>Ga0209581_1000091_pt1 | contig 297747 bp, 228 predicted proteins | sample Coa_R2_FD_187160 | JGI IMG/M metagenome (GOLD analysis project Ga0209581, IMG submission 187160) | Surface soil microbial communities from Centralia Pennsylvania, which are recovering from an underground coalmine fire - Coalmine... | ecosystem: Environmental > Terrestrial > Soil > Unclassified...
GAAGCCCGCCGTAACGCATCCAGAATGATCAGCAATTCCACAAGATTCTCATTCACCGGACGGCAAGTCGGCTGCACTACAAAAACGTCCGCTCCACGGACGTTTTCAAGGATTTGGAGGCGAACCTCGCCGTCGGGGAAGCGATCCACATTCATCCGCGCGAGCGGAACTCCCAGATAGTCGCAGATTTCGCGGGCGAGCGCTGGATGCGCATTACCCGTCAGGATCTTCAGCGCGTGATGAATCCGGTCGGCCATTGCATCAACCCTGAGTTCCCGTCGAATTCTGAATCTGGCTGGGAGGCCTGGATTCGAACCAGGGTTCCATGCTCCAAAGGCATGTGTCCTACCACTGGACGACCTCCCAGCACCCTGACTCGAACTGGAAACAGACCTTCAAGAGGTCATTGAAAATCGCTTTCGAATGATGTTATTCCGAGTCCCGTATTGTCTTCCGCAGCATCACGAAGAGCCTGCCCTCAGCTTGTCGAAGGGTTCTCGGCAGTTCGCACAGTGTATGCTCCACGAGGATTTTGCTCTTTCCAATGTACTGAGACCAAAAGAGATTCCTCGAACCGGTCAAATAGGTAGCCCCGGCAATGGCGTGTAAAATGAATTTTCCAACAACCTGTCAAACTGCCTTTTGCCCTTGCGCTGTTTCCCTCAGCGGCCAATCTCGGACCCAACTTTTCCCACTGGTCCAATTTAAATATAAAGACGGCGCCGATACGCTGAACGGGAAAGGGTGGGAGCCTTAAACACCTTCCAATTTGCAGGTATCCTACCTGCCGCGCGACTCAGTTGTTGGGCAGATTCAAAGACGGCAAATAGCGCTGATCCGCTACCCGTCAGGGAGGCTGTTTCGGCCCCGGCCCGGATAAGCTGGCCCTTCACTTTTGCCAGCTCAGGCCACCTTGCGAAAACGAACTTCTCAAAATCGTTTTCGGCCGGTCCCCAGTTTTCCAGGGGAAAAGGTGACCGCTTGCCCAAAGAAGTTATTTTACGGATTTCGTCGCTTTGCGTCAACAGCGAATCGAGCGCGGCATACGCTTCGGCAGTAGGGACTGAAAAACCCGGGAACGCAATCAGGCAGGAACGGGCAGGAAGGTCGGTGAGCGGGTAAACCTCTTCGCCCCGCCCGCACCCCAGTACCCTCCCGCCGATGAGAAACAGCGGCACATCCGAGCCCAGTTGCGCTGCCATTCGCGCTAACTCTGCAAATCCCAGGTGGTTGCCGGTCAGGTGCTCCAACATCAGCAGCGTGACCGCCGCGTCGCTGCTGCCGCCTCCGAGGCCTGCGCCCATGGGGATGCGCTTTTCAAGGCGTAGCCTGATCCCGCCCTTAAAACCACTTGCCTGCCGCCAGACTTCCGCTGCCCGGTGAACCAAATTTTCGCGTCCTGAAGAAAGCCCCTGATGATCACACTCGAGGCGGGTTCCACGATCGCGGGAAGAAATACTGACCTGAAGGATATCCGCGAGTCCGACGGTCTGGTACACGGTACGGACCTCATGATAGCCGTCGGGCCTCTTGCCAAGCACCTTAAGACCCAGATTCACCTTGGCAAATGCACGCGCTTTTATAGTCTTGATCAAGGGATGCGGCAGGATGACGATCGATATCCAAAGAAAAAGAACGTCAATGAAGCAAGATGAAAATTGATATTAGTTCCCGCGTATCGAGGCATCCGCCGAACCGATTTCCCGCTTCAGATCATTCACCTGCTTGCGGAGCTTGGCGGCCTGCTGCGGGCCAAAATCGCTCGAGACACCTTTGTGCGAAACCTTCAGCGCGTGCTCCCATTCCTGTAAGGCCTTGGCCTTCTCGCCGAGGGCCAGATAAACGTAGCCGAGGTGCTCGCGAATCGTGGGATCATCGGGAATGAGCTTAACAGCCTTTTCAAGCGGCGCCTGCGCCATGTCATTGCGGTTCATCTTATGATAGGCCCATCCCAGACTGTCCAGGTAAGCGCCGTTATTAGGCTCGATCTTTAAGGCGTCCTTAATGTATTTGACGGATTCTTCAAGCCGCACGCCGCGGTCTGCCAGCATGTAGCCCAGATAGTTTGCGGCGGCATCGTTCAGCGGATCCACCGCCAAGACCTTTCTAAATTGCTCTTCGGCCAGGTCGTACTTCTTCTGGCGCTCATAAACGGATCCAAGCATGAACCGGGCATATTCCTGATCATCAGGATTGTTGCTTAGCGCCAGGGCCTTTTGAATGACCTCTTCAGCCTTCGGATAAAGTTTCGCCTGGGAGTAAACCTGCGCAATGGCCAAGTAGACGTCGCGATCCTCCGGGGTGTTATTCAGCATTTTCTCAAGCTGGGCGACTGCTTCATCCCGGTGTCCTTCCATTCCCAACAACGCGGCCCGCTGCATCAGGAGTTCGCGGTTCTTTGGATATTTCTTCAGGGCGGTATTAGCTTCCTGAAGTGCTTTCCGGTTCTGATGATCCATCTGAAGCGTCTCAACAATCAGGGACTCGCCTCTCGGCGCCTGATCGTCGCCCAGTGCCACAATGCTCTGGAAGGTTTCGATCGCCTTGGCGTAATTCTCCTGCGAGCGGTAGATTGTCCCCAGTCGTTGCAAATAAACGGCACGGTTGTTCGCTTCCGCCGGATTGTATTTACCATCCGGCTTCTCGGTCTTCTTCAACAGATCTTCGAGCAGGCTGATGGCCTTGTCGTCGTTGCCCAGCGTGTCTTCCAGGATCGCGCGCTGATAAGGGATTTCAAGATTGTCCGGCGCGAGGACTTGAGCCTGTTCGAGTTCCTTTTGCGCTTCGGGGAAATTCCCCAACTGGCGGTCAAGCTGCGCCAGCCGAACATAAGCCATCGGCGATTGCGGGTCTGACTTTACGATCTCTTCGAGCTGCTCTCGCGCACCCTGCATGTTGCCCTGGGCCATCAGCGTCTCAGCATAAGCACGCCGGATGTCTCCGCTGTCAGGTTCGCGCGCAAGCGCATTCTTGAATGCTTCCTCTGCCTTTTTGAAATTGCGCGTCTGAGCGTATGCGCTGCCCAGCAGGTACAGCAGCGAAGGGTCCACCTTGTCATCAGGAATGTTCTCCAGCAGAGAAACGATCTTATTATAGTCTCCCTGGTCAAAATAGAGTTGGGTCAGATTGACCAGGACGGTACGCGAATCTGGATTCTCAGCCAGGATTTTCTGAAAAATGGCTTCCGCTTTCTGAGACTGGTTATCCGATTTATAAAGCCGCCCCAGCATCAAGGCTGATTCCGTATCGGTTGGATCGAGCCTGAAGACAGTCTCAAACTCCGCAATAGCCTTTTCGAGCATGTCATGGGATGCATCTTCCGGATTTGAGCCACCCAGAGAACTTAAATAAATATGAGCCAACAGGCGGTGAGCTTGCAGGTCGTTGGGATTCGTCTTAAGCACCGTCTGGATTTCATTGATGGCGTCCTGAATGCGGCTGATACGCCAGTAAAGTTCCGCTAGCTGCACGCGCAGGAAAAGCGAGCCAGGATCGGCCTCGATGGCCTTCTGGTACTCGGAAACGGCGCGATCAACGTAGTCGCTGCTGTTGTAAATGCCTGCCAGATCCTTGTACCGTTGCGCCAGCATGTAGTGATAATAGGCTGCCGCATGGTCTGGCGTAGTAGCGGTCTGCTTCGAAGGGCTGCCAGGATTGCTTTGTGAAGGGGCCTGCGCGCCTGATGCAGCCACGGCTGCAAATAAAAAAAGGCTGATTCCAGCCGTTGCGAATTTCATTATTTTCCCTGCCATTGCCGTACTTCCGTCTCCCAGCACTTTCCCTCGGATTATCTCACACGGGGAAACAGGGTGTCAAAAGCCATGCAGCCTACGAAGACGGGTTAGAACCAGTAAAATCCAAGCGGGCTGGGACATTCAAAAACAGAAGGTTCCGCGACGCAGACACCACGGACATGGCCGTCTCCGCAAAACATGACTAAAGGGAAACTCCAGGGAATATGAAATGCTCCAAAATGTGTCATCTGCCTGATTGGGACTTTGAATTACGTGTTTCAAAATCGCGCAGGTCATGGCCGGTCATTTCCGGGGGCTGCGGGATACCCATGACTCCCAGGAGCGTGGGCGAGATGTCCTCCAGTGCGCCACCTTCGCGCAGCCTGGGTGGCACCTGTTCCGCAATCAGTATTAGAGGGACGGGGTTCGTTGTATGCGCGGTGTGCGGACCTCCTGTTTCCGGGTCCACCATCAATTCCGCGTTGCCGTGATCGGCAGTAACGATCATCGCTCCACCCTTGGCGCGCACGGCCTTGTAAATTTCCCCAAGGCAGGCATCGACGGTTTCCACAGCCTTAATCGCCGCCTCGAGTTTGCCGCTGTGCCCCACCATGTCGGCATTGGCGAAATTTACGATGATGACGTCACGGCTGCCTTCGTTGACGGCTTTCACTACGGTTTCCATCACGCCACGCGCGCTCATCTCGGGCTGCAAATCGTAGGTAGCGACTTTCGGCGAAGGAACCAGGATGCGGTCTTCCCCCGGATAGGCTTTCTCGACGCCACCGTTGAAGAAATACGTTACGTGCGCGTATTTCTCCGTTTCTGCAACGCGCAGGTTTTTCAATTGCATTTCGGCCATGACGGCGGCCAGGATGTGGTTGAGCGATTGCGGCGAAAAGACGTAAGGCGTAGTGAAAGTCTTGTCGTAGCGGGTCATCGAGAGGAAATGCAGCCCCCCCGGAAAATTCCGGCGGTCGAAGGCGTTGAGGTTCGGGTCCGTCAAGGCGCGGGTAAGCTGCCGGGCACGGTCGGCGCGGAAGTTGAAAAACATCACAGCGTCGTCGCTGCGGATAGTAGCGGTCGGCTGGCCATCTTCGTCCGTCACGACGATAGGAACGACAAACTCATCCGTGATGCCCTGATTATACGATTGCTTGATCGCGGCAACGGGGTCTTTCGCTTTGATCCCTTCGCCGTTAACGATGGCGTCGTAAGCCTTCTGGGTGCGCTGCCATCGGTTGTCGCGATCCATCGCGTAATATCGGCCTGAGATGGTGGCGACCCCGCCCACGTTGTATTCACGCATCTGCTTGAGCAGGGCTTCGACATATCCGGCCCCGTTCGTGGGAGGGGTATCGCGTCCGTCAAGGAAAACGTGAACGAAGACATCGCGGACGTTGTTTTCGCGCGCCATCTTAAGCAGGGCGTAGAGGTGCCGCTGATGGGAATGCACGCCTCCGTCGCTCAAAAGACCCATAAAGTGCAGGCGCGTCTTGCGGCCATGTTCCATCAATGAAAGAAGTTCAGGAATCTTGAAGAACTCCCCGCTTTGAATGGACGCGTCAATGCGAGTGATTTCCTGATAGACAACGCGGCCGGCTCCGATATTCAGATGGCCGACTTCGGAATTCCCCATTAAGCCGTCAGGCAAGCCGACGCGCTCGCCGGAAGTATAAACGAGAGTCCAGGGATATTTCTTCAACAACTCCGTATAGTTGGGTGTATGCGCCAGGGCGATGGCGTTTGCCTCGCGTTCCGCGCGATACCCCCAGCCATCAAGAATGATGAGAACTACAGGTTTGGGTCTCGGCATGTGTTTCTATTTCCAGACAGGGTCATTAAGCACAGGCGACTGCGGCTTTACCAAGGAATTCTGCACTTTCGCCCAGTTCTTCTTCTATGCGCAACAGTTGGTTGTATTTGGCGATCCGGTCCGTGCGGCTTGCAGAGCCGGTCTTGATCTGTCCGGTCTGGAGGCCGACCGCGAAGTCGGCGATGAAGGCGTCTTCGGTTTCGCCGGAACGATGAGAAACGACCGAGGTATATCCGTTCCTCCGGGCCAGGTCGATAGCGTCAATCGTTTCCGTAACAGTCCCGATTTGGTTCAGCTTAATGAGGATGGAATTGGCCACGCCCTCGTCAATACCCTGCCGCAGACGCTCCGTGTTCGTAACAAAAATATCGTCACCGACAAGCTGGACCTTGTCATCAAGCTCCTTCGTCAGCCTTTTCCAGCCATCCCAATCATCTTGGGCAAGACCATCCTCGATCGAAATGATAGGGTACTGCCGCACCCAGTCGGCATAAAGCGTGATCATTTCATCAGCGGTCTTTCTCGACTTATCCGACTTGAAAAACACGTACTTTCCGTCCTGAAACATCTCGCTGGCGGCAGGATCGATCGCCAGCGCAATGTCCTGTCCAGCCGTGTAGCCGGCCGCCTCAATGGCATCGAGAATCAGTTCAATCGCTTCAACATTGGATTTCAGGCTTGGCGCAAATCCGCCCTCATCCCCCACTGAAGTCGAATATCCATGCTCCTTTAGTATTTTTTTCAATGAGTGGAAAGTTTCGACTCCCATCCGCAAGGCGCTGGAAAATGTCTCTGCGCCTACGGGCATGATCATAAATTCCTGGAAATCCACAGTATTATCCGCGTGGACCCCGCCGTTTAACACATTCATCATCGGGACAGGCAGCAGGCGCGCCGAGATTCCACCTAAATAACGATAGAGCGGCAAACCTGCAGACCGGGCGGCAGCGCGGCAGACGGCCATCGAAACCGCCAGAATCGCGTTTGCGCCAAGGTTGCTTTTATTGGGTGTCCCATCCAGTTCGATCAGCCGCTGGTCGATCTCCGCCTGCCGGCTTGCTTCACGCCCCCCCAGTTCGCGCGCGATCACCGTATTGATATTTTCGACGGCCTGAAGCACGCCCTTGCCCATGTAACGGCGCTTGTCACCGTCCCGCAATTCGATGGCTTCGTGTTCGCCGGTCGATGCGCCGGAAGGGACGGCGGCCCGCGCAAAAGAGCCGTCACGCAAGCGGACCTCCGCCTCGACGGTTGGATTTCCTCGAGAATCAAGGATTTCACGACCCGATATCAGATCAATTTCAGCCACTAAGGTCTCTCCTTTACTTAATATCGAAACTGTTCATTCTAGCACAGACACTTGGGAACGCTGTGAGCCTCGAAACATCTTCCGCCTGGACCTGATCGTTGAATGCTTGCTTCATGATTACAAACTGCGGAATAATGCCTTACGATTCCCCATGTACGATCTCAACCCCGAACAGCGGATGGCAATTGAGCATGGCGAAGGTCCGTTACTGGTCATCGCCGGCCCGGGTAGCGGGAAAACACGAGTCATCACGCAGAGGATCGTTCATCTTCTCGAAAGTGTGCCCGGACTTCGGCCGGAAAACATTCTGGCGCTAACATTCACTGACAAAGCCGCCGGAGAAATGCGAAGCCGCGTGAGCAAGGAACTGCCTGGCCTCGACGTGACCCCTCACATTTCCACGTTTCATTCGTTTTGCTACGCCGTACTCCGCCAGCACCATTTCGAACGGAAATTACTCGACAAAGTTGACATCTGGATATTTCTCCGTCGCAGGATGGAATACCTTGGCCTCGAATATTACCAGAAGCTCGCGTCGCCGGGTGCCTTCCTCCACGACCTGAACAACTTTTTCTCCCAGTGTCAGGATGAATTGATCGGGCCGGACGAATTCGAGGCCTATGTTCGCAAACGCGAAGCGGAATTTCAGACGCGAGCGCCCGGGCTTGACCCAACCGAACGCGAACTTCAGCAGGAGGAAATCCGCAAGCAACAGGAACTCGCTCGCGTCTTTCGCACCAGCCGCCGCCTGATCGAGGAAGCCGGATATTCGAGCCTCGGTACCTTGATCAGTGAAGTAGTCCAGCTCTGGGAGGGCCAGCCGGAATTGCTTGAGGAATTCCGCCAGCGGTTTAAGTACATCCTCGTGGATGAGTTCCAGGACAGCAACTACGGTCAGGTGCAACTGCTGAAACAACTCGTCGCCCCGCCCTTCAACATCACCGCCGTAGGCGACCCGGACCAGGCGATCTATCGCTTTCGCGGCGCGGCGCACGGGACGTTCGAAATGTTCAAGGAGGTGTTTCCCTCGCCCAGGGAAATTTACCTGAACCGCAATTACCGCTCAACACGGAAAATCCTTCGCGCTTCGGATGTGGTGATAGCCAGGAACACCCGTGACGGCGTGAAACCGAAGCTCGTTACGGAAAATCCGGAAGGCTCGAATGTTTTTCTGCTTTTGTCTCCCGACTACACCGTTGAGGCAAATGGAGTTGCCGGGCTCATAGAGGATTTAGTCCGGCGAAAGAAATCTTTCCGCGATATCGCAGTCCTCTACCGCGCACATGCGCATCGCGATCTGCTGGTTCGCGAATTCCGCAAAAGAAAAATTCCGTTCGTCATCCGCGGGCTGTCGCTGCTTTCCACAACGGTCATTCGGGACCTGCTGGCTTATCTGCGACTCGTCCATTCGCCGCATGACAACGTCAGCTTGACGCGCACGTTACTCCAGCGACGCTGGAAAATCCCTGAAGTTCTGGTGATGGAATTTCGCAAGAGAGCTGCCACCAATCGCTGCTCGATCTTTGACGCCCTTCGGGAAGCGGAACAGTCGCTTTTTAAGCGCGAATTGGAAGATACGCATTGGCTGGAATTGAAGTCTCTGCTGGGCGAGTTGGGGAAAAAAGCCGCGCATGTACCTGTGACTTCCTTACTGGATATGATGTCCGAACGCCTCGACCTGAAATTTATTCGTGGAAGCTCTGACGCCGCCTGCCTTGAGGCTTTCCGGAAATTTCTCGCCGGTTGGGAAGAAAAGAGCGAGACGCGCAAACTGTCGGAATTCTTGGAATATTTCAACTATTTTTTGGAAGCCGGGGGAAAAATCGAGGCGCCCGAACCGCCGGATTCCGTGAATGCGGTCCAGATGATGACGGTCCATTCCTCGAAGGGATTGGAGTTTCCCGTTGTCTTTATATTAAGCGTTGCACCACGACGCTTTCCGCACGGCGAGCAAAGGCCTGTGATCGAATTCCCCGATGAGCTTCGCAAAGGCCCTGTACCTCCGGCCAATCTGCATCTCGAAGAAGAGCGTCGGCTGTTTTACGTTGCAATGACCCGTGCGCAAGAACAACTCTACATTTCAAGTGTCGGCAAGAAGGAAAAGAAGCGTTCCGTCTTTATCGACGACCTGCTTTCAGATCCTGTAGTTCAGGGAAGAGACATCTCCGAAATTGACCTCGAAAAAATCCCTGAAAAGCAGGAAGCGGAGAGCGGGACAACGGGAGAATCCGTGAAAGGAATTGGGCCGGTGCAGCCGGGGCTTTTTGAGGAACCCGCCTGTGCGCCCGATGCCGTTCGTCCGCCGCTCGCGGAGTGGGCTTTAGCGGTCCCGGCAGATCATCCAAACGGAAAACTTCGATTGAGCGCAACAGCAATTGAGACGTATCTCGAATGTCCACTGAAATTCAAATTCAGCCATCTCTACCGCATTCCGACGGGCCCTCAGGCGGCGCTGACGTTCGGCAACATCATGCACCAATCCGTGCGGCAGTATTTCAAGCTGCGAAAGGACGGCCAAGTTTCATTCGATGAACTGAGTCAGTTCTATCTCAGCTCGTGGAAGAACGCAGGATTTCAAGATTCCTATCAGGAAGAAACCTACCGGAAGGCCGGCCTAAATCAGCTTCGCGAATTCACCGAACTCCACAACGCAATCCCGATCGCCGCGGAGAAAGTGAAGATGGAGGTCCGTTTCGAACTCGAAATACAAGACGTTTTGCTCGAAGGACGTATCGACCAGATCAATCCCGTGAAGCCGGAAAATCCTTTGCAAGTCCAACTGATCGATTACAAAACCGGCCGACCCCGCTCCCAAAAAGACGCTGACAGCAGCCTCCAGCTTTCCGTTTACGCGCTGGCCGCTCGCAAACAACTTGGACTTGAGCCTCAGGGGCTGATTTTCTATAACCTCACTAGCAATCAGCAGGTGGCGAGCGTGAGAACGCATAAGGAACTGGAAGCGGTCCAGCAAAAGATAATTGCCATCGCGGAAGAAATCCGCCGGATGATCTTCCCTCCGACGCCCGGGTTCCAATGCCGGTTCTGCGAATTTGTTCCGATCTGCCCGGCGCACGAGGAGGATTCTTAGTCCGCAAGGCTTGGTTGAGGGAAAGGTTGGTGCTCTTATGAATCCTTGGATCATGCTTGTCGTCGGATTGGCAGCCGGAGGACTGATTGGTTGGCTGCTGGCCAGCGTGCGGCGAAATTCCGTCGTCTCCTCGCTGCAAATCGAAGCAGAGGGGAAAACGAGAGCAGCGGAAAGCGTGGCAGCGGAGCTGCGTTCCCAGGTGGCGGAACTTCAGTCGAAGCTGGAATCCACCGTGCAGCAGGCGAAAACTGAAGCCACTCTTCGCGCGACAGCGGAGGCGCGGCTGACGGAAGCGCAGGCCAACCTGGAGGAGCAGAAACGTTTGCTGGACGAAGCCAGAGTCAAACTTGCGGACGCATTTCAGGCGCTATCCGCAGAGGCCCTCAAGAGCAACAATCAGGCCTTCATAGCGCTTGCGCGCAGCACTTTTGAAACTATCCAATCGCAGGCCAAAGGTGAACTTGAAACGCGCGAGGAAGCCATCAAGGGTCTCGTCAATCCCCTGATCGAAACGCTGAGGCGATATGAAGCGCAAATCCAGGAGATGGAAAGGGCCCGTCAAAACGCTTATGGTTCGCTGGAGGAACAACTCCGCACCTTGGCAGCTGTTAACCAGCAACTGCAAAAAGAAACCGGAACTCTTGCGAACACTCTCCGGGGCGGACCCGCGGTGCGCGGTCGCTGGGGTGAACTGACGCTGCGGCGCGTCGCTGAACTGGCAGGCATGTCCGAGCACTGCGACTTCACAGAGCAGGAGACTTTCGAAACTGAGCAGGGCCGCCAGCGGCCGGACATGATTGTCCACCTGCCCAACGGACGTGAGATTGCTGTGGATGCCAAAGTGCCGCTCCAGGCGTTTTTGGATGCCGCAGCTGCAACGAGTGAGGAAGACCGCCGTGCCCGGCTTGCCCGGCACGCACAACTTGTGCGGGATCGCATGAGGGAACTTTCAACTAAGGCGTATTGGGACCAGTTCGACCCGGCGCCCGAAATCGTCGTGCTCTTCCTTCCGGGCGAATCGTTCTTCAGCGCCGCACTCGAACAGGACCGCACGCTGCTCGAAGACGGAATGCAGAAGCGGGTGGTGATTGCGACGCCGACTACGCTGATCGCTCTCTTGCGGGCCGTGGCATTCGGATGGCGGCAGGAACAGATCACCCAGAACGCCCAGGCCATCAGCGAACTTGGCAAAGACCTTTACGATCGTGTGCGGAGTTTCCTTGGACACTTTGAAGGCGTCGGGTCCGCGTTGAAGCGTGCAACGGAGAATTACAATCGTGCGGTGGGGTCACTTGAATCGCGCGTCCTTACTGCCGCGCGGAAATTCAAAGAACTCGGCGCAGCCACCGGTGACGAGTTGAACGAGCTTGAACCGATTGATGAAACCACGCGCCAACTGAACACTCCCGACCGTTTTCCGTCAAAGTAGGCTGGAATGCAGCGCAGCGAAGGAATCACAGCAGGAAAGGACGAGTGGAAGAGCGGCATAAAAAAATTCGGGGATGCATCACTGCATCCCCGAACCGTCTCTTTCAATCTGATTGAAGAGTATTAACTCTTCTTTTTTGATTTTGCTTTGGCCTTGGCTTTTGCCTTCGGCTTTGCTTTCTTTGCTGCCATTTTATTCTCCTCTCAAACGTCTTGAGTTCGCACCAGCTTAAAGCCGGCGGAGCGCGTGCTCAGTCACAATGTATAGTGACAGTCGATAATCTTGTCAAGAAGAAAGTGAAGCGACAAACGAGAACCGAGAACAGAAAATTCCCTGTCTCTCATTTTTTCCACGTCGTCTTCAATGAGTTTCATGTGGCATCTTCGGACGGTCTTTCGGCTGAAACCTCAATGCGCTCGCGGTATTTTCTGCATCCAAAGTAAACGGGGAGAAAGGACCCGGCTTATGCCAACACGGCAACGGGAAAATGCTTTCAGCCTTCCGCAAGCCGCTCCCATCGCGGCATTGATGTGGGTGCTGATTTTTCAGAGGGTCGCGCTTGCAGGACAGCAGCAGCCGCCTGAAGTGTCGGGCCAGCCGCTGAAGGTCACCACCGAAGTGGTGAACGTTTACGCCGTGGTGCGCGATAAACACGGGCGCCTCATTTCGAACCTCACCCAAGATGATTTCAAAATCAGGGAAGACAACATTCCGCAGACAATCAGCTACTTCTCACGCGAAACAGACACGCCCTTGACTCTCGCCATCCTGGTGGACACAAGTCCGAGCCAGGGGAGAGTTCTCGGAACGGAGCAGCACGAAGCCAAGGCATTCCTCCGCCAGATTCTCCGGCCGAAAGACCTGGCCTGTGTTATCCACTTTGATCTCGAAGTCGAACTGCTGCAGGACTTCACCATCGAGCAAAGTCTCCTCGACAAAGCCATCGATGAAACGGTCATCAACGGAGGCGGCGCCGGAGTGTTGCCGTCACCGCTGCCCTCCCCAAGCGTCGGCGCTACACATCTTTATGACGCGGTGTATCTTGCCGCCACTCAACTAATGAGCCACGAGGTTGGGAGGAAAGTGTTGGTGCTCCTGACCGATGGGCAGGACCAGGGAAGCCAGGAGACCCTTAACCAGGCCATCGAGGCAGCACAGAAATCCGACTGCATCATTTATGCCGTCGATATCGTCGATCGGGCGTTCTATGGATTTGCCGGTATGGGATTCAACGGAGACTCCGTCCTGCACAAGCTGTGCGAGCAGACCGGTGGGCGCGTCATCAAGGTAAGCAGTATCAAGAACACTGCCCAGGCCTTTCAGGAAATTGCGGATGAGCTTCGCACGCAGTACCTTCTTGGGTATTCACCGTCCAATTCGAGAACAGACCCGGGCTTTCGCAAAATCAAAGTTACTGTCGATCACGGCGGCTACAAAATCCAGGCACGCGACGGATATTATCCGCATTCGTAGTCTCGTTGTGGTTTCTCGAAACTGAGCAGTCTCTTTCCCGCCGGGACGAACTCTTGCCTGAGCGGACCGCAATCCCTCATCCCTTAACTGAGTTTTTTAAGAAATTGTAGAACGCAGTGAGCGGAGACGATATGAAGCCACCGCGGATCGCATTGGGAGATTATTCAGAAGGAGCAAAGTATCCAGGCTTTGCCTGCACGCGCAGGTCCTTCTTGTCCGCCTTGATCGTGATCTTTCGGAAGGTCCCATCGTGCGCAGTATTAGTGGAAACATATGCCAGGTTGTACTGGCTGCGAAGTTCCTTTGCAATCCGCTTGTAATCAACCGCAAGGTCGCTTGCTTCTCTTGGCTGGAACATCTGCCCGCCGGTCTCCTTCGCAAGTTGCTCGAGGACCTTGTCGCCCCGTGTGTCGATCCCTGTCCAGTTGGTGCTGATGGCATAAATGGTGGCCTCTGCCTTCTGGGCCATGGAAACTGCTTCTTCGCGCGAGTGTTCACTGAAATTGTCCTGGCCATCCGAAACCACAATGAGCACGCGGCGCAGGTAGGGCTGCGGTGCCGGGTTGTAGATCATTTTTTCCTTGCAGGCATAATAAATTGCGTCGTATAGCCCAGTTCCGCCGCCCGCCCTTAGGGAGCGGATAGCTTGTGAAAGCTTGTCGAGGTCATCCGTATAGTTCTGGATCATCACGGGCTCTGCGTCAAATCCCACAACGAAGGCCTCGTCGGTATCAGGCCTGACGATGTCATCCAGAAAATCAATGGCGGCTTCCTGTTCAAATTTCAGTCGCAGCCGGATGCTGTTGCTGGTGTCAATCAGCACACCGATGCGAAGCGGAAGGCTTGTATCATGTCCAAAGAAAAGAATCTTCTGCGGCTTGCCGTCTTCGTAAACCGTGAAATCGTCTTTGGTGAGGTTTGGAACAAGCTCGTTCTTCTTGTTGACAACCGTGAACAGAACGTTCACCAGGTTAACGCGGACCTGGATCTGCGGCATCTGGTTTTGCGCCTGCGCCGTGCTCTGGCCGGGGTTCGAAGTTTGCGAAGTTTGTGCGGGGGAGGCTGCCGCGAAAAAAAGACCGATCAGTATTGACCCGAAGAACTTCTTCATGATGTCTTTGGCCAACTTACTCGATCATTATAGATAGCGTGGTCGGCGAGCGTCAACGAATGGTCCCAATGCGTCACACTCGCAGAAACGACCGCGTGGCCGCCCGCCTGCGTGCGGAACTGATATATACTTGGTGGAGCCGTGAAAAAGGGCTGGCAGGTTGCGGAACTTCGCTAATGGAGGTTTTGATGAAATACTTAGCCTCGCTTAGTTATGGCATCGTCGTTAGCCTGCTTTTGAGTACGGGCGTGGCGCTGACTTCAGCCGCTCCTGCTCGGATAGTTTCGGGCTGGGTTGACGGGAACCAAGGCCGCGGGAACCATGGGCGCGGCGCAGCCGAAGAAGAATACAGCAATGGTCGTGGTGAGCATGGCCGGAACCATTCAGGCAAGGAACAACTAAGGGTGGTATTCACTGCGCATGACCGGGAAGTTATCGCCAATTATTTCCGCGAATATCCTTCGCAGCTTCCGCCGGGACTCGCCAAGCGCGGTGGCAACCTTCCGCCCGGCCTCGAAAAACAGCTTCGGGAAGGCGGAACATTGCCTCCCGGATTGCAAAAGAGACTGAGCCCTTGCCCGGTGGCACTGGAACGACAATTGCCACCACTGCCCTACGGTTATTCGCGAAAGATGCTGGGGACTGAAATGCTGATTCTCGATAGCGCAAATGTGATCAGGGACATTATGGTCCTGACGAAGTGACTGCGCGGAAATGCAGTGGTTTCTTATTGGGCCCGTGCCCTCTGACCGCAATCCAGTATCGTCTTCCTGCTGCAACGCCGCCGACTTCATTTCCAGCTTCTGATTTCAACCGGTACGGGCAAACGCAGATGAATTGATAAGCTGACTCGCAAATAAATTGACCTCGAACCTCGCATTTTCTCTTTGACGAACTCCAAGGTTCGGTGGTGAAATTAACTATAGGTCGCTGGGGGTGTATCTCTTGGAGGCCATAGGGAAGAAGAGGAGGAATCCTATGGAGCGTGTTACATCCAAGGTTCTGGCATTGGCGTTTGTGCTTGCGGCTCTGCCGGCAGTCGCTCACGCCCAGACGAGCCTCGCGGAAGCGCAGAACCAATACTGGATACCGGAAGGAACGGAATTTAAGCTGGCCCTCCACACGGCGATAAATTCCAAGACTTCGAAAAAGGGCGACATCGTTATCACAACTCTTCTTGATCCCGTTTACGTCGAGGACCAGGAAGTGCTCCCCAAAGGCGTTCGAGTTGATGGACGTGTCCAGGAAGTGCATGCAGCCGCCCATCGCGGCAAAGGCGGGCAGTTGTATGTCCTTTTTGATACGCTAACCCTTCCTGACGGCCAGAAAGTAGCAATCAGCGGGTCTCTGACAGAAGTTTTCGCCAGCAGGAACGGCGGAGACAATTCTACTGTAGATGCCGAAGGCGATCTGAAGGGCGGCGGCCCGAGCAAGACCAAGCGGATCATTATCTTTGGTGCTCCAACTGCGGCAGGCATTGCAGCCGGAGGGATCGGCCCCGGGATCGCTGCCGGCGTAGGCGGGCTGCTCGCAGCTTACTTCCTTCCGAAAGGTAAACAGGCCGAACTCCCCGTCGGCTCTTTAATCGGCATGCGCCTTGATAAAGACCTGACCATTACGCTTCCCCCTCAGGACCAGAAGCAGAACGGCACCAGCGCGCAGGCCCTGATCAAGAAATAAGCTCGTTCCCAAACGCAGGTGCCAACAGAAACAGTCTTGGCCAGGCGATCGTGTACCCGGATTGCCGCGTGCATGTCAGCCGGTCCTGCGAGAAGCCAAATCACACGGTTCTCGTTCGAACCCCGAATAATTCGGCCATCAGGCCGCGGCCTTTTCGGAAGTACTCTTTCCGTTGAGTATCTGGAGGGCCTTCTGAAGCTGCTGATCATCCGGGCCGCCGAACTTCTGGGGCTTGGTCTCTCCCATCGCAGCGGCGGTGTCGCTCTCAGAGGCTTGTACCACGTTTGGTGTAACGCCGTTACCGGGGATTGGTTTCCCGTCGGGCGTATAATATTTCGCCACGGAAAGCAGTAAAGCCGATCCATCGCCTACCGGAATTAGCTTCTGATAAACGCCGACGCCAAAGCTCGTAACTCCTACAACGTCTCCACGTTTATTATCGAGAATGGCCCCTGCCACGATTTCCGCCGGGCCGGCGGTCGATTGGTTAATCAAAACAACCAAGGGCAACTTTGTAATCTGATCGGAAGGCTGTGCAACGACTTCTTTTCTGGGAAAACGCTGGCCATAAAGATAGGTGATCAGGCCGTGATCAAGGAAAAGATTGGCAGTCTTTTCGCCTTCAATTTCACTGCCGCCAGCGCAGTCTCGCAAATCCAGGACGATCTTGCTAGCCCCGCTCGAAATAAGCTGCTTGAGCTGTGAAGCGATCTCGTTCGCCTTTCCCTCATCGAATGTCGGGACCCGCACATAAGCCGTATTCGTGTCGATCATCTTCGCAACAAGAGGGATATCCTTCAGGATTTCACGCGTCAGAACCACTTTTTGTGGCTCGCCCTGCGACCCTTTGATTACAGAAAGACTAACTGAAGTGCCCGGTACGCCATCGAGCAGACGGTTAATCTGGACGACGGAGAGCTCCCGCAGCCGCTTCCCATCCACTTCATCGAGCAGGTCGCCGGGATCAATCCCCGCCTTCTTGGCCGGACTGCCAGGCAGCACGGAAACAACCGTAGCAAACCCCATTCTCTTCGAAATGTAAATTCCTACTGTCCCGGGGCCGGGATCAGGATGCCGGAGGTAATCCTGATATTCCGAAGGCGTAAAGTACGTGCTGTAGGGATCAAGAGCCTCGAGTAACCCTCGGATAGCGCCCTTAGTGACGTTCTTAAGGTTCGGCTCCGTCACGTATTCCTGCTGGATTCTGGACAGGACCTGGCTGTAAACACCGAGGTCGCGATAAGACTTCTCGTCCTGGTCAGTGCTGCCGCGCCCGAGCACACCACCAATAATGATGTAGGAAATAAGCAGGGCAGATATGGAAATTACAAGCAGGCGAACACGCTTGGTCATCGGATATATTACTCCTTCGGCGGGCACCCCCAACCGTACCCCTCGAAGTCACTATAGCATACCTCTCAGTCTGCCTGCTTGGCGAAAAGCGCTTGAAACGAGTGGCACAGGCTGTGTGCGTGACGGCCTGCCAACGCCGCGCGTGGATTCGGTTTTCAGATGAAAGCAACGGGTGTGATTACAAGAAGGCCGTGCTGGTGAACCAAGGGTGAAGTGGCCCGCTCCCCACGCTAATTCTGACCAAATCCAAGCACTGGATTAGGATCACTCGCCCTGGTGCTCATTGTCGCCACGTGCGTCGGAGAGACCATGTAAAGAATCATTGAGTTGGAGCCAAACGTCACTCTACCGGATGATGACGTTGAGTAATTGTCTGTACTCGTTTGATCGGAGAGCAAAGTGCCCAATTCATCCTCGTCGCTGGTGACCGAGATGTTTCCTGACCCGTCGAACACGAAGATGCCTGTGCTCAGCGTGGCACTGGGACCTCCTGCGGGTGGAGGAACGGGGGGTACTGCAAATGCCTGTGTGCCGAAGAACACGCTCGTGTTCAACGAAGCGTTGGTGAACGGCCCGCCCGATTGCGCCAGCAACTCGCCCATCGTGACCTTATTGTCAGTGCCGATCAAAAACCCCTGATTCGGCGCGGCAAGATACCCGACCAGCATCGGAATTCCCTGAGGAGGCGCCAGCGTAAAGCGTCCCGTAGCCGCGTCCGGGGCCGTATAGGTCCCGTTGCCCGCCACGCTGGTGATTGAGCCTGCATCGTTCTCATCCGCCGAGAAGCTGCCATTGCCATTTCCATCGAATGAGATCGTACCAAGCATCACACACGAGCCGCCGCCTGACAATGCTGCCGCTGACTCTAAACTCATGACGACTGAGGCATTCAAAGACCCATTTGAAAACGGCCCTCCTGTCTGCGCATCGATCTCGCCTGCCACAACCCCTGCGGTTGTGGCGGAGTCCATGCTGATCGCAAGCAGCCTGCTGCCCGAAACAATATAGAAGGAATAATCAGCGGGAGTGACGCCGGAGAGGGACACGGTGCCCCGCCCCGTAGTAGTGTTCACAGAGTATGCACTGGTGTTTGCAATGGGGGAACTCGTGGTGGGCGTTCCGCTGTCATCGGCGTCGAACACGCCGCTCGAAATGCCGCCCGCTCCGTCCGCGTTGAATTGGCCAATCACGCCCATGCGGCTACCCGCCCTGTCCGATCCTTCAAACCCGAAGACGTAAGGTCCGCTGATTGCCGCTTTAAGAAATGCAGCGCTGTTCTGCAACTCGATGACGCCGCTGATTATGTAACCCGTGGAGTCAAACTCGAGGATGGATCCTCCTGTGGCCGTGCCACCGTTGAGGCTCCCCAAAGCGATCACCATGGTGTAGGTTGCGCCGGCGGAATTCGTAATGGTAATCGTACCTCGATTGTCAGACCCAACAGAGTAATTCCCCGTGAAGGCAAGCCCCGTCTGCGGAGTTGAGGCTGCACTATTGATATCCTCAACGCCGCTTGTAATGCTCCCCGAGCCGTCAGCCACCAGGCTTCCAGCCACAGCCACGCGATTTCCGTTGCCATCGTAGCCGCTCAAGAGAAACGCATAACGCCCACTCAACTCGGTGTCATTAACACCGCTCGCGTTGACCGTGATGCTGAGCGATTGTGTGGCCGTCTGCGCCGTCGGCGTGGACGAATCTTTGACCATTACGGTAAAACTGAACGAGCCCTGCACCGAAGGCGTACCGGAAATCACGCCAGTCGCAGGATCAAGCGCCAGCCCGCCGGGCAGAGTGCCGGAGATGATGCTCCATGTTACCGGTAGCGTTGCATAATCGGCTTCGAGCGTCGCTGTGTAAGCCACGCCTACGGTACCATCAGGCAGAGAAGTCGTGGCAATCACGAGGTTCCCTGTAATTGTGATACTGAGTTGCTGCGTTGCCGTTTGCGGCGTGGATGCGGATGAATCGGTGACCTGCACTGTGAAGTTGAAAACACCCGACGCGGTCGGCGTGCCGGAAATGACGCCGGTGCCTGCGTTGAGCGACAAGCCTGCCGGCAGGCTGCCCGAACTGATTGACCATGCATATGGCGTCACGCCTCCGCTTGCCTGCAATTGCGCGCTGTAAGCAGTGTTGACTGATCCCTGCGGCAGCGATGTGTTAAGAACAACAAGCCGGTTCGCGACAGTAATGCTGAACTGCGCCGTTGCCGCTTGAGGCGTCGGGGATGTCGAATCGGAAACCTCAGCTGTGAAGCTGTATGTGCCAGCAGTGCTTGGCGTGCCCGAGATAACGCCCGTCCCGGCATTAAGCGTGAGCCCCGGGGGCAGACTGCCGGAAGCAATTGACCAGGAATAAGGTGCTGTCCCTCCGGTCGCTTGTAATGTAGCGCTATATGCGGTGTCCACCAGGCCCGAAGGCAGCGAATTCGTTGTAATCACGAGGTGGTCAACGATCGTGATGCTGAACTGTTGCGTCGCCGACTGGGAAGTCGGGGCAGAATCGGATACCTGCACAGTGAAGTTTGACACCCCTGTTGTCGTCGGAGTGCCGGAAATTATACCGGTGCTCGCACTCAGCGCCAGTCCCGAGGGCAAGCTGCCGGATGTGACTGACCACGAAAGCGGCGGCGTACCTCCGCTTGCCTGCAATGCGGCGCTATACGGTGACCCAACGGCGCCAACCTGAAGCGAGGCGGCGATGATCACAGGAGTCGGATTTACCTTGACCATCGCCGACGCGGAAGCAACATTGTTCGCCGCCGAGGTGGCGGTCACAGTCACCGTGAGCGAAGAAGAAACTCCAGAGGGGGCAGTATAGGTTGCCGCAGACTTTGATGTGGAAGTCAAAGCTCCGCATGCGCTGCCGGTGCAGCCGCTTCCTGACAAGGCCCACGTCACACCCTGACCACTTGTATCATTCGAGACCGTCGCGGTGAAGTTGACAGATTGCCCGGCATCAATGCTCTGTTGCGCGCTGGGTGAAATTGCTACTGAAATCTGGGTGGGGGATTGGCCTGATGGGCTTGACGGCCCTGAACTGCTGCCGCCGCAAGCCATTAGAAAGGCGGTCAGAATGCAGACAATACCTGTAGCATTCTTCACTCAGGCCTCCCCAACCCTGAGCTGAGCGTTTCAATTTGACAGATTGACGATGAGGATACCTTTAGAAAAGTCTAATTGTCAACGGTCAGATTTAGTGGGACTGCAAGTAGCAATATATATAAGGCCTCCGGGAGCCTTTCAAAGGCGGGATCCCTGTGCGGCGAATATGAAAGGGATCAAGGCGGCTTCGAGGGTCGACACCGTGTGGAACGACAATCACTTCGGGGAAACAACTCTAAAACTCGGCACAATCTAACGAACTGGTTGACAGTCTTTGGGAGCCAATCGTATGTCGAACCTAAGTTGAGGAAGCTCAGATTCCTCTTGCCTGTTCGCTTTTTATTCGCCTATAATACTTCAAAACTTGATCTCATGTGGTGGCGCTCCGGCCACGGCGGGAGGAATGGAATGGCTCTGACGAAACGGCAAAAGCAGGTCTTGGATTTCCTGATACATTTCATCAACCGGAATGGTTATTCGCCGAGCTATGAAGAGATGGCTGAGGGCCTTCAGCTTTCTTCGCTGGCCACGGTGCACAAGCACCTTCAGGTCCTCGAAAAGAAAGGGTTCATCAGGCGGCGGTATAACCAGAGTCGTTCGGTGGAAGTGATCGCTATTCCGGGTTCGGTACCCTACCCCAGGACGCCAGCGCATCCCGGCGATTCTCTCCATGCACAGGATCCGTCGTCACCCGGCGCAGATTCCTCCGAGTCCGTTCACTTCCAGCCGATACCCAACCTCGAGTTCCCGCTGCTCGGCCGTATTGCGGCGGGCCAGCCGGTGGAAGCGATTCCGCAGCCCGAAAACTTTTCTCTCAGCGATTTCGCCAGCGGCAAAGGAAAGATTTATGTACTGCGAGTGAAGGGTGATTCCATGGTGGACGATCACATCTGCGATGGCGACTACATCCTTGTAGAATCCGCCGACACGGCCCAGAATGGTGACATCGTAGTTGCGTTGATCGGCGGAGCAGAAGCCACGCTGAAGCGCTTCTTCCAGGAAGGAACGGACAAGGTCCGCCTGCAGCCTGCAAACGCCCAGATGGAACCCATCATTGTCCCCGCCACGGACGTCAAGATCCAGGGGCGCGTGATCGGAGTGCTCCGCAAGTACTAGCCCGCGGGCCGCAGCATTCTGTTCCACGGCCCGCATGCCATCTTTAAAGACTACTGGCCGGCGGCTGCTTGCGGCGCGGGGATGGCAAACTTCGATTCGCTGATCGGAACGTTCTGCCGAACCTCCGCCACCTGTATGGTTGACTGGACACCCGGCCGCGAGACGGTCCATTGGAACGGAAGTTTCACTCCATCAACATCACGGTAATCAGAGTAGTCGGTCTGCTCCGGCAGGAGCCCAACAGCCGTCTGAGTCAGGTAAACTATCCGAAGCAGCAGCCCGGATTGCTGGTCGAAATAAAACTGCACAGGCGGCATGCCGGGTCGGAAGCCCAGCACGACATAAGCGTCATGGCCGTTAATCTTTTGCGGCGGCCGCTCGCGCAGCGATACAAAATCCTGGTGAAGGTCCAGCGGGAAATAGAAATCGGCCTGAAGACGCGCTTCATCCAGTTCGCCGCCTTCAAGCAAATGTGGCGGTCGCGGCGCGCCGGCCGCCCATCCTTCATGCCCGTTATAGATCGTGACACTCCGCCCGCGCGGAAGCGTTGTGACTGAAGCCCAAAGGTCCGGTGCCTGGGCATCGATTTCGATGGGCATCGCGTGCCCAAACACTGTCATCGTTCCCGTGATCACGCGGCTCTTGATCTTGCGCAGTGCTTCCGCTCCTCCGATCGCTTCCACATACCTGGTAACGATGGCATCAGGTTGCGGCAGCGAAGCAAGATTCACATGCTCACCGGGCCCTTCAGCGTGGGGCGGTCTTGCGGCGACAGCCGATTCCGCGACCTCTGGGATTCCCACCGGGTGCGCCGAGCCATTGTGGCACGTATTGCAGGTCACTTCCATGTGCCCGTGGAAATTGTCCTTATTGATGGCGAACATCATCTGCATCATTTCGCGGGCCCGTTGTTTGGGACGCTTTGTGTCCTGATCAAAGTGATGCTCAACATGGCAGTAATCGCAGCGCACACCGAGCGACGCGGAGATGAATTCCATGGTAGGAATTAATTCATAAGCGGGAATGTCCTTGAGGACTTTAATGTTCTTATAAACCTCGGCCGCGGTCTTGACGGCCGGAGCTTGCTCAGCCTGGGCCGCAGAACCTGCCCCGGCCGCCTCTTGGGCCAGAGTTCTCCTATCGTGCACAGGAACCAACTGCAGGAAGCCCAATAAAAATCCCATCGCGGCAAGGGCCGCAGTGCTTCGTTTGATCGCCATACATGCCCCTTTCGTGAGGATACATTCCCGCTGCGCCCCTCGAGCGAGAATGGCTGATTATCGTACCCTTAGACGCTGCCACGTCTGCATCAGTTACATCCCGAATGCATGCCGCTGGGTTTGTCCCGTGCCGATGGTTGACGCTTGATGTATAAGCGCAGGCTGCTGTGTTCTTAATGCCTGCAGGATGACCGCGCTCCAGCCGACCGCTCTCCTAGATATTTCCCCGCTTCAATTCCTGCATCATGTAGTCGCAGGAACGGACGCAGAGCGCCATGATGGTAAGCGTTGGGTTCTGGCAAGCCGTCGAAGTAAACCCTGCCCCGTCCAGGACGAAAAGGTTCTTAATATCGTGGGATTGCTGGAACTGGTTGAGGACCGATGTTTTTGGATTATTGCCCATGCGGGCGACACCGACCTCATGGATCGCATAGCCGGGCGTCCCCGGGCGGACATGGGTTTTGATGTTCTTTGCGCCTGCGGCTTCCAGCATCTCCGCTGCCGACTCCGCCATGTCCTTCACCATGGCGATTTCATTCTCACGGTATTTCATGTGGAAATTAAGAACGGGAATCCCGTACGCATCAACAACGTTCGGGTTGATCTCCACGTAGTTGTCCCAATACGCTAGGCACTCGCCGAACGCTCCCAGGCCGATCGTCACAACGGGGTCCTGAATTGCCTTCTTAAACTGTTCGCCGAAGCCGTGCGCGTTCCAGTTAAACCTTACCCCGCCTCCGCCCTGGAACCCGTACCCGCGAAGGAATTTCGGGTAGCGAGGTCCCTTCTCAGTGTTCCGGAATCGAATCACATAAATGCCGTTTGGCCGGTCGGGACCATTCAAAGTCGGCTTACCGCTAAGCTGTGGAAGCTCTCCCGTAGCACCACCGCCCGTAATATGATCCATCAGGTAGTGGCCCAACACCCCGCTCGAATTGGCAAGGCCGTTCGGATACTGCCGGGTTGCGGAATTGAAGAGAATGCGCACGGATTCAAGCGACTGCGCGCACAAGGCCACTACACGCCCGTAAACTTCCTTCGGCTGGCGCGTGTTGCGGTCAATGTAAAGCAGTCCTTTGGCACGGTTGCGGTCCTCATCCATCAGAACCTTGTAGACCATGGCATTGGGAATATGGGTGCAGTTTCCGGACTTCAAGGCATCGGCAACTGTGGTGAAATAGGAATTGAAATAAGAATGTGTAACGCATCCGCGCTCGCAGGGGCCGCAGTAGTGGCAGGGCGCGCGCCCATTGATCGACTTCGTCAGATTGGCCGAGCGACCCAAGGTGACCGTCCAGCCCAGCTTTTTCTTGACCTGTTCCCGCAGCAGCGTCTCCGCGCAAGTCAAGCCCATGGGCGGTTGGAACCTGCCGTCAGGCAACTCATAGACACCTTCAGGAATTCCCGTAATGCCGACGTACTCTTCAACAATGTCGTAATAAGGAGCAAGATCTTTGTAACTGAGCGGCCAGTCTTCGCCATAACCATCATGGGACGCAGCCTTAAAGTCGAGATCGCTCAGCCGGTAAGATTGCCGGCCCCAGACATTCGTGCGGCCGCCGGTCACCCGCATCCGTCCTTGCCAACTGAACGGCATGTCTTTGTCTGTTGTGTAAGGCTCGTCCAGGTCATTGCAGAACCAGTCGTAGTTGTATTCCATGCAGGCGTAGCAGTCTTTTTGCCTGGGGCGGGTCTTGCGAATCACCTCCGGTGCCAGATCGCGATACTTCAATTTGAACGCCGGAAGATGTTCAGTGAAGTTCTTGTCGGATTGTTGCTTGCCTGCATCGACGATCGCAACTTTCAGCCCCGCTTCGGAAAGCCTCTTCGCCGCCCATCCTCCCGAAGCGCCCGAGCCGACTACAAGTACGTCATAAACCTGGTTCGCTGGATCACTCATGATTTGTCTCCCATGATGGCATGGACTCGAAAACAGCGGGAAGCGTAGGTTGTGTATCTCCGAATTCCCATGTGCGCCGCCGGAATGTCTGCATTCGCCCCACGCTCAAAGACGAATGATCGTAACAATGGCCGGAACAAACGTCAACCAAACTCAGCACAAAAAACCAGCCGGCAAAAAGTTGTTCACTCCGCTCTTCAGTGGTAGCATGATGCCCTTGATATTCTGATGCAGAGTCAGACGAACCTGATCAGCCCAAAGGCAGGCTAGAAGATGGATAAGAACAAACGCCAGAACACTATGGACCACCAACGCGGGTCAGCAAGTGGAATCAACCGGCGCGAAATGGTAAGACGGCTGATGGTGGCTGGAGGCGCAGGTATCGCGATGCCCGGCATCGCGGAAGGGCTGCCGATGGACATGTCGCAAACGAAAAAAGATAGCTCTGCCAACTCCAGCTCTGCGGACGCCGACACTGTGTGGACGCCTGAGTTCCTCGATCAGCACCAGAGCGATACTTTGGAGATCCTTGCGGAACGCATCATACCTGGCTCATCGAAAGCGGAGGTCAACCGGTTCATTGACCTGCTCCTTTCCGTGGACACTGAAGAAACAAAGCGTGCGTTTCTTGAATCACTCTCGGCTTTTGACGGCGAGGCATTAAAGCGGTTCTCACGCCCATTTAAGGACCTGTCCGAAGCCCAGCAGAACGAGATTCTCACGTCCGCATCCACCGCTGAGCGGTCTCATGCTGTCGAGGATGAACCCCGACAAATCACGATGCGAGACCACTTCGAGAACCTCAAAAGCTGGGTGGCAAAGGCATATTACAGTTCGGAAATCGGCATGAGAGAACTCGGCTGGACGGGTCAGGTTTTCTTCACAAGTTTTCCAGGGTGCCAGGATTCAAACGATCATCATACTTAATTTTGGGGCGCGTTAGTATGGACTCCTCCTGCGGCCGTTCAATCTACGGATTTCACAGCCGCGAAAAGCGAGGGCCTCCGAACCTGCTGGCCGTTCCGGGTAAATTTAAAAAACTGTTAGCTTCGTGCCATTATTACGGGGTCTGGACACGCACGCAATCAGTGAAGATTGCGCTCAAATCGAGGTGGGAAACGATCTTCCCGTGGGGCGAGTCATCTCAGCTTGTTAACCACAACCATCAGAAAATAAATGGGTTGATAAGAAAGTGCCGATTCAATCCGGTGGCAATGCTGGTAGAAACGGGCTATCAAGGCCGTCAACCGAAGCTGGATACGGTAAATGTTACACAAACAATCAATAACTTCGTTTCATGTGAAAACAGCGTGTTTTTTCTTGACTTGATGAAACTTTGTGGCACAATTGATAACGGTAGATTAGAAGTTACCTATTGACTTAGGAGGAATTGTCAAGTAGGCTCTTCTCCATCGCGGGTATCTCTTAACCCGAATTCACCTGGAGGAGAGTCTAATGAGAAACTACATCCTGACCTTTGTGTTGGCTGTTCTGGTTGTGCTGACGAGCGTGTCCCTGCGGAGAGCATTCGCCGCTAATGGAGCGGTTGAGAGTAGCGCGGCAACCTTGGTAGCAATCGGTCCTTCGCCGGCGCCGATTCCACCTTCACCCGTAGCCATTGGCCCGTCGCCAGCACCAATTCCGCCCTCGGCGGTTTCAATAGGTCCGTCGCCGGCGCCGATTCCACCAAACGCTCAGTAATTGTATTCAACTGCCCTGAGCAGCCTGGCGAGATCAAAGGTTAGGATGATCTGGCAGGCTGCTTATGAGCGGTGCTCTTGCGAGCGATGTTCTGAGTTACGCTGGCTATATAGTCGAGGCGGGATTGTTAGTGTATCTGCTCGCAAGAGGGCATGGAAAGGCCCTCTGGGAACTTGTTTTCTACCTTGCAATGTCCCTTGGGGTTATTGCAAGCCGCTCGTATACACTCCATAAGTACGGACTGGCTTCGCCACAATACGGAAACTGTTACTGGACGACTGATCTCCTGCTTGTTCTGGCCGCGTTTGTTTTGGTCACTTCCTTTTTCAAGCGCGCTTGCTCCGAAAACCCCCAGATGTGGCAATACGTCAGGTTCCTGCTGGGGACAGTCCTTGTCGCCATTGCACTTTTGTCCTTCTTTTCCCTCTCCAGCCACAAAGACAAGTTCTTCTCCTTTTTCATTGTTGAATTCTCTCAGAATCTGTACTTTGCCAGCCTTGTCTTGACCACGCTTCTATATCTCATGACTCTCAGGATGGAAGTGGCGGATGACAGGCTGGGCATGCTGGTTTGCGGTTTGGGCATCGAGTTCGCCGGTCCGGCTGCGGGTCTGGCTTTGACTTATCTGACTAGAGGGAACGAAGTAGCACGGGTAGTTGGTGTGTACTTCTTTCCCTTGTGCGACATTGGAATGATCCTTACATGGTTCTATGCGATTTCCAGAGTGCCTGGTGTCGAGAAGGCGGCTCTCAGCAGGCTTAAGCCTGCGCCCGTTTTTGCAGAAGGGAACGTGTCTCGCTTTTAATTGAGGCTTCCCATGATTATTGCTGTGCTGATTTTGATTTTGTCGCTGGCCATGCTCTTCTTCTACCTTCAGACGATCTGCCTGAAGATCCTCCGGCAGGAATTTGACCGTGACTACTTCCTGCCCATCGTCAATGCAAACCGCCTGGAGTTTCCTGCGGTCCGCAAAGCGGTGGAGGAATTTGACGCTCCGCTCGATTACGCCCGGTTTTGCATGATGCTCAAGTGCGATTTCCTGGCGCTTAGCTATTTGCTGAAAAACGCTGCCAATGAAAGCCGCCGCTTGACCTCCCGCGACCGGCTCCTCATCCTCTATTTTCACATCACGTATTTTATGCTCCACCTCCGGCACCTGCTGAGGCTTGATGAGAAGCTGCCCATTCTCCGCCTCACTTCGATTCTGAAGTTTTTTGGAAACGTCGTTGGCCTGAGGATCAGTTCGGCGGATTTCCAGGACCTCAGCGCGTCAGATTATCTGCTCACTTTATAGGTCATTCACCGCCATAGACTCGGTTGCGGGATAAGAGGAGTAAAGTACGGGCAGGCGCGGCCATAGCCGTCTGCGCGGTCTGCAGAGCGTTGCTGAAGATTTCTGTTAACCACCGGGCGCGTTATTGAATCCAGTTTTACGCATGCGGTAATTCAGCGCATCTGTCCGCCACGGGCCGCGCTCTTCAGCCATTTTCTTTATAGCGGCAACCGCTGCCGATATACTACAGCTATGAACCTGAGATCAATGACTTCCGCCAGCGCGAATCGCCGTCGGGCGAAGATTGTATGCACGCTCGGGCCAGCTACCGACGATCCGCAGGTCCTATCCGCACTTATTACCGCCGGCATGGATGTTGCGCGGCTCAACTTTTCCCACGGCGATCACGCAGAACACGCACGGCGTCTGAAAATGATTCGGAGTCTGGCCGCGGAGTGCGGCAAGGTCGTGGCGGTCATGCAGGACCTTCAAGGGCCGAAAATCCGCACCGGGCCGCTTGAAGGGGGCAAGCGCATCGAACTCCGCGATGGCACTTCAGTAACAATCACGACACGCGCTGTCCCCTGCAATGCCCGCGTCATTTCGACGACGTTTCAGGGACTGCCTAAGGAAGTGCGACCGGGCAATCGGATCTTGCTTTCGGATGGATTGATCGAATTGCGCGTGGAGAACGTGAAGGGAACCGAAGTGCGTTGTCGCGTGGTGAACGGAGGGGAACTCGGCCCGCATCAGGGTATTAATCTGCCCGGCGTTCCTCTGAAGATTTCCGCCCTTTCCGCAAAAGATCGCCGTGACCTCGAGTTCGGTATCCATCATCGTGTTGATTACATCGCGCTCTCTTTTGTCCGGCGGGCCGAGGACATTCTCGCGGTCAGGCGCATTCTGACCCAGAGGCAACGGGTAATCCCCGTGATCGCCAAGCTGGAAAAGCCCGAAGCTGTTGATCATCTGGATGAGATTCTTCGCGTGGCGGACGCCGTCATGGTGGCGCGTGGCGACCTTGGAGTGGAGCTGCCTCCGGAAATGGTGCCACTGATTCAGAAACACATTATCAGCCGCGCTTCTGCGATGCGGATACCGGCGATCACTGCAACGCAGATGCTTGAGTCCATGACCGTCAATCCGCGGCCTACCCGGGCCGAAGCTTCCGATGTTGCGAACGCGGTCATTGACGGCTCGGACGCTCTTATGCTATCTGGGGAAACCGCCACGGGTCGATACCCCGTCCGCTCTGTTGAAATGATGGCACGGATCATTTCAGTTACAGAAGGCACGAAGCGCTCAGTAGATAGCCATGATGTGTGGGACCGGGCGCAAGCGCTGGACGTGCCCGAAGCCATCTGCGAAACTGTGGCGCATATGACGTCGGAACTCCATCTGAAAGCTGTCGCAGTCTTTACCCAGTCCGGGGCCAGCGCCCGGCTTATTTCAAAATACCGCCCGAGGGTCCCTGTGTTTGCATTTTCCCCTTTCGATAACGTTCTGCGGCGAACGGCCCTTTATTGGGGCGTGACTCCGGTCCATATGAAGCGACTGCAATCAACGGACAAAATGGTTGAGGCGGCCGCAAACCGTCTGAACGAAATCGGAGCGGTAAGCCGAGGCGACCTCATCGCTGTGATCGCGGGCAGCCCGATCGCAAAGAAAGGCACTACAAACTTCCTGAAGGTACACCGTATCGGAAGCTGACGGATCCTTGATCATTCGTAACACTGCTGGCAGCGGGGTCTTCATCAATGTGTACAGGCATTTCCAGGGTGAGTTAGACTGGAGCGTATGCGCATCTGCTCACTGGTTCCTTCCGCCACGGAAACTCTTTTCGCGATCGGCGCAAGCGAATGCGTTGCCGGAGTGACGTTTGAGTGCGACTTCCCTGCCGAAGCGAGGCAGAAGCGGGTTGTGGTCCGCACGCGCCTTGCTCCAACGCATAATCCGGCGGAAATTGACCGCCAGGTGCGCGAATTTGTTTCACGGGGGGAGAGCCTCTACGAAATTGATGCTGAGGCGCTGAGAGATATTCAGCCGGACCTGATCATCACTCAGGATTTATGCCATGTATGTGCTGCCTCGCCCGGCGACCTGGCGTCCGCTCTGGCAAAACTTCCGGTGGCGCCAGCAGTCCTTTCCCTGGACCCGAAGTCGCTTGCCGACGTCTGGAACGATATTCGGAAAATCGGCGATGCAGTGAACCACAACCGTCAGGCAGCCGATCTCGTTGGCGAATTAAGAAACAGGGTCGAAAAGGTCCGCCAGGCTGCTGCTCGCACAAACACAAGACCGCGCGTCGTTTGTCTCGAGTGGCTGGATCCGCCCTACGTTGCAGGGCACTGGGTGCCTGAAATGGTCGCCATTGCCGGCGGCACGGATGTCCTGGGAGACGCGGCCAAGCCGGGAGTGCGTACGACATGGGAAGCGGTGCTGGCATCGCGGCCGGAGGTTATTGTTGTCATGCCTTGCGGCTACGATCTCCGCTGCACGCTTGAAGAATTCAGCCGTACGGAGTTGCCAGACGAATGGGAAACGCTGCCCGCAGTCCACAATGAACGGGTTTATGCAGTTGATGGCTCGGCTTACTTCTCGCGCCCGGGGCCGCGTCTCGCTGGCGGCGTTGAGATTCTGGCCGGCATAATCCATCCGGAACTGGCCCTGTGCACGCCGCCCCCATCGAGTGTGGCAAAAGCCGCTCGTGCGCTGCCTCGCCTGAAAGTCCAATGACACGCCGCCTTCCGGCGCTACCTCGAAACCAACTCGTGGCTGTGCGTCCTGCGCAGGTAGTATTCATACGCTCCGAACAGGATGCCGCTGAAGAGCACGCCGCTGATCAGAGAGTTTCCATAGAATGGGATTCCCGCTGCGTAGCAGGCCGCCAACCCGCCGGGGGTCATCGGATACATCGTTCCGCCCAGCCAAACCCCGAAATTACTGATCAGGTAGAAGACGCTGGGACCCGCAACGGAAGCGATCAGCACGTTCCGAACGGAAACGCGCTTCTGCAACCACCAGCCGACTACTACGATGGCTGCAAAGCCGATCCAGTCAAGCATCTGCGCCCAGTGGAAAGGTGTCCGGTACATGAACGCGTTCAGAAGGAAATCGCTCGCGGCCAGCAACAGCACCGGGAACCAGATTGAGTCGCGCTTTTTGAGATAAACGCCGCCAAACAAGAGCGCTGCGTACACGGGACTGAAGTTTACTGCTCCGGGGATAAACCTCGCAGCAATCGCCAGTGCAATTATGAGATAAATCATCTTCGTCTCCTCCGCTCAGAATTCCAGCCGGATTCCGGCGCGGTAAGTCTGCTTAAGCGCCGGATAGCCCAGGACCTCCATGTATTCCTGATTCAAAAGATTCTCGACCAAACCATAGTATGTCATATGCCCGAAGGAACGGTAGCTCCATGCAACGTCCCAGCGGGTGTAGCCATTATTCCAGATCAGAGGTGGTTCCAGCCCGACAAAATCACTGTCCTGCCGCCGCCCCACAAATAGCGTCGTTGATGTGATACTCATGCGCTTCCAGTTCCACAGCAACTGCAAGGAACCGGAATGCCGCGGCCGCCTCAGGAGCCATCGGCCGGCTTCTAGGGCAGGTGTAAACGGATTGCCGCTCTCCATGACTTCAGAATCAACGTAAGTATAGCTCCCGGTTGCGCGCAACCCGTCGAAGGGCACAACTTCAAGCACAATCTCCGCACCCTTAGCCATGGCGCGGCCGATGTTGAAATACGTGCCGCTGAACGTCTGGAAGTTCGTGACTTCGAATGCAATCTGGTCACGGAAAAGGTTGTCGAATCCGGTCAACTCCAGTTTCCCCTTGCCCGCCCAGAAACGCTGTTCGATGCCATAATCGAGCGTGCGGGCGCGCTCAGGAGCCAGGTCCGGGTTCCCCACGAAAAACGGTGTGTTGGCGTAAGATTCAAGAAAACTAGGCTCCTTGACGCCGAGGCCGAAGTTAAACTTGAGCGTGGTCGCACCCCAGAAATCACTGCCGCTCCTCAGAAGGTACGCCACGGAACTGCGCGGAACAACGACTGTTCCAAAGCTGCCGTTGTCGTCGATCCGCACTCCGTTGCCAAACGAAAATCGTCCCCACAGCGTCTGGTCCTGGAAAGTATAGCCAAAGTTATTTCGGCGCGCGCTGGTAGGAGGCTGCTGCGCAAAGCGATCGACCAGGAAGCCGTGTTCGCCGTCCCAGTCAAACGCAAACGTATCCACATGCTGGCCGAACCTGCCTCCCAAGGGCGAACCGTTCCAGTCGCTCTGGTAGCTCACGTGGTCACGCCACTCGTCGTCGAGGTAATTCGATGCGAAATCATAATATGGGAAGGCCGCCGTGCGGCCGTCAAAGGAGGGCGTGAACGGAGGATTTTCCCCGAGGTCAATCGACACCTGGCGAGTTCTTGAATAGGTGTAGGTCAGTTGCTGGTCCCACGAAGAGGAGCTCTGACTGTGAATTGAAAACGCGCCGTAGCCGTCTCGCCGCCGGAACCACGCATCCGTTATTGGCGGCCCGAAAGCCGTCTGACCCGGTGTTCCTGCGAGGCTAAAGTTGCCCATCAAAATCGCACGCAAAGTCGTCGATTTTCCTGCGCGAAGACCGAAGTTCGCAGTCAGCGGAGTAACGTGGAAGAAATCATTGGAAACCTGATTATCGGTGCTGAAGCGGCCGCCTTGCAGGCTGTAATCGAATGGCCCGGACGCACCGGTTACTGATCCGCGCGCGTCCCAGGTCGAGTTTTTCCCGCCTTCGCCGCTGAAAGAAAAATGCGGACGTTTTGTTTCCGGATTGCCACGCTGCGTAAACAACTGGATCACGCTGGTCATCGCGTCCGACCCGAACAACGCAGAATTCGCACCGCGCACCACCTCAATCCTTTCGATGCCGCGCGTGCTGAGATTGCTGAAATCAAAGCTGCCGCCCGGAAGGTTCAGCGGAATACCGTCCAGCAGTACCTTGTTGTAATCGCTGTCCCCGCCGCGGACAAAGACGCTTGTAACTCCGCCTGGAGCTCCGTTCCGCACAACCGCAATACCTGGAAGAGGCTGCAGAAGGTCGCTTACCAGGGGAGCGTCCTGCTCAACGATCTGGCTGCGCGTAATCACGCTGATATCTGCTCCCAATTGGCTGGTGGTCGCCGCCGTTCGGGTGGCCGTAACGACTACTCTTTCGTGGACGGGAGCCAACGGCAAAACAAGGTGGATGTTCTCCCCGTCTCTGACCTTTGCCGTCGCTTCACCAAAACCTGTCAGCGATGCTCTGATCGCGTAAGTGCCCGGAGCGACGTCATGAAAGCGGAATTGCCCGCGCTCATCGGTTACTGTTTGTGCGACCTCGGAGCCTTGTGGATTCAGCAAACGCACCGTCGCGCCAGGCACTACCGCACCTTCAGGATCACTAATTGTTCCTTGCAGTGTTGCCGCGCTTGCTGCAATGGGCGTCATCAGAAAAAACAACAGGAAAATAAACAACGACCGCACACCATGGCCTGCCCTCATAGTTCCATCCTTTCCGCCCGCTCTGCGGGCTTTCCGGACGGAGGGACGCGTGAAGAAACAGCCTCAAAAACGAAAAGCCTTCCAATTCCTCGACACGGAACCGGAAGGCCTCGGCACTTCTTCCTCAGTCCTCTTTCCGTCGAAGAGTCAGTCTGAGCATCAGTTCCTGGGCAGGCTTCCTGGCTTTCGGGTCGTCGCGGAACCTTCCACCTTCCCACCCCAAACATTTGGGACAGTGGCATTGCAACTGGAAGGTCCAACTCGCCGATTACAGTGGCGGGACCGCGGCCGATTCTCACGGCCTTTCCTTTTAACCCCGCTCACGCGAGGCACCACAGGAACACTAATTTTCAAAGAACAGCTTTCGGAAATGAATGTAGCACTGCGGAAGACTGCGCGTCAACAACCTTGGGGGCTTGTGTTAAAGCTCATGAGAAATTTCTCCTCTCTGAGTCATCGCGAAAATGCTGTGCGGCCCGCCCGGTTGTGCGAATTTTGAGTTGCTCTTGGCTGCCTCCGCGCTGGGTTGCGGTTAAACAGTAGTATGAAAACAGCGGTCTCCGTTCCCGATAAGATTTTCGAAGGCACGGAGCGTCTGGGCCGCCGCACTCGAAAATTACGCAGCCATCTCTTCCGCGATGTACTGAGGAAGTATCTTGCGCGGCACGCTCCGGCCTATGTCACAGGGGCGATGGACCGGGCTTGCGACGAAATTGGAGAAACTGGAGACGGCTTTGCATCCTCCGCCGCACATCGCCCCCTGAGGCGAGCCGAGCGGTAATCTCACCGGGCGAAATCTGGTGGGCGGACCTGCCGGCGCCCGAGGGCTCCGGCCCGGAACTCCGAAGGCATGTCGCGGTCGTGCGAGGTGACCCGATCAACCGTGGCCGAGTATCTGCAGTGGTCGGTGTCTCTTTGATGAGCTACCTGAAATGGGCGCTGCGCAATGTGCATCTTTCCAAGCGTCATACAGGCCTTGCAAAAGATTCCGTCACCGGCGTATCGCTGATAGTGAGCATTGACAGGGTCTGCCTTCCAGAGCGAGTGGGCAGGCTTCCGCCTTCCAAACTGGACTTGCTCCTCTCAGGTATCGACGTTGTTCCAGGCAGGCAGTAAGGATCCATCGCGCGCAATTCGCGCCACATTCCCATCAATGCGCGCGTGAGAAATGTTCGTGGACGATTTGCCACTTATCGCCGCTGCGCACGAACACGTGGCTGCCGCGGCCGTGGATAGCATGCCGGGGGCGGCCCTCACCCAACTCCACCGTCCAGTTGAAAGTCACGACCGCCATATCGTCAAAAGTCTGGACCAGTGGCTTTGCAATTGAGTATTTCATCCTGCTGCTGGCATGCTTGTAATACTCAAACGTCCGGCGCATGGCCGCACGGCCGCTGATGCGTTGCTGACGCGTGGAAGAAAATCCCACTACTCGCGGATGGAAGTGGGACAAAAGGTTTTCAATCTTGCCTGCGTTGAAGTCCCGGACCATTTCTCTTTCAATCGCCAGGACCGCCTGCTGTGCTGATGCCATGGGACCCTCCACGATCAGAGTTTCACACGCCGCATCCCCAGCCTTACGTCACAATGCCTTACAATTCAATGTTAATTGATCCAGTGGTCAGGATCGTGCTTGGATTCACGTTTTCGCATATAGACTTCGAACTTGCGCCGCAGCCTTGCCCGCCGCCATTCCGCATACCGGGCCTGCATCCTTCCAGAAAGTCCGGTGCCGCGCAGGTAAAGATACGCGACCAGCATGCCGCCGAGATGCGCCAGGTGTGAGATGTTTGAGCCCGGCCCGCCGACCTCGCTGAAGAATTCGATGGCACCGATAATCAGCACAAACCACTTTGCCTTGATCGGAATAATGAACCAAAGGAAGATCGGACGGTCGGGAAAGATCAGGCCGAAGGCCAGGAGCAATCCGTAAATTGCGCCCGAGGCCCCGATCGTGAGTGAATAAGGGGACCCAAAGAACGTGCTGAGGGCAACATCCAACACGCCAGCGCCCGCACCCGTCAGCAGATAGAATTTGAGAAACTCCGTTTCGCCCCACAACTGCTCAAGGTCCGGTCCGAACATCCACAGGGCAAACATGTTGAACAGAACATGAAAGAACCCGCCATGGAGGAAAAGATAGGTGACGATCTGCCAGAGATAAAGGTGGTGGAGCACGGCATAGGGCTGCAAGCCAAGCCAGAGAAACGGCGCTTCCCAGCCGAAAAGCCTGTAGGGCAGAAAAGTAAGTATAAAGACCGCCGACGTGACGATGATCAAAGCCTTCACCATCCGCGTGAACGGCGGGAAGAACGACATATACGATTGCGTATATCGCGGCATTATCTGAAGCGTACCATAAGAATGAAATCAGGGGGAAATACCGTGGCCGTTTTCGAAACTGGCGGTACGGCGGTCACGTCTTGATGCCGTCCGGGGGTCTTTTCGTTCTCGCCACGAGATAAAGTACGATGGCTAAGCCTGTGAAGATAATGAGTGCGGCCAGATTACTCTGTGCGAAACGCGGGAACCAGCGCAAGCCGACGGCAAATGCTGCCTCTTTCTGGAACCCCACGACGGTGGCAAGCGCAAGACCGCCCAGGGACCCGCCGGCAATCAAACCTGAGCTGAAAAGTGCGCCGCTGCCGGTCTCTGACTCCGCCTCTTCTGTGCGCTTTCTGCGGTCAACCAACCATTTGACCACGCCACCGGCGAAAATGGGCGTTGTGGTTGAAATCGGCAAATACAGCCCTACAGCAAATGCCAGCGAGTGGATCCCACACAACTCGAGTACGATCACGGTGAAGGCGCCGAACAGAACCAGCGTCCATGGCAGCTTGCGCGTAAGGATACCGTTGATCACCACGCTCATCAGGGTCGCTTGCGGAGCGGGATAATCCGTCGAACCGACGCCCATTACCTGCTGGTAATCAATCTCCTTGCGCACGGGATCGTAAAAGTAGCGGCCATCGGGGATCTTGGTTGATCCGATCACGCTGATAACTTCGTATTCACGCCCTTCGTAAGCAATCCTGCCCTGCGGCTTCATCGACGATGTAATGGTGACGTCGGAAAAATGTGCGGGCTTGATCTTCGTCGCGCTGCGGTTCAGCAGTTGCATTGTCAGCCCCACAACAAACACGGAAGTCATCACGCCAATCGCGTAGCCGAGTTCCTGCTTGGAGGGTGTTCCGCCGACCAGGAACCCCGTTTTCAGGTCCTGTGTCGTTGCGCCGGCGCTCGCTCCTCCGATAGCGACGACTGCGCCAATGCTCAGAGCGATGGCGGAGTACGCACCGCCCGTCCATCCGACAAGAAGAAAGATCAAGCAAGTTCCCATCAGCGTGGCGATGGTCATTCCAGAAATCGGGTTTGATGAACTGCCAATCAGTCCGACAATCCTGGCCGAAACGGTGGCAAAGAAAAAGCCAAACAGAACCATCAGCAGCGCGGAAACAAAATTCCCACTCGCCCCCGGATTGACGCGAAATGCCAGCAGCCCCCACAGAAATCCCACCACGAGCACTGCACCCCCAGCGATGACAGGCAGCGGCAGATCGCGCGCCGTGCGCTCAATGGAAACGGCACGCGCCAGCCTGCTGTTCTTAAGCTGGCTGAATGTCGTTTTGAAAGAACTGATGATGGTCGGGAGCGTTCTAAGGAGCGTAATAATACCTGCCATGGTCACAGCGCCTGCGCCGATATAACGGATATAGCTGCTCCAGATTTGTGATGCGCTCATCTGGCTGATTGGAACAGTGCCGGGATACATCACGATCGGCAGTTGTGCTCCAAAGAACTTGATAATTGGAATCAACACCAGCCACGAAAGCACGCCGCCGGCGACCATCGTGCCTGCCACGCGTGTCCCGATGATGTATCCCACGCCAAGATATTCCGGCGTGATCTCGCCCGAAAACGTCGAGCCGGGATACCAGGCCGGATGCCACTCAGGCGTGGCCTTCCAGAAAAACAGGCCGCCCTGCTCGCCCATAAGGAATTTGTAAACGATGCCGAGCGCCGCTCCGCCAAATACTTTCCCTGCCTGGATGCCGCCCCGCTCACCGGTGATCAGCACATCTGCGCAAGCTTTACCCTCCGGAAAGACAAGGTTCCCATGCTCCTTCACGACAAGCGCGTTGCGAAGCGGAACCACAAACAACACGCCCAGCAGCCCGCCTCCAAGCGCCAGCGGAAAAATCCTCCAGTAATCCAGTGTATAGCCGAGGAAGATCAGCGCAGGCAGTGTAAAAACTGTACCGGCTGCAATGGATTCGCCCGCCGAACCCACCGTCTGCACGATGTTGTTCTCAAGGATCGTGGACTTGCCGAGCCATTTGAAGATTGTGATGGAAATGACGGCGACGGGAATTGAAGCGCTGACCGTCAGCCCGGCGCGCAGCGCAAGATAAACTGAGACCGCGCCGAAGATGATCCCCAGGACTGCGCCCAGCAGGATCGCGCGCGGAGTAAACTCCGGCAAAACGACGTCCGCCGGCACGTAAGGCTTAAAAGAAGCCGCAGCATCCAATTGAGTTTGAGATGTCGATTCAGGAGCCATGCATCAAATTCGCACCAGCCTGAAGGCCGCGGTTGCAATCAGCGAAAGAGCACAACATTAGTCGTGCCGGGAGCCGAAGCCCCCGTCATCTTCCCCATGCTTTCCCGTGCTTCGTGCGCGCGCCAGACAAGGCCACAAATAAAAGCAACCATGCTTTGTGCCCTTAGGGCAACCAATGAATCCCGACCCCTGCACGCCAGCGCACGAAGAATCCGGGTCTATCCTCCCAGCCTGGCGCGAACCATCTGATTCACACGCTTGCCATCGGCGTTTTTGCCTGCCAACTTTGCCATGGCAGCCTTCATTACTTTACCCAAGTCCTGCGGCCCGGAAGCGCCGGTTTCCGCAATAGCTGCTGCTACGGCCGCGCCGATTTCCTCATCTGTCGCTTCGGCCGGCAGATAACTCTGAAGGATGGCTGCTTCAGCTTCTTCTTTTGTGGCCAGATCTTCGCGGCCGCCTTTGCGGAACTGCTCGATTGAATCACGCCGCTGCTTCACGAGCGTCCGAAGCACCGCCAGCGCCTGGTCGTCCGTTAAAGGTTTGCCAAGCTCGACCTGCTTGTTCTTCAGCGCCGTCTTTGCCATCCGCAGCACGGAAAGCCGAAGCTCCTCCCGCGCCTTCATGGCGGTCACCAGGTCTTTTTCCACCTTTTCCGCAATTGTCATTGCATCAGGCCCTCTTCATAAGCTCTCGGCGAATATATCACATTCGCAGGCCGTTTCATCCACGTCAAGAAAATCTGACGCGTTGTTGAAAGAAATTACGAGATGCATCACTCCGAGGAATCTGTTCCGATTTCCGTGGATTAGTAAAAAGAGTTCTCTCCGGAGGTTTCCCCGTGTGGATTGCGGAAATCCATTCAACAGGCTCAGAGCAAACTCTTCGCTGTGCTCATGATGACACGCATTGAAGCCTGGAACGGCACCTCACCGGCGGAATCCGCCCGCAAAAACAACGCCGCTCCATGAGGATGACGTCCCTGTAATTTGCAATGCTCAGGAGACGGAATGTGGTGAAGGCTGTTCGCGTGTTCCGAGTGCTTAAGAGTTCTACAAGCCTGTCGCCTACCGCTGATCAATGGGAACGTATTGGAGGTCCATGGGGCCGGTATAGTCGGAGAGCGGACGGATGAGTTTATTGCTCGCGTACTGCTCCAGCACGTGGGCCGTCCAGCCGGAAATGCGGCTGACGGCGAAAATCAGCGTATAGAGATCTACAGGAATGCCAAGGACGTAATAGGATGACGCCGAATAGAAATCGACGTTGGCGTTAATGCCCTTTTCGCGGATCATCAGGTCTTCGATCCGCTGCGACATCTCGAACCATTTCATCTGCCCGGTGCGGCGGCAAAGTTCTTCGGACATGCGGCAGAGGACCGTTGCGCGCGGGTCCCGTGTTCGATAAACACGATGTCCAAAGCCCATCACTTTCTCACGGCGCGCCAGCAGGCCGCGCACGTAATCCTCGGCCTTATCCACACTGCCAATTTCAAGCAGCATGCGCATCACCCGCTCGTTGGCGCCGCCGTGCAGCGGGCCTTTCAGCGCTCCGATAGCTGAAGTGATGGCGGAATGCATGTCAGACAGTGTTGAAGCTGTCACACGCGCGGCGAATGTGGAGGCGTTAAAACTGTGGTCGGCGTGCAGGATCAGTGCAATGTCAAACCAGCGGGCGATTTCCTCGTCGGGGTACTTGCCCGTCAGCATGTAGAGGAAATTCGCCGCGTGGCCCAGCGCGGGATCCGGAGCGATGGCTTCCTTGCCGTCTCTGATTCGCGCAAAGGCAGCCACAACCGTTCCCAACTGGGCCGTCAGCCGCACCGCCTTGCGCCGGTTGGCTTCCTCGGACATATCTTCCGATTCGGGATCGTAGAGCGAGAGTGCAGAAACAGCTGTCCGCAGCGTCTCCATCGGATGCTGGGCAGGCGGCAGGCTTTTGAGCAGGTCAAGGACTTGCGGAGCCACGGCCCGATTTTCGGCAAGCTGCTGTTTCAGACCTTGCAGTTCTGCACGCTTCGGCAGCCGGCCATGCCAGAGCAGGTAAACCACCTCTTCGAAAGTGGAATGCTCAGCGAGATCGGTGATCTCATAGCCCCGATAAATCAGCTTGCCCCGCTCACCATCGATTGCGCAGATCTCCGATGTCGCGATCACAACATTTTGCAGTCCCGCCTTTACTTCCGCCATCTGAACACATTCCTCCCTTTCCTGATGCAGGCCCTGGCCGACACTGAAATTTCGTGGTGCGCGAAACATGATACAACGCTCCTTCCCAAACGCACAAGAACGCATTGTGACGCATTGCAATCCCTTCCAGCCCCCGTTATCCTGCTGTTAGACCGGCATTGCGGAATTGAGGTGCTATGAGCAACGCGCATCTTCCTGTGGGAATGGTCCTGGTTGGCGTGACCGTCGGGTTCCTGGTTGTCCGGTACTTCAGCAGGAAGAAAGCGGGCGCTTTTCGCTCCTATGGTTGGATTGGCCTGGCGATGCTGATTCTCTTTGAGGTTCTGCTGTTTCTTCGCGTCGGCTGGGTCGGAATCTATTTCACTCCGTTGTGCTGGACAGCCTATCTGCTTCTGACGGACGCTGCCGTTTTCAGCTTGAAAGGCTCTTCGCGGCTTTCCGATTCTCCACGCGACTTTTTCCTTCTGGCACTTGCTTCGATTCCGCTCTGGCTGATCTTTGAGGCTTACAACCTGCGCATGCAGAACTGGACTTACGTGGGGCTGCCGGCGGACCCTGTTTTGCGAAACCTTGGATACGGTTGGTCCTTTGCTACAATCTGGCCGGCGATTTTTGAGACAGCGGATTTGCTCCAGGCGCTTGGCCTTTTCGCCCGCCCAGTACCTCCACACGCGCCTTTCCACCGCTCCAGTCGGACGCTATGGACCGTTGCGGGGGCCATATTTCTCACGGTTCCCGTCGTAGTTCCTGCGCGCATCGGACAATATCTGTTCGCGCTCGTATGGGTGGGCTTTGTCCTGTTGCTCGATCCGCTGAATTACGCCTGGGGAAGCCGCTCTCTTCTGCGCGAGTGGGAAAGCGGCTCAACAACAATCTTCTGGAGTTACATGGCCGCGGGAATCGTTTGCGGCGCCTTCTGGGAATTCTGGAATTACTGGGCCACGGCCCGCTGGCTCTACATCTTCCCTATCCTGCAGGGCGCGAAGATTTTTGAGATGCCGGCACCGGGCTTCCTGGGATTTCCGCCTTTCGCCGTTGAATGTTTTGTCATGTACGAAACCCTGAAGGCGGTTGGGAGGCGGCTTGTTGGGTTCCGTCAGGGCCAGCGCATTACCGAGACCTATTCGTCCGCCGTGGAATCCAAATAAAGCCATGAGCAAACGACCACCCTTTGCCAAAGTGGCAACCACATCCGACGTCCCTGCGGGATCCATCCGCCACATCGTAGTGCATGACAAGCCGATGGCGCTCTGCAATGTGGACGGGCAGTTTTACGCCGTGAATGCCATCTGTCCCCACATGGGCGGGCCGCTGGCCAGCGGACGCCTTGACGGATGCGTGATCACGTGCCCATGGCATGGCTGGACGTTCGACGTTCGCACTGGGCTACCCGACCATCCGGGCGGTCACTCGATTTCGGCTTATGAGGTCCGCATTGAAGGCGAGGACATTCTGGTCGGCTGGCTGAAGAAGCCGAATCCGTGAGGTTGTTCCACTTGAATCGACCATGATCTGCCAAGGCCGGCGCCTGAAAACGAAATTTGCTCTTCTGATTCTCTTCGCTGTGACGTCGGCGTACACAGCCGTCGCTTACTCTAAAGCGCGCCCACAGGAGCCAACAGCAAACCAGATCAAAATTGCGCAGCAGGGCCTAAATCTTCTAATGAATGGCCAGCCGGATCAGGCGATCGGGATATTCCGGCAGATCCAGGCCGACGACCCCGATTCTGCCCTCGGTTATCTTATGGAGGCAGATGCGGTCTGGTGGAAAATCTACTTCACGACGGGGAATCTGATTGATCCTGACGTTTTTGAAGTCGGCCCAGGTTCCACTTCGCCTTATGATTCAGACTTCAACAATCTTGTTAATCAGGCGATTGCAAAAGCGCGCGCGAACCGAAACGCCGGGAAAGATGTGGCGAGGAATTATCTCTATGAAGGAATGGCCTATGCCTTGCGCGGCAGGCTGGCAGCCATGCGCGACAGAAATCGTGCCGCGGCCCGTGCAGCAGTGAGGATGCGTACGCTTCTGCTCGCCGCTCTCGAACGTGATAAGCACCTCGCTGACGCTTATGCAGGCCTGGGACTCTACGACTACTTCGTGGACACGTTGCCGACGATCATCAAGATGCTGCGCTGGATTATCGGAATGCCGGGTGGAAACCGGGAGCGGGGCCTGCAGGAAATCGAATACGCCGCAAAGTACGGCGAGTTGACGCGCGGAGAAGCCCTCTTCTATCTGGCAAAGGATTACTCACGCTCCAACGAAAGACAATATGCAAAATCGCTGGAACTTTTCGAGCAACTGCAAAAACAGTACCCCCGCAACGGCTTGTGGACAATGATGGTGGGAAGTCTCGAAATTCGCACGCGCCGCGTGAGCGAAGGCGAAGCCCTCTACCGCGAAGTTCTGGACCAGACGCGCGGCCAGCGCACGGAAACCGCCGTTGCCCTCCACAAAGCTGCCTTGAAAGCCCTTAAGGCACGGCACCCAGGCGAACGCTTCGAGTAAAAGAGATGGCTGGAGACAGGAGTTGGAACTACGAAGGCGAAAAGCAGTAAGCGGAACAGCCTTGAAGGGTTGTGGTTAGCTGAAGCCTGAAAGCCGATGATTGAATGCTAATTCAACTTCGAATCAAGCGAGGCAGATTGCTCGTGCGCGTGATACGAACTCCGCACAAGCGGTCCGGACTCGACGTGGCGGATGCCGCGACGCAGGCCTTCTTCGCGCAGCGCCGCGAACTCCTCCGGCGTATAGAAGCGCGCGACGGGCAACTGCTCGCCGGAAGGCCGCAGGTATTGCCCAATCGTCACTATATCGACTCCGACATTTGCCAGATCTCCGAGCACGCTGCAAAGCTCTTCCATCGTTTCGCCGAGTCCCACCATCAACCCTGACTTTGTTGGGATTGCAGGATCGATCTCGCGTGAGCGCTCGAGCAGCCGCAGAGACCGCTCGTAGCGCGACCCACGACGGGCTACGGGATATAGTCGCGGAACGGTTTCAATGTTGTGATTCAGGATGTCCGGCCGTGCCGCAAGCACGGTGCGGAGGGCCTCATCTGAGCCGCGGAAATCCGGGATCAGGACTTCAACCTTGCAGTTCTCAATCCGCCCTCGCAGCGCTTCGATCGTCCGCGCGAAAATGGCCGAGCCGCCGTCTTTCAAATCGTCGCGGTCCACTGACGTGACGACGATGTACTTCAACCCCATGCGCTCGGCGGCTTGCGCCACTCGTTCCGGCTCTGCCCAATCCACCTGCCCGGCGGGCCGTCCCTTGGGAACCGCGCAGAAGCCGCACCGCCGCGTGCAAAGCTCGCCCAGAATCATGAACGTCGCCGTGCGGTGATGCCAGCACTCCGCAATGTTTGGACACCGTGCGCTTTCGCACACCGTGTGGAGTTCAAGCCCGCGCATCAGGCTTTTCAGCTCAAAGTAGTTGTCACCTGAAGGGATGCGGACTTTCAGCCACTCAGGCCGCCGCGCCGGGCGTGAATCGGTCATGATTTGGACAAGCTCCGTCACCATCAAGCCTTCATTCTAGCCCGAACGTCACACGCGAACAACAGCCGCCCCGCCGGCTCACTTGACCTCGAAAAGCGCACCGGCACCGGGCGCGAGCCAGTTCATCTCTCCTGCGAAGGAAACAAGCTGGCCGGTGTAAGGCGAAACCAGCGCCAGCCGTCTGTTCTCATCCTTCAGAAGGATCTCGTAGCGCATCGACAATTTCAGCGATTTGTTGACGATCATCAGGAAGTCACGGCCCTGATCATCGCGGAACTCTCCGATCAGGTACTCGGGCGCAACCGGCGGGTCCTGAAAGGTGTTTGCAAACACGCGCTTCACAAGGCGGCTTTCCGTGAGCGATTTGGCCCCTTCGGGCAGTGGCACGGAATGGAAAACGCCCGTGCTGTGCAACTTAATGAGCCAGGGAACCAGCTCGCGAATCTCGCTGTCCAGCCGCCGAAGCATGTACCACGTGGCCGTGCGGTGCCCGAACTGGTCCACCGGCGCCAGCCGAAAGTTGCCGACTTTCGGTGAGAAATAGGTGAAATACTCAATACCGCGACCCCCGTAAGCGATCGTGCTGTAAGCCTGAAGTCGCAGTGTGGCGTCACTCGGCTCCATGTAGCTGAAGTGGCTGTTCGAGAGGATGACGTTCCAGAACGGGATACCCGCCTTCTGCGAGAACTCCCGGATGACGCCAAGGTTCGTGTAAAAACGGCTCAGCATCTCGCCGTTAAATAGAGAATAGTTGTCATAGCTCAGGAACGGCGGATGCACCTCCTCAATGAACTTCATGACGTAGGCTTTATACGTCGGCGCACCCATTCGCGAAGGCTCAGCATAATTGGGCAGGAGGTTGACGTATGGCCAAGCGCCGGGCATCGCGCGCCGCAAGGCCGCGGCGACGGCGCCGAGTCCGGGCATGATCTGCGCTTCCGGCTCGTCGTAGAGGAGAAATCCCAGCGCGGCAGGGTGGTCTTGCACGTCCTTTACAAGAGCATCGACCCTTTGATCAAGTTCTTCCTTTCGCGGCATTTCATTCCACTCGTAGCCGTTCGCGCGCATGTCCGAGACCAAGCATGACATCCCGGCGGCCTGCACAGCGTCCAGGTCATCCGGACTGCAAAACCCCGAAACGTTCAGCCCCGCCTGCTTCATCAAATTAAGCTGCTGCGCATCGGAAGGCGACTGGTCCCAGGCCATCAGGGCGAATTCGCGAGGAGAGACGTCCGGCGGTTTTGCGAAGCTTTGGGCAGCGACCGGAGCCGCAGCACAGACGAACAGCAAACTTGAAGCCACATATAGACGGACCTTCATGAACGCTCCCAACTGCACAAGACATAGCAAAACAGAGTCTGTATTATACATACTCTCGGAGATCGGCCTCGTGGAGCCGGTGCTGTGGCGGCGAACTATATCCGCCGAAGACATGCTTTTGAATCGTTGCGGCAATCATAGGCCGTCGGCACAGCCGGCAACCGCGAAGCAAGGAGTCGCGCATGGCTTGGATCAAAACGGTTGAACCCGAAGAAGCCACAGGAATCCTCAAAAAGGAATATGCGCGGGCCGTGAAGCGCGCGGGAAAGGTTTTCAACATTCTGAAAGTCCAGAGCCTGAACCCGAAGACACTCCATGCTTCCATGGAGCTTTATCTTGCCACAATGCACGCGCCTTCAGGCCTATCGCGGGCGGAGCGTGAACTGCTGGCTGTGGTCGTCTCCTGGGCGAACAACTGCTTCTATTGAATCGAAGCTCACGGGGAGGATCTCCGTGCGGAAAGCGGCGACGCGAAGCTGGCTGAACACGTCAAGCACAATTATCTCCGGGCCAGGCTGCCCGCGCGCAGCAAGGCGTTGGCAAAATTCGCCGACCTTGTGACGCGCACACCTGCTGGCGTCCGCAAACAGGACGTCGACACGCTTCGCAGGCATGGCCTGAGCGACCGCGACATCCTCGATGCCGTCGAGGCGATTGCTTATTTCAATTACATCAACCGCGTCGCGGACGCCCTCGGCATTGACCCCGAGCCCGAAATGCGCCGGGCTTGGGAGAGCAGGAAAAAATAGCACCGCACTTCAAATGGAAATGCCCACCTGCGAAGCAGCCTCAAGTCGCTCTGTTGGCGAATGTGTTCAATGATGTGCTTTGTCCGGGCTCCGAAAGGCGCAAGCGGCTTGATAATCCGACCTTGGCGAAGCCCCTCACAATGTCCTCACGACCTTCAGAGAAGCGCGCCCAGCCTGCGAAAAGATCGCCTTTCCTTTTGTCAGGTCTAATTTTCGCAGATTCGCCGGGGCGAGCCTGATGGCCCGCCCTGACGGATTTGCCCCAATCATTCCAGGAGCCGGCTAGTCGTCGAAGTGGCCGGTCACGCCGCGGAAGCCGCGCAGCGCCTGTTTGATTCCCCAGCGGATCACACGCGAACTGTCGTAGCAGTGCGAGAGGATGTAATTACAGGTGGAGAGGCAGGTCGTGGAGCAGGTCTTTTTCATCTCAGCAAGCTGGGCAAAGTCGAACTTGTGGTTGCCCACCGTTCCCCAGTCGTACTTGGCGGAATACATGGGGAAGCACGGGGCCAGCGTGCCGTCGGGCCGGATGATCAGATTATTCTGACCGGCGCGGCACGGCCAGGGTTTTACCTTGCCGCGCATCAGTTTTTTCATATCGTGCATGTGCTGTTGCGGGTTGGCCATTTTATAGCCCTGGCGGCTCTTTTCAATCAGGTAGTCGAGCAACGCCTCGACTTTGGGATAGTCCTCGGGCGTCAGGTACGTCGTATTGTCATCGAGGTGTTTGAAGTGTTCCTGCTCGAGCATCGGCGCTTCATTCAGGTGATAGTCGGTGGCGATGCCGTTGGCGCGCGCGATTTCCGTGAGTTCCTTCACGTCGTCCTGATTGATATGGGTGATGTTGATATTCATCATCACCGTGTAGCCGTAGTGCCGCTGACGCTTGACCAGGTAATCAAAATACGGCCGGATGCGGTTGAGCGCCTTAGGCAGGCCCGGCTTTTCTTCCACGCAATCGATCGCCAGGTTTACGATTCCCACCCCGGCATCGCCGAGGCGGTCGATCACTTCCGGGCGCATCAGGCGGCCGTTCGTAGGCAGGTAAACGTAGAAGTCCTTTTTAGCCGCGTAATAGACCACCTTGTGCACGAACCCCGGTCGCAGCAGCGGCTCACCGCCCATCAGGGCCAGCACGCGGCATCCAATCGAGTGCAGCCAGTCGATCGACCGGCGTGCGACGTCTTCCGTCATGCCTTTGACGTTGTTGTTGTACGACCAGCAGTAGTGGCAATCGACGTTGCACTTGAATTCCGTAAACAGGTAGGAGATGATCGGCCGCAGTTCGTTGGGGCGGAAGCGCGACTTCACAAACGGCAGTGCCCAGCATTTGAAAGCCCGCCTTGTGTTGATCCGGTGATATTCCTTTTCGGAGTAGTCCACACCTTCAGGGAGCGGGTGCTGGGGGAAAACGGGTTCCGGAAGCGTCAGCCCCTGCGACCCGGACTCAGGGAGACTTGGCTGAAGTGGGGGTGGGGCCGCAGGCCTCGTTCCCGGCTTCATCAGCAGATCATGCAACTGAACATCCACGCGGACAGGTATTGAAGCCCCAACCGTCCGCTCCAATTTCTCTACTTCTGCCATCGAATCTCCTTTCCCAAATCCGCTTTAGCATTGGCCCGGAAGGCAGCCCTTGCCGTTTACCATTGGCACAAGCATGATATTTTATGCAAATCTACGGGGCTTTCAACCCTATGATACCGAGTTTGGCATGCATTTCCAATATACACCCGATTTGATGCGTTCCCACCTTGCAAGTAACACTAAAATCTCCGATCGGCTTATGCACCGATGCTGCGCGTGTCATACACCACTTCGCCCGCTACCATGACCTGCTCGATTTCGAGCCGCTCTCCACCCGCGCGAAACACTGTCAGGTTCGCAGACTGGCCCGGCGCGATATCGCTGCATATTTCGCGACCGCGCAGCAGGCGGGCAGGGTTGGCGGTGGCCGCGCGCAGCGCGTCACCCAGGCTGACGCCGGCGTAGTCCATAAAAACCTTGATGACGCGATTCATGCTCGCCGCTGATCCCGCCATGCTGTGACGGTCCGCCGCGACCACCTGGCCTGTGGGCAGCAGGTCAATATCGAGGTCTACCAGCTTGTAGCGCCCCGGCGGCAGTCCCGCCACGTGTACGGCATCCGTAATCAGAATGCACCGCTCAATCCCCTTGACGCGATGGATTACGCGCACCAAGTCACGGGGCAAATGGAAGCCATCGCAGATCATGCTGGCCGCAAGGCTGTCGATCGCAAGCTGCGCCCAGAGCGGCGTCCGGTGGCGGTCAATCATCTGGGGGCAACCGTTGCCAAGGTGCGTGTTCAACTGCGCTCCGGCTTCGACGGCCTGATGGATCTGCTCCGGCGTCGCATCCGTATGGCCGATAGCAATCACGACGCCCGCCTCGCGCGCCTTCCGGATGAAATCAAATGCGCCCGGCACTTCCGGAGCAATCGTCACAATGCCAATTCGCCCGCCCGCCGCTTCCTGCAACTCGAGGAACTCATTCCAGTCAGCCGGACGCATGAATTTCGGGTTGTGTGCACCGCGGGAGCCGTCCGGCGAAAGATAAGGCCCCTCGAGGTGATAACACGGCGCGCACCATGCAAAACGCGGCTCGATGCGCCGCGCTTCTTCGAGCGCGCGAAAACACTGAATCAGATTATTCTGCGTATTGGTGATCACCGTAGGGCAGAAAGTGGTGACGCCGGTCTTCCACAGCGCGGGCAGAACGTTCGGCGCCTTCGCCGGGTCGAGCGTGGCGCCGCAAAAGTCAATGCCGGCAAAGCCGTTCACCTGGATGTCGATCAATCCAGGGCTGACGTAAGGCTTCCGCCCGTCGATCGGTCCCGCGCTCTGCACCGAGGCAATCCGCCCGTCTTCAATCCCGATTCGCGCCAAACCCTCCCCGGCGATATTCGCCATCAATTCCATATCTCCCCGCTTTGCGTGCAGGCAATTCTCGATCCGTCCCCGCTGAACCACCGATTCTATCCTAACCGGCGACGCCCTGAGGAAGGTGAGAATGTAAGAAATCTCACACTCGTGTGTGATGCAAAACACTGCCTGAACGCGTGGAAATCCTAAGATGGTGATGTAAGTAACGGCGGGTGCGTGCCGCCTGCGCGCGTAGCGATGTACGGGAGGCGACCATGATGAGCTTCGAGTTAGTCCCGGTCCTGGTCACGGGTGGGGGAGGCAAAGCCGCGGCTCCCGAAAAGCGTCCGCGAACCTTTGCGGACACTTTGAATGAGCTGATGGTGATCGTCTTCTTCAGCCTCGGCCCGGCGCTGGGCGCGGCCATCTTTTTCTTATGGTTCGGCGGCCTGGTGTGGGGGCTCGTCTCATCTTTTTTCCGCTAACCGAGGGGCGTTTCAGGAGCATTAAAGGAGAAGGGTAGAGTTCCTCTCCGAGGCGAGGGCAGGGGGCATAGCTGTTTCCGCCGGCGGTCGCCGTCAGTTTTTTCCAGTCGTCTGAGAGCTTTCCGGCTGATTGCGCCTAGGCGCCGCGACCAGCAAAACTTCTTCAACAGCTTACGACTTGTCGCCGGCGTCCTTGGGTTCTTCGGTTGCGTCCTTCAATGCTCCCTTGAACTCGCGAATCCCTTTTCCAAGACCTCGGCCAAGCTCGGGCAGTTTTCCAGGTCCGAAGATAATCAGCACGATGAGCAGGATGAAAAAGAGATGGGTGGGTTGAAGTAATCCGTCCATAAAGGTCCTCCCGGCGCGAACATCTTTTGCGCCGCCTTGATCATTATAGCGCTGCACGGATGAAAAGCGAATTCGCGATACGCCTTCGTTCGATGGGGCGCCTTTCCGCCGTCACGCGGATTCGGTACCGGCGAATTTCGCCGCCGGTTGTTGGCGAGATAAACTCGCCGTCACGGAGGAAATCCTAATCGTCGGCCACCTGATACCCGGACTCGACCCAGCCGCGCCAACCGCCGGACATTGACCACACGTCGGTATAGCCCATCTTCTGCAGGCTCTCGGCCGCCAGCACGGAGCGGTATCCACCACCGCAATAGAGCACAAGTGTGGTGTTTTTGTCAGGAATCGTACGCTCGATATCGCGTTCCAGGATTCCTCTTCCGATATGGATCGAAAGCGGCAGCCTCCCGGCGGCCCATTCGCTTTCTTCCCGCACGTCGATCAGGCAGAACTTTTTATCGGAGTCCAGCCAACGCTTCACTTCGTGAATATCGATTTCTCTGATCCGCCGCCTGGCGTCGTCAACCAGCTTCAGGAAACCAGGGGAGTGTTTCATTCGACCCATCCTTTCAAATCATTTGACCTTACCCCTGCGCGGCATTGGGCGGGCACATCGTTGCAAACGGCTGCGCGGCGTGCAGCAAAGAGGGCGGCAAACGGTGGTTTAGCCGAATTCGGGCCCAAGAATGGCGCAAAGCAACTCGGGCTTCCCGGGAAATTCATTAGGGCCGCGCACCATCCGCGTGAGCGGACGCAAAACTTGGAACCCGCGAGAAACCAATAAGTCCATAACAAATTTCCTGGTCTTAAGCACATCCACGATGACCATTTTGACGATCGAGGCCTCCAGGAATTCGTCCAGCAGAAATTCCGCAGCCACGGTGTCCCGCGCCATCCAAGGCCCTAAATGATCGGCCGGCATCCCGTGCCGCCCGAAAGCGTAGCCGGCAATTTCATCCCCGCGCTGCATGAGCAGGGCAAACTCCGGCGCGTCTTCCGCCAGCGACCGCAGCAGGCCGCTCCGATCCGCTCCGAAGATTTCCCTGTCAAGCTGCAGAATTTTTTCGGAAGCGGGTCTCACGTTCCTTGCGTTCCTTTCGCGGGAAACGTTTCGCTCCAGTATCCAGCGTTCAATCTCATATTCACACCTGAACCCGAGCTTCTCGTAAATCGGCCTGCCCTGCGGCGTGGCGTCAAGCTTCGCGGTTCGAATACCGTTGCCGTCAAGGTGTTCGATCGCCTGCAAAAGCAGTCGGGTCCCAATCCCTCGCCCCCGATATTCCGGGTCTACCAACACCATTCCGATCCACGCGAACCGCTCCTCATAAACGATTGTCGCCGCCGTGCCAACCACGTGGCCGTCAACCTCCGCCACAAAGCACCCACGCGGGCTGTACTCTAGAAAGCGCCGCCAGTCGGCAGGAGTCTGGTTCCATCCCGCCATCTCTTTAAGCCTCATCCCGGCGGGGATATCTGCGATTGTCATCGTACGCAGATTCATTTGCCTTACGCCGACTTTCTGCTCAGGTAGTAATAAAGGACGGGCGTCACGCAAAGTGACAATATGATGGCGATCAGGATGCCGCCGATTACGGCGATGGCCAGCGGCTGAAGCATCTGCGACCCTGATCCGATAGCAAGCGCCAGCGGTAGAAAGCCCAGCGCCGCCGCCAGCGCCGTCATGACAATCGGACGCAGCCGCCGCCTTCCGGCCTGCACGATCGCCTCACGGGCGTCAAAGCCCGCGGCACGGAACTTGCCTTCGGCGTCCAGAATCAGGATGCCGTTCTTGGCCACAATGCCGATCACCATGATCAGGCCCATGAATGAGGAAAGATTAAAAGTCCTTCCGGTGATAAACAATGCCAGAACCACTCCGGAAGTGGAAAGTGCGGCGGAGGCGAGAATGGCCACAGGCGCGGAAAAGCTCTTGAATTCGAAGAGCAGGACAAGGAAAACAAACATCACTGCGAGGCACAGGACCATCACCAGGTCGCGGAAGGACCGCTGCTGGGTCTTATAGAGGCCGCCGTACTCCACGCGAATGGACGGCGGCAGATGGAGGTTGGCAATCACCTGCTTAACGGCGGCGATCCCGTGCCCAAGGTCCAGGCCCTCAAGCCGCGCGGAAACAGCCACATATCGCTGCTGATTGTCCTGGAGAATTTCCGTCTGCCCGGGCAGTTCCGCGATGGAAGCGAGCGACCCCAGCGTGGCCATCTGCCCCGTGGGGCTGATCAGCACCGTGTTGTTCATGGCCGCAAGCGATGAGCGGTCGGCCGCCGGGAAGCGGATGCGAAGTGTATAAGGCCGGTCATTCACTACAACCGGCTGCGCGGCCGTCACGCCGTCCAGCATGGCGGTGGCCTCCGTCGCCACGTCCTGCGGCGTAAAGCCTGCATGCGCGGCCCGGGCGAGGTCCACGTGATATACGATGGCCGGGCCGCTGGTCGTGGAATCGATACCGTTGTCGATGTCAACCACGGGATGTTTATTCCCCACCTGAATGTTCCCGATGGCGTCGGCAACTTTCGGCGCCCATGAATCGATCAATTGCGCGTCAGGAGAAAACAGTTCGATAAAGATCGGCTGCGGTTCGCCCGTGAGGTCACCGATCATGTCCTGGAGCTGCTGCGTGAAGTCCACGCTGACGGCAGGCTCCTCGCGCTCAATCCTGCGGCGAATTTCATCCATCACCGCCCAGATGTCGCGGCTGCGATGCGTCTTGAGCTTGACGGAGATGTCGCCGGTGTTCGCTTCCGTCACAGCAGCCAGACCCAGTTGCAGCCCCGTGCGGCGCGAGGTGCTCTCGACTTCGGGCACGGAATGAACAATCTCAAGGATGCGGCGAATCATGCGGTCTGTTTCCTCAAGCGAACTGCCGGGCGGCGTGACGTAATCAAGGACAAAACCGCCTTCATCCATGCGGGGCAGCAGGTCGGACCCGATCTGCCGGTAGCAGAACACGGCAATCACAACGAGCACTAAAGCCAGCATTCCAAGCGCCCAGGGACGATCCAACGCACGCCGCACCCAGTGATCGTAAAAAGCGATAATACGGCTCATGGTCCGGCCCATCGAGCGCTCTTCGAGTTCCATCATCCGGCGCATGTCCGTTTCGATCGACATGCCGTCCGGGCGATTCAACAATCCTGCATCAGCCGGGTCGTCATCCCTGGCAGCGGAGGAGACTCCGGCCGGTGCTTCCTCGCTTCGAATTTCACCGGCCGTTTCGGGCTTCTCCCGCAGCAGATAGAGGCAAAGGTTGGGCGTCCAGGTCAGCGCAAGGGCCAGTGAGGCAAAAAGGGCCACCCCCACCGTCACCGCCAGCGCGCGGAAGAAGACGCCGGTAACACCCGTGATGGCGACGAGCGGCAGAAAGACGACGATCGGCGTCAGCGTCGAGCCGACGAGCGGTACAGTGAGTTCCTTCAGCGTATGGGCAACCGCTTCGTACCGCCCTTCTCCGGCCTCGCGCCGCAGCACGACGTTTTCCACCACAACAATGGCGTCATCAATGATCAAACCCACGGCCGCGGCAAGCCCGCCCAGCGACATCAGGTTGAAGCTCTCGCCCAGCGCTTTGAGTGCGATGAAGGTCATCAGAATGCTGATCGGGATCACCATGCCCGCAATGAACGACGATCCCCAGTCGCGCAGAAACAGCACCAGCACCGCCGACGCCAGAATGATGCCGATCAGGATGGCGTCACGCACGCTCTTGATCGATTCTCCGACAATCCATGACTGATCGTAGAAGTTGCTGACGTGGATTCCCGGCGGCAGCGTCTTCTCAATCTGCGCGAGTTCCGCTTTCACTTCGTTCGCCACCTGCAGGGTGTTGCTTTCGCGCTGCCGGTTCACATTGATCAGCACGGCGGGCCGACGGTTGGCGGTGACAATCGTGTAGTTCGGCGCCGTCCCCGATGAAACCTGCGCCACGTCGCGGACATAGATCGGATTGCCGCCGGGACCGTCTTTGATATAAATGTTCGCGATTTCCGGGGGATTGTGCACCTGGCCTGTGATGAGGTCAAGATACAACTGGTGATTGTGCGCCAACAGGCCCGGCGACTGAATCAGATTGGACCGGTCGAGAGCGCTTAGAATGTCGGAGACGGTCAGCCGCGTCACGAGCAGCTTGGCCGGGTCGGGCTCAACGTGGAACTCCGGCACCTGCATCCCCTGAATCAGGACGCTGCCAACGCCCGGGAGGCTGTTCAACCGTGGCTTGATGCTGTAAGTGGCCAGTTCCCAGAGTTCGGTCTGCGGAACGGTCTGCGAAGTGAGGCTATAACCCAGAATCGGGAAGCTCGAGAATTCCAGGCGGTTGGTTTCAATCCTTACGGTCGGCGGAAGGTCCGGCCGTATGCGTGAGATTGCGGCATTCACCCGCGCGAGCGTCCGGAACATATCCACGTTCCAGTTGAAATAGAGGTCGATTTCCGCCGACCCGCGGCTGGTGATGGAGCGCACATCTTCAATGCCCATCACGCCGCTCACCGCTTCCTCCAGGGGGCGCGTGATCGTCACGAGCATCTGGTCTATCGGCATCACGCCGTTGTCCGCGGAAATGATGATACGCGGAAAATCGGTGCTCGGGAAAACTGCAATCGGGATTGTAAACGCCAGGTATCCACCTACGAGGGCCAGCGTGATGATCAGGAAGATGATCGGCTTGGTCTCGCGCGCAAACCAGTAGGAAGACGTCTTTCCTTCGCCCACGACGGAAGCACCGTTTTGCCTTTCCGTTTCCATCGGCAATTGAATTTAAGCGGCCGCTGAAAAATGCCAAAACGTCACGCTGACCGGAGCAATGCATCCCTGTATTTCATCAGAGGTAATGCCGGGACCCTTCGCTGCGCTCAGATCGGCAGACGCGGAACGCACCCTTTTCGAAGCCGCTAATACTTCACTTTTGTGCCGTCGGGCAGGCCGTAAGCGCCCTGGCTGACGATCAACTCTCCCGCCTTCAGCCCGCTCGTGATCTGTACCTTGTCGCCCTGGTCGATGCCGGTAGTCACTTCGGTCTGGTGGGCTTTCTGGTCGGCGCCGATGACCATCACGTACTTGTGCCCGGAATCCGTCAACAGCGCCGAACTCGGTATCACGAGGGCGTCAGAAACCTTTTCTGCTACGGCCGTTACCGTCCCGGTAATGCCGGGCTTCAGTTGATTCCCCGGGTTCGGCGCCTGGACCCACACCTGGACTGTGGTGCTGTTCGGATCAAGCGCCGGACTGACCACCGTAACTTTTCCCTCGACCGGCTTCTTGATGCCGGGCGCGGAAATCTCCGCCGGGTCGCCCACTTTCAGCAGCGCGGCCTCAGAGGCAGGAATGTGCGCACGCGCCACGACTTGGGAAAGGTCCATCACGGTCATCAGCGGTGCGCCGGAGCTTGCCATCTCTCCTTCGTAAAGCGGCCGGTCCGTGACCACTCCGTCGATGGGGCTGCGGATTTCGGAATAGCTGAGCATTGCTTCGGCGTTCTCATATCGCCCCTGCGCCGCCGCAAGCTGCCCCTGTGCTGCCTTCAACTGTGCCTTCATTCCGACGGATTGCAGTTTTTCGAGTTGCTGTTCAGCGGTCTGCAACTGTGCCTGCGCCTGCGCTAATCCGACCTCCGCATCGTTCAATTGTTTTCCGGCGAGGGCACCTTGCTCGTAAAGGTTCCTGCTGCTTTGGTACAACTGCTGGGCGGCTTTGTAGGCGGCTTTCGCGCTTTCCAAGTCGGCTTGCGCTTTCTGGATTTGCTCGGGGAGGCTGGCGGCGGATGTGCTCTCGTAATTCGCCTGGGCCTGTTCGTAATCGCCTTTGGCCTCGGCCGCGGCCGCCTTGAGGTCGCTGTTTTCAAGCAGGGCGAGCAATTGACCGGCCTTCACGCGGTCGCCGCGGTTCACATAAAACTTCTTCACCGGTGCGCTGATCTTCGGCACGATGATCGCCTGACGGATGGGGTAAAGCACGGCCTCGGCAGTGACCTGCCGATCGATCTCTGTGCGCTCGACGCGCGCCGCTTGCACCGTCACCACCGGCTCGCTTTCAGGCTGCTCCTTGCCGCACCCGGCGAGGAGCAGCGAAACAGCCATCGCCAGCGCCATTATCACCCGCTGCCAGGCCATCGGCTAGAAGCTCCCCGTAACGGTTTCAAGGTTGGCAAGCGCCACGCGGTAGCGGGCGAGACCCGCCGCATAATTGTCCCGCGCCTGTGTCAGTGTGTTCTCAGCATTCAGCACGTCCAGCACGGTCGCCTCTCCCGCCTTGTATCGCAATTCGTTCAGCCTCATGCTCTGTGATGCAAGCTGCGCCGAACTCTGCAGCACTGTCAGTTCGGCCTGGGCCGCGCGCGCTTCATTATAGTAGGAATAAAGGTCTTTCAGCACCTGCCGCTGTGCGTAACTCAGTTCCACCTGCGCCTGACGCCGCTGGTACTCCGCCTGACGCAGGCGGCTGACCGTTGCGCCCCAATGCCACACCGGCACATTCAGAGTGGCCGTAAGGAAGAACCCAAGGTTGGGCAGCCGCCCGGCTTCCGGAGCTGCGCTCACCCGGCTGCGCAGCGCCAGCGCGTTGGCCTCAATCCCGTAGTCGAGGTCGAATAAAAGCGAAGGCAGAAAGGCCGCGCGCGCCTGCGATACGCCGTAGCGTGACTCGCGCAGGGTCTCGAGCGCTGCCCGTACCTGCGGATTGCTTGCTTCCGCCAGCTTCGTCGCTTCTTCCAGCGAGGGCAGCGGCGGCGTACTGTCCAGATCGTCCACGACGTTGAAATTCTGATTGAAGTCCGGGAAAAGCATCACGGCCAATGCCAGGCGTGCGTTGTCCATCTGCAGCTTCGCCTCCTGAAAAGCCTGCTGCTGCTGGTTGTACTGGATCTGAAAGGTGATCACGTCGCTGTGCGCCACCTGCCCGCCCTGCTCGAGTTCCTGGCTGGTTTTGAGCGAACGCGCGGCCTGGTCAAGGGCCTGCTGCGCCGTGGCGTAGCCGCGTTCGGCGACCACCAACGCGTAATAGGCCTGCGTGACCGCCACTTTCAGCCCGCGCCGGGCGATCTCCTGCTGCGCGCGCGCCAGCGCCTCGGCGGAGGTGGCGTGATGATAGCCGGCCAGAGTGAAGGTGTCTGCGGAAAGAGTCTGATGAAATACGCCCCAGGCGCGGTAAACATGCACGCCGTCATTCGTCACGTACCGCCCGCTCGCCAGCCTGCCGTTGCCCTGCGTCACCAGGTCCTGCATTGTATAGTCGGCCGAAGGCAGCATCGCGGCCCGCGCCTGCACCACGTTTTCCCGCGCCACTTTCGCCGCCGTCACCGCCGCCTGGAACTGCGGATTGTACTTCTCCGCCCGCTCGAGCGCGTCCTGCAGGGTCAGCGTCAACGGCGCGGCCGTGGCACTGCCGGTCGCCGAGGATTGCTGGGGCGCCGCTGCTCCTGAAGCCGGCGCGGAAACCAGCGTGGAAAGGACCTGCGCGGTAGAAACGCGCGGAACCCCAGCCCGGCCGCCGCCTGCCGCTGCAGCCCGCATTTCTACCACGCTGGTTAGCAGAACCAACGCAAAAGCTGCAAGGAGTCGCATCTCTCGTCGTCCATAGATAGAAGTGATCGCTTCTCTTTCCCACCGTTCATTCCATTCCGTGCCTCTTCGCATCGTCACCTCTCTATATTCTTCGGATTTCCAATCGCTCCGCGCCGCGGGCGGCTTGTTCCCGATTTTCGATCCCACTTGCCGCTGGGATAGCCGCCCGGTCCCAACTCCAGCGGACCGCTGATCTTACTCGAACTGACTTTAATACGCCGGATCTATGCGCTGTCAAGTGCTTTGCGTTGCAAAGCGATTGGGCGCAGACAATGCCTCGGCCGCCGTCCTGCCTTTAACTCCCTCGCTGTCGCGTATCTCTCCGTCTTTGTGCCTTTGCCGTGAAGCGCTCTCCGGCCTCGTCTGGGCGCCTCTGGGCCTTTGCGTGTGCGGCTTTTCGTGTGTCTTCCGGACAGACGTTGCCATTTGAAAACGACGCATTGCGTTGGTCTCGTGCTCTTTTCTGACGCGAAGGGGCCGCAAGAAAGAAGCACGCGGCAGGGCCGTCTTCTTCTCCAAAAAGGAAACTCCGGTCCTTCAGCAAATCTTTATGTCCGGAACTGTTCATCGATTTCGACCTGGTAGCCGCTGGCGAGGCTGTTGGTTTCGTTCGCCATGCCGACCACGGCCATCAGTTCGGCGAACATGGCATCGGTCATGCCGGCCTTGCGCGCGCCGGCGGTGTGCGAAGCGATGCAGTACCGGCACTGGTTGGTGACGCTCACGGCCAGATAAATCATCTCCTTCGTCAGGCGGTCCAAGGCGCCGTCGGACATAATCTGCTTGATGCTCTCCCATGTCCGGCGCAGCGTCGCTGGATCGTGTGCCAGTGCCTTCCAGAAGTTGTTGACCCAGTCCGTTTTGCGCGTCGCCATGATGTCGTCATAGACGGCCCGGACCTCCGGGCCGGCATCCTCATATTCAATCAGGCCAAGCGTCGCCATCACATCCTCCCAACTCGTGAAGTCAAAACCCGCGCCCCAATTGTATCGCACGCCGCTCCTGCTGTCCGTCGTCCCGGGCGCTGCGAGGAACTGGTTCGCTTTCAGGGTCCCGCAGATTTTTCTTGACAATTCGCACGCGCCGTGCTAGCCTACTCTGGTAACGTCGGATTCCCGGCGAACCAGCGGCCTTCCCCCTGCCGCCCCCTGGAGACTGACCGGCGCATTCCTCGCGCCAGCGCTATGACACACAAAACACAGAAGTTGCCCGAATCGAATGCAAGCTCGGAGCGCCGCCGCGCCGCCAGCCTGAAGAACCTGGAAAAGGCCTGGGAAGCCAATCGCACGCGTTGGGAATTCACTCCGGCGCGGCGCAGGGTCTCACTGCGGACGATCAAGATGGCCCAACGTGCCAACCGCCTGCATCCCCGGCCTTTCTCGCCCGCGCAACTCGAAGCCGTGCGGCGCAACGTCGCGAAGGCCCGCGAAGCGATGAAAATCCGGGGACGCTCGCCCGAGCATCTGGCGAAGCTGCGCGAATCGATTGCGAAAGCGCGTGCCGCCCGCACCGAGAAAAGCATCGAGCGCCAGGCCATGAAAATCCTGAAGCATGGAGTGTTCGCGCGCCGGCTCAAAGGCCCTCTGGCGCCGCTTGGCGAAAATCCGCGCGATTACGCTGCGCTCCACCGCCTCATGAAGCGCTATTTTGCGCCGCAGAACGAGGAGGAAGAGAAGCTGACGTGCCTGATTGCCGATTCCGTCTGGCGGCTGCACCGCATCTACTTCGCGCAGGCTGCGCGGCAACTCGAGCGGCTGAACTTCTTCCTCAGCAAGGCGCCTGAATTGGACGAGCCCGGCCCGGTCGATTCCCGCCTGCGCGCCTATACGCTGCTCACCGTCCTGCTCGAGCGCGATGAATCCCAACAGCGCTCCTGGCGGCTGATCGGCGCCACCGAGCGACTGATGCGCCGCCTGCTCCGCCTGCGCTTCGGCCGCGATCCCAATTTCAAGACCGGCCGCCGCATCGTCGACCTGCACGACGCCAGGCAGGAAATCGAAATGGCGGAAGCCCTCTGGCTCAGCGACGACCTGGAACTCATCGACACGTTCTACCGATCATTAATAGAGTGGTAGCCGCACCGGCTCGGCCCTGGACCGGCAATCTGAATCGGCCCATGTGAAATCGCTCCGCGGGCGCTCCCGCGCCTTTTCAGCTTGAATTCGGCCGCTATCGTACTGGCCGTCCACCTCCCGACGCCCGTTTCCCAATCCGGCAATCAGCCCGTTTCTCAATCGCACCCCTTCCCGAACCCTTGGAGCTGAGTCAGCGCGACGCCTGGTTAGAAGAAATCCAAATACCCCCATCGGTCTTGAAGCCCTGTCAGGGAGGCGTTTATTTTGAGTATTCAATCCCTGGATTTCATACGGCCGAGAACCCTTACTGCACTCTTCACGTGATCGGATAATCCAAAGATGGGGACGGTCCTTCGGAGAAAGGGGTCTGTGTCTGGCGAAACCTTCAGATATTGGCGTGGAATTGCTGCTTTGGTCTTAAATTTCACTGGTCGGCCTGCCGCGGCGCAGGCAGGACCTATGCTGGAAGCCTGATTACGAGTAGAATCGAATCGTGTAAGCAGGGCCGCTTCTGTCTGTGCTGTCCTTCATAATCTCCAGCAGTTGCCTTCATTGCTTCGATATCAGCAGCGGCGCTGACCTTTACTCAGGAGAAGACCATGAACATACATTCGGCCTTTATCGAGGGGCTTTTGGCGGTTGGCGCGATTCTCTCCCTTCTTTACGAACTCATTGCGATCTTCAGCGCCTGGCGATATTTCCGCCGGCGCTTTCCACACAGCCAAAACTTTACTCCTCCGGTGAGCATTTTAAAACCGGTGCGCGGGGTGGACCGCGAAGCCTATGAGAACTTCGCAAGTTTCTGCAAACTCGATTATCCCGAGTATGAAATTCTGTTTGGCGTCGGCGACCCCGATGATCCAGCAATCCCGATTATTCAAAAACTGATCGAAGATTTTCCCGAGCGGTCGGTCCGTCTCTTCGTGGGTTCTCCTTGCCATGGATGGAACAACAAGGTACGGAAGCTGTGCCATCTGTCGCGCCAGGCGCGCTACCCCATCCTTGTCATCAGCGACAGCGATATCCGAGTCCGGCCGGATTATCTCCGGGCTGTGGTGGCACCCTTTCAGGACCCTCGCGTGGGAGCGGTTACGTGTATGTACCATGTGAAGCCGGAACCGCGCCTGGGGTCGGAAATTGAAGCTGTGGGTATCGCTTCCGAATTCTTTCCCGGGCTTATCGTCGCCTGGCTGTTGGATGGGGTTAAGTTTACCGTGGGTGCGACGATGGCTGTGACTTCTGGACGGCTTGAGGAAATCGGCGGGTTTGAATCCATTGCAGACTTCTTCTCCGACGATCTTGAATTGGGTCGCCGCGTTTCAGCAAACGGTTACCGCGTGGAAATGATCCCCTACACGGTGTGGACCGTACCGGGTTCCGAAGGGCCGCTGAACTTTGTTCTTCACCAGCTTCGATGGGCCGTGGGTCTGCGCCACTCGCGTCCCTGGGGACATTTGGGGCGTCTGCTTGCACAGCCGCTGCCATGGGTTGTGGCCGCAACCCTGTGGATCCATACGTGGGACGCTGCGGCGGGCTTCCTCGGGGCATATCTCGCGCTGCGGCTCATCGTGGCCTGGATGGTGGGAGTGTGGGGGCTCAAAGACCCGCTGCTGAAGCGAAAGCTGTATCTGGTTCCAGTGTGGGATGCGGTATCCTTCTTCGTGTGGGCGGCGAGCTTCTTCAAAAATCGCATTGAATGGCGGGGCAGCGAATTCTACGTGCGCAAGGGCCGCCTGGTTCCGGTGGCCACGCGGCAGTAACGACTCAGCCCTTAGGGCCATCCACCGACCGCTGCTGGATGGGACGGTTTGCCAGCAACACCTTACCCCCCTCGCGCGCAAACATGTAAACCGTCCTGCGATCGATGCCGCGCAGGGCGTCGGGTTCACGATCGAGATCTGTAAACAGGAAGACCCGGTGAGGTCCCTTCCAGAGTTCTGCAAATGAATCGTTGTTCAGGAAGATATGGGGTGCATCGGGAAACAGTGATCCATACCATAGGTCGGCTTCCCTTCCGTTCAGAATTTCCACCTGATGTCCAGTGTAAAAATTCAGTGTCGAGCCATCTTCGTAATCGCCATGAATCACGATAATATCTCCGGGCTGGTAAACTCTGTTGATGTCCAGGGCGAGCCGCTTGGAAGAGATGACGGGCTCAAAGGTCTGCAGGGCGCTGTTTACGCATAAAAGAAAAACAACCATCATCCCTGCGAGCGCCAGATTGCCCTGAAAAGAGGAACCGCGCCGCCGAAAGAGCCAGTTCAGCGCCGTACCCACAAGAAATGCCATTCCGGTTCCCCACAGCGGGCCGTGGAACGCCCCGAAGGCAGGAAACGTCAGGTCCAGAACATGGCCCATCGAAAGGACGTAGTCCTTCGGATGTTGCGTAAGAAGGTCTGCGATGTCTGTTCCGGGCGGCACAGGCTTTGAAAGAGCGATCAGAATCATCGTGACAGCAAATACCGCAACGCCGACAGCCAGCAGCACCCACGAAGATATTCGCCCTGCTCGGCGGAGGAAGCTTCCGGGTTGGGATGCGGATTCGCTTGACAACCAGCCGCCGGTCAGCAGCGCCAGAGCTGGCAGCGCCGGCAGGGAGTAATACTCCTGGCGGGAGGAAAAGCTGAAGAACACCATGATGAACCCCGCCCATAGAGCGAAGAGGAGATTGGCCCGGCCTGCAGCATCAAGGTTGGCCGCAAACGACTTCAGTCGATACGGAATCCGGCGGAGCGCCTGAGGCAGGAAAGCGCTCCACGGCAGCAGAAATACAAGCAACAATCCCCAGAAAATTACCAGGGGGACTTTGCCGTAATCGTGCGGGATTCGTTTGTTCAGGTAACGCAGGAACTGTTCATTGATGAAGTAGAACCACAAAAATCCCTTTTCCGGCGGATGCGGAGGATTTCGAAGAGCGGCGAGAATATGCCACGGGGCGGCGACCGCCAGGAAAATAAGAATGCTCGACGTCAGATGCATCTTGCGCAGGTAGCGGAGGTTGCCGGTAAGAATCAGGAACAAACCGATGGCCGCAGCCGGAAAAACCAGGCCAATCAGGCTCTTGGTGAGAACATCGAGTGCCACCGTGATGGCAAAACCCCAACAAAGCCATCTGGAAGGATTGGCTTGCTCGAAGCCGCGCAGGAACAGGTAAAGGCCCAGCGCGAGCCAGAGCGTCACCATGACGTCCGGGATCAGGAAGCGGGTAAACAGGTACATGCCGATGCAGGTTTCGACAATCAGAGCTGAATAAAAGCCGCCAAGCTCGCCGTAGGCCTGCCGCCCGAGCAGGAAAACGACCAGAGCCAACGCCAGAACCGAAAGCGCAATCGGCAGACGCGTCGACCACTCCGAGACGCCGAAAACCTTGTAACAGGTTGCCACGCACCAGTACATCAATGGCGCCTTCTCCAGATAGCGTATGCCGTCGGCGTGGAGCGTCACCCAGTCATGACTCAAAACCATTTCCCGCGCGGCTTCCGCGTGGACCGAATCCGCGTCATCTAACAGCCCTCGGCGGGCCATTCCGGGAATGTAAACCGCAAGCCACACCCCCAAAAGAATTCCCAGTAGAACCCCCGTTCGCGCGGGATTTCTTCTTTTCACCAGCACGGTTTCAGAAACTACAGTTGTTTGCTCCACTTTTGTTTTCTCACCTCGCGGAAATTATATCCCGTCAGAGTAACATTCCTTTGGATGCAAAAGCAGGCTGGAGGTGGTGGGAAGTGTGTGCCGGTCGAAATCGCCAACCGGGTGTGTTGTGCTGAGTTGCTCCGTAAAACCGCTGTCTTTAGAGAGCGAACGCGGCGCATTTGCTGCGGGCGGAAAAATGGTGATCTGCTATTTATGCGCCTGGGGGAAGTGGGGGTATTGGTCCGGCGCAGATTGCGTTCAGCCCGAGCCAGCTTGCCCTGAAGATAGAAAGTTACGGCATCTTCCGGCCGCATTTCCTGTCATCGATTACGGGCTGGATGCTGTTTTGCCTGCGCGCCTGCACGCTGCTCACCGTCCTGCTCGAGCGCGACGAATCCCAACAGCGTTCCTGGCGGCTGATCGGCGCCACCGAGCGCCTGATGCGCCGCCCGACCCCCGTCTCCCAATCCGGCAGTCAGCCCGTTTCTCAATCGCACCCCCTTCCCGAACAGACCCGGACATACCAAACAGGCTCTTGCGCTTTGAAAATTCCCGCCTATAATCTTTCTCCAGATTATTCGGCAGGAACTACAGGAACGATGAGCGCGACATGACTTCTCAAACTCCATGGGCCGAGCATACTATTCCGACTCGATCGCCAATTTCCTGATTTCCGACCCCGATAGGCTTTTGGGAATCCTTGAACGTCGCAATGAGTTTTCCTTAGAGTTGAACCAGCGCGACGCATGGTTAGAAGAAATCCAAATACTCCAATCGGTCTTGAAGCCCTATCAGGGAGGCGTTTATTTTGAGTATTCAATCCCTAGATTGGGTCAGCGCATCGATGTTGTCCTGTTGATTGGGCCGGCTATCTTTGTGCTCGAGTTTAAAGTCGGTGAAAAAGAATTTCCGTCGTATGCTATTGATCAGGTCTGGGATTACGCCTTGGACCTGAAGAACTTCCACGAGACAAGTCACGACCGTTTTATAGCCCCAATTCTGATTGCGACCGAAGCAGAAGCTGCAGCCCTGTGCATCGCTCCCACCCCGAAACACCCTGACCTCCTCTTTCCAATCAAGTCCAATGTGCACTTGCTCGGCAATGCCATTGGGCAAGTTTTGAAATGTGCAAAAGGGGAGAATATCGATCCGAAAGAGTGGGAAGTGGGGAGATACTGCCCAACTCCGACAATAATCGAGGCTGCGCTGGCGCTCTATCGCGGGCATTCGGTTGAAGAGATCTCTCGCAATGATGCAGCCGCCATCAACCTTACCAAAACCACAGATTGCATTTCTTCCATCATTTCTGAAGCAAAGCGAGAATCCCATAAAGCAATCTGCTTCGTGACCGGCGTTCCTGGTGCAGGCAAGACATTGGTTGGGCTCAACATTGCAACTACGCATATGGATAAGTCCAATGACCTGTATAGTGTTTTTCTCTCAGGCAACGGCCCTCTCGTGGCGATTCTGCGAGAGGCGCTTGCGAGAGATAAGGTTCGGCGAGAAGGGGAGCGCGGCATAAAGATCAGGAAGCGCGAAGCCTTGAGCGAAGTCAAGGCGTTTGTCCAGAATGTTCATAATTTCCGCGACGAATACCTTGACACGACTCAAGTGCCCGTCGAGCATGTTGCATTATTTGACGAAGCCCAACGAGCGTGGAACGCAGACCAGACATCGAATTTCATGCGAAGGAAAAAACATATCCACGGCTTTAATTGCTCCGAGCCAGAGTTCCTAATTTCCTGCTTGAATCGACACACGGATTGGGCTGTCATCGTATGTCTTGTTGGCGGTGGTCAAGAAATCAACACAGGCGAAGCGGGAATTACAGAGTGGATTAAGGCACTCAACCGCTCATTTCCGGATTGGCACATTTGTATTTCTCCACGGCTTACTGATAGCGAATACGGGGCTGGAAGTATTTTAGACTCTTTGGCCACCAGACCTCATGTCCGCTGGTATGAGGAATTGCACCTTGCAGTCTCGATGCGCTCATTCCGCGCAGAAAAAGTATCCAACTTGGTAAAGCAAATTTTGGACCTGAACGCCGAAGAAGCCCGAAAAACACTGGAAAGCGTGGCGGCGAACTATCCCATCGTTATCACTCGCGACCTGAGCAAGGCCAAACACTGGCTGAGGTCGCAGGCGGGCGGGTCGGAGCGATATGGCATTGTGGTTTCTTCTCAGGCGCAACGATTAAAGCCCCATGCAATAGATGTTAAAACCCCGGTCGATCCGATCCATTGGTTCCTCGACGGGAAAGAGGACGTTCGGTCCTCTTATTATCTTGAAGATGTGGCGACGGAATTTCATGTGCAGGGTCTCGAGCTTGATTGGGCATGCGTCACGTGGGATGCTGATTTCAGATACACGGGAAATGAGTGGGACCACTGGTCTTTTTGCGGGGATCGCTGGAACCGCATCAAAAAGAGGGAGCGGCAAATCTACCTTAAGAATGCCTATCGAGTTCTTCTAACGCGTGCTCGTCAGGGTATGGTCATTGTGGTGCCGCCCGGCGATCTCGAAGATGCAACGCGCAATCCTGCCTTTTACGATCCAACTTTCCAATACCTCAAGAGCATTGGCTTCGCTGTCCTTTAGTTAGCGTTCTCAGTTCGACGTCCGCCTCAATTGCAGACTATCGAAGATGCGCGCCGCCATTGAACCGTCCGGACTCTTCGAGCGCAATTGTCAAACCCAGTGCAGCGATTTCAACATGAGTTAGAGGGCTGTTAAGAACTTGGTAAACTCACCTGCTCACGCTCTCCGCTCGACATACCTCTGAATCGGGGAGCAATATTATCGTGTCCCCGTGGCAAGCGAAACCTGCGACTGAACAAAGAGCCCGAGACGAAGGAAACCAGCGTGTCATTCCGAGGAGCCCCGGGCGACGAGGAATCTTGCCTTGAGCTGATAGAATTAACGCGGTCGTAGAGAAGGGTAGAACTCTGAAGACCTATTACGTCTACATCATGGCCAGCGCATCCCGCACCTTGTATACCGGCGTGACCAGCAACCTTGAGCGGAGAGTGCTCCAGCACCGGCGCAAGTTGTTGCCGGGATTTACAGCGCGTTACAATGTCAACCGTCTTGTGTACTTCGAAGTGTTCAGTGAAATTTGCGGTGCCATCGCCCGCGAAAAGCAGATCAAGAGCTGGGGGAGAATGAAGAAGATCGCCCTGATCGAATCCGCGAATCGTGATTGGAAGGACCTCAGCGCCACCTGGTACGGTGCGGAAACCAGGACTCACAAACAGGAAAAGAGAAAGCCTTCAGAGCCAGATTCCTCGCTTGGCTCGGAATGACACCCCAAAACCCGGTCCGCGCTGTCATGCATGAGAACGACAGATCCCCGTATCATTCCGAGGAGCCGGGGGCGACGAGGAATCTTGCCCTGCCGGGTCTCAGAGCCAGATTCCTCGCTTGGCTCGGAATGACACCCAAAACCCAGTCCGCGCTGTCATGCACGAGAACGACAGGTCCCCGTATCATTCCGAGGATCCCGGGGCGACGAGGAATCTTGTCCTCCCGTCTCTCAGAGCCAGATTCCTCGCTTGGCTCGGAATGACACCCCAAAACCCAGTCCGCGCTGTCATGCACGAGAACGACAGGTCCCCGTATCATTCCGAGGATCCCCGGGCGACGAGGAATCTTGCCCTGCCGGGTCTCAGAGCCAGATTCCTCGCTTGGCTCGGAATGACACCCAGAACCCAGTCCGCTACAGCTGCCGGCGGTAAGGACACCGCGGCTACAGCAGGCGCGGGCGCAAATTTTGCGAATCGAGACGGGGGAAGGTAAAATGAATAGAATAGATGCGGGGCGCAGGTCCCGCCAAGGACTATGGGAACATACTTTCAGACGGCGCTGGGCAAAGTCATCGGTACAAAGAATGAGCGCGAGCTGAAGCGCCTGCGGGCGCGCGTGGAGGAGATCAACGCGCTGGAGCCGGAGATGCAGAAGCTGGCCGACGCGGACTTTCCCAGGCGCACCGAGGAATTCAAAAAGCGCCTGGCCGAAGGCGAAACGCTGGACGATCTGCTGCCGGAAGCCTTTGCGCTCTGCCGCGAGGCCGCCCGCCGCACGCTGAACATGCGCCACTTTGACGTGCAGTTGGTGGGCGGCATCGTGCTGCATGAGGGCAAGATCGCAGAGATGAAGACCGGCGAAGGAAAGACGCTGGTGGCCACGCTGCCCGTCTATCTGAACGCGCTCGAGGGCAAGGGCGTGCACGTGGTGACAGTGAACGATTACCTGGCCAACCGTGACGCCGCCTGGATGGGGCCGATCTACCGCCTGCTGGGGTTGAGCGTGGGCGTGATCATCCATGACCTGGACGACGACGAGCGCCGCATCGCCTACAACTGCGATGTGACCTACGGCACGAACAACGAGTTCGGGTTCGATTACCTGCGCGACAACATGAAGTTTGACCTGGCGGACTGCGTGCAGCGCGAGCACCATTACGCCATCGTGGACGAAGTGGACTCGATTCTGATCGATGAGGCGCGCACACCGCTGATCATCTCCGGCGCGTCGGAAGAATCCACAGAGAAGTATTACCGCGTGGACAAGGTGATTCCCCACCTGAAGCCCGGAGAAGATTACGAAGTCGATGAAAAGCTGCGGACCGTCAGCCTGCTCGAGCCCGGCATCGCCAAGGCGGAAAAGATGCTGGGGCTCGAAAACATGTACGACCCCGCCAACATGGAGTACATCCACCACGTCTATCAGGCGCTGAAGGCCCACACGCTCTTCCTGCGCGACAAAGACTACGTGGTGAAAGACGGCGAAGTGATCATCGTGGACGAGTTCACCGGCCGCCTGATGCCCGGCCGGCGATGGTCCGACGGATTGCACCAGGCCATCGAAGCCAAAGAAGGCGTGAAAATCGAGCGCGAAAACCAGACGCTCGCCACCATCACCTTCCAGAATTACTTCCGCATGTACAATAAGCTGGCTGGTATGACCGGTACGGCGGAAACCGAAGCGGCCGAGTTTGAGAAAATCTACAACCTGGAGGTCGTGGTCATCCCCACCAACCGGCCTCTGATCCGGTACGAGCACCCGGACGTCGTCTATCGCACGGAACGCGAAAAGTTCAACGCCGTCATCGAAGAGATCAAGGAATACCACCTGCGCGGTCAGCCGGTGCTGGTAGGGACGATCGCGATCGAAAAATCCGAAAAGCTCAGCGCGCAACTGCGCAAGGCGGGATACCTGCCGGCGCGCTTCCAGGAACTGCTGAAAGCGGCGGGCATCGAAGAGCGCAAGCTCGAAAAGTGGGCTGGCGATCTGCTGGCGCGGCACGGGGCAGCCATGAACTGGCTGGTGCGCGCCGGCGTCACCGTCTCTGCCGTCAGGAAGACTCTGAAAGACGGGCGCTTCGCCGGCATCACCTCATCGCCAAACGGCAACCACAGCGAGTTCGTCAATGCCCTGCTGAAACGGCGGCTGGAACGATACTTCGCTCCGCCGGTCGAGCCGTTGAACGGCGCGGGAATCCCCGGATTAGTGGAACTCGCGACGAAGACCCCGGATAACGTCGTTCCCGTGCTCGATTACCTGATCGAAATCCAGTGCCGTCCTGAACGCCTGATCGAAGTCCTTGAGCAGCGCGAAATCAAACACAACGTGCTGAACGCCAAGCAGCACGACCGCGAAGCGCAGATCGTAGCACAGGCCGGGCGTGTGGGCGCCGTCACGGTCTCTACGAACATGGCCGGCCGCGGCACCGATATTCTGCTGGGCGGCAACCCGGAGTTTCTTGCGCGTGAAGAATTCCGCAAGTCGCCGGAGAAATATCGCCAGCAGGGTGTGGACCCGGAGCCTCCAGAGCGTCCGGGGGCAGGCTCTCCGGATGAAATCTACGCCGCATACGTGAACGCCTACACAGAATGGCGAAGGAAGTGGACGGAATTCGTCAACCGGTTCAAGAGCATCACGGACGTTGAGCATGAGCGCGTCATCGAGCTCGGCGGGCTGCACATTCTCGGCACTGAACGGCATGAGTCGCGGCGCATCGATAACCAGTTGCGCGGACGCGCCGGACGACAGGGTGATCCCGGGTCGTCACGCTTTTATCTTTCGCTCGAAGATGATCTGCTGCGGATTTTCGCCGGCGAACGCATCTCCAAGATCATGCATAAGCTCGGCATGGAAGAGGGCGTGCCGATTGAGTCCAGGCTCATTACAAAGCGGATTGAAGCGGCCCAGAAGGCCGTCGAGGCGCAGAACTTCGAATCCCGGAAGCACCTCCTTGAGTATGATGACGTAATGAATAAGCAACGCGAAACTGTCTATGGTTTGCGCCGACAGTTGCTTCAGGGGGAAGACCAAAGGGATTACATTCTCGACTCCTGCGACCGCGTTGTTGACTGGCTTGTAATGACCTACTGCCCCAAGGACCAGCACGCCGATAATTGGAACATTCAGGGATTGCAAAGTGAATTCTGGGGACGCTTTGGGATTGACCTGCGCAAACATGAATTGAAATTTGATCCCAAGATGCTCGATGTGCTCGCGGATGATTTGAAGCAGATCGTGCGCCAGCGTTATGAAGAGCGGGAACAGGTCTGGGGACCGGAGCGCATGCGGTTCCATGAGCGAATGATCATGCTTCAGGTAGTTGACGCACAGTGGAAGGACCATCTGCTGGCCATGGACCACCTGAAAGAAGGCATCGGCCTTCGCGGGTACGGGCAGCGGGATCCGTTGGTGGAATACAAACGCGAGTCCTTCGACATGTTTGAAGCGATGATGGACCGCATCGAAGATGAGACCCTTCGCTACCTCTTCCTGATGCGGACCCCCGAAGAGGAAGAGGCGCTCATTCGCCAATACCAGCAACGGAAGCGCCGTGAGCAGGCGGAAATGCGCATGGTCGGCAGCGGCGTCATGGAAAAGCCCCAGCAGGTTGTCCGTAAAGAAAAAATCGGCCGTAACGATCCCTGTCCGTGCGGCAGCGGCAAGAAGTATAAAAAGTGCCACGGCGCGCCTGTCGCAGTCGCCGCCGGAGGCGACAAACCAAGCGCGCCCTCCTCGCCCGCTGCGCAATCGTAGCCGCCCCTCTGTCAATTCAATCTCAGCCTTTTCCACAAATGATGACGGAATCTCGCGGCGGTGAACTGCCAGCCATTCAACGAAGGAACCTGCGTCTGATATGGCCATTACGGAGTAACGATCCCACGGGAGGAAACTCGCCCTTCAGCCTTGATGACTACGTGCAAAAGAAAAGCCCCCGGAACAATGCCTGGCGACAAAGTTCCGGGGGCCCTCGAACGAATCAACAAGTGATTGAAGCGGCTACTTCCTCACTGTTCGCCGCCTGGAGAAATCACCACGAACATACCCTCGCCCTGATGATTGACGCGCAACAGGACCTGGCCTTTCGCTTGCGCCGCCAGGCGGTCGAAATCCTGAACGTTGCGAACCGGCTGCCGATTGATGCTTTCGATGACGTCTCCCTGACTGAGGCCGGCTTCGGCCGCAGCGCTGTTCGGATCAACGTTCGAAATCACCACGCCCGTCACATTGCTCGGAATCCCCAATTGGTCTCGAAGGGCTGGAGTCAGGTTCTGGACGGAGATTCCTTCGAGGGCGCTGCCTGAAGGGGCTTGTCCTTGCCCTGGAGCGGCACCGGCATTTGCGGGTCGTTCACCAAGGGTCACCCTGAAAGTCATGGGTTTCCCGTTGCGAAGAATGTCCAGCGTCACTACCGTCCCGGGATTGGTGTCCGTAACCATGGCTGTCAGGTCACCGGCACCGGTGACGGTCTGTCCATTAAATTTGCGGATGACATCTCCGTTTTGGAGACCCGCCTTGGCTGCCGGCCCACCCGGCTCGACGTTCTGAACCAGCGCTCCGGACGTGTCTGGAACGTTAAATTCCTTGGCCAGTCCAGGACTCAGTGGTCCAACATAGACCCCAAGATACCCTCTCGAGACTTTCCCCGTCTTGATCAGGTCTTCCATTACGTGCTTGACGGTGTTCGAAGGAATGGCGAAACCAATTCCGATGTTGCCACCTTCGCCTCCCGGCCCTGAGTCCCCGCTCAGGATCGCGGTGTTGATCCCCACTACCTGTCCTCTGACATTTACTAACGGTCCGCCGGAATTGCCCGGATTGATCGCCGCGTCAGTCTGAATGAAGTTTTCCAGATTTTGAGGTCCTTCGATTCCAGATCGCCCCAGTGCACTGACGGTACCTCTGGTTACGGTGGAGGCAAGACCAAAGGGGTTGCCAAACGCCATAACAATGTCACCGACATGAAGATCCTGTGAATCGCCCCAAGCCGCCATTGGAAGATTCGTCGCGTCGATTTTGAGGACCGCAATATCACTCGGCTTGTCTGCACCAACTACTTTGGCCTTAAAGTTCCTCTTGTCCGACAGTGTGACCTCAATGTCTGTCGCATGGGCGATCACATGGTTATTCGTTACGATGTAGCCGTCCGGCGAAACAATGACTCCCGACCCGAGCGCGTGCAGCACCTGTCGTTGCGGAATCCCGAAGCCCGGCATGTTTCCGAAGAAACGGCGGAAAAAAGGGTCCGCAAAAAACGGTGATTGCTGAACCGTCAGCACCTGTGTCGTGCTGATATAAACAACCGATGGTGTTACGGCCTTGGCAATCCGCTCATAGGCTTTGTTCAATTGCACAAGCTGATCGATGTCGGGGCCGTCCAGCGCCTGCCCGTCGGCCAGTGCGATATTCGCAAAGCTGCGATGCCCCATATACATCATTGAGGCAAGCACCAGGCACAAAACACCGACGAGCGTCAGGCTCAATCCGAGAAAGTTCTCCCGGAAAAACTGCTTTGAAAGACGCGGCATGAAAAACGCTCTCCTTTCGTTTACTCTTTTGCTAAGAGCTTACATCCCAGGGGAAAGGTTAATTTAATTTTGCCACTAACTTCGATGCGCCAGCAATACGTAAGGGTTTTCTACTGTATGAACCCGGCTGCGCCGAACTGGTGGTCTATCTCATTTGCGTTTGCCGGCTGGACTTTGGCGTCGAACGTTCTTTCCACCTGATACTCTTACATTACCACAAGCCTGTCCAGTTCAGAGGAACCGCAAAAGTCGAGTGTTAGCAGATTTATTTATCTGGAAACATAATGCGGTCCTGCGTCGTCAACGGAGACGGCCCGTGCTGCCGACCGGTTCGACGTGTCCGGAGCGGCGGAAAAATGCTTCTGGATCGACTCGTTTCACGGCAGGATTTCCCGCAGAACTAGTCCCTCGCAGGCTTTGGTAACGCGTCGATGGTCCTGGATTGCTGGGGCAGGGGCCGCGACCGAAAGTTCAAAGCAGTCGACAACGTTCCCTGACACCTTGTGGCGACCGTCAGGGAAAGCGCAGGACAGGAAACGGGGAGAACCGACTACATTTTCTTCCGGCTGTACGCAGAAGTCACCATTACGCCCATCGTACCGCCGGCCTGGCTGAGTTGAACGTCATAGTGGATGGGATAACCACCCTGGACGCTGACATTGTTGGCCTGGATAGCCCCGACAAAATATCCCCCGCTGCCGCCTCCGCCCAGGCTGACTGTTGCGTTGGGCGCGTTCAGAAGCGCAGACACGGCCCCGTTTCCGCTGATCGAGACGCTGTTGGTTCCGGCATAATTAATCACAACGCACTGCGGAGGGATGCTGGAGGAGACGCCGTTCGAAACTCCGAGGCCGCCAATGCTCAGACTGGACTTGATATTGATTACGACGTAGCCCGAAACATTGATCTGCCCCTGCGTTTCACTCAGGCTGTCGATGTCATAATAAACGGGATTCAGTGCGTTGGGACCTCCTACGAGTTCAAGGACAGGCGCATTGCTGCCCCCGCCGCCGCCCGACATGCTTATGCTCGAAATTTCGTACGGATGGGCTGCCGTGCCATTGCATGTGGTGTCCATGCAGGGTGTGCTCGTTGCTGGGTTAACGCCTGTGGTTTGGGGGAATGGACTATTCGCCCACGTCGCGCCGACCGGAAGGACCTGAACGCTCCCCGAGCCCAATGAGTACGAGGGCGCCCCGTTCGGGAAATTCGCGCGGAAAGTTGGAGCGGGCGGCGGGTCTTTATGAGGACCGTTAATCACCTGTCCGAGAACAGAGCTTGTACTTCCGGAATAACCACTGGCGGTGCAGCCCGAAGTGCCGCCTGTTCCAATGACGACATCGCCGGAGACCGTGACGTTGCTTCCAAGCGTAACTCCGCCGTTTGCGCCGACGCTGGCGCCTGCCCCGATCACGTTGCTTGCTGTAGTCGAGTCGCACTGACCGGACGCCACGCTGGGATTGCCGCCGCCATAAGCACCCAGTGAGGAGTTAAAGGCATCGGTGCACGTCCCGGAACTTCCCTGCATCGTTACTGAGCAGAAACCATAGAGTGCATTGCCCCAGGTCGGGATGTAGATCGGCTGTATGATCGCCTGCTCCTGGGCGGTCGCCACCCGGGTGGTCGAGCCCGACCCGCCAGTCCATGTCGCCCGGGATGTAATCAACCAGGTTTCGACCGGCGTGACGGTCAGCGGCGGCAGGTATCCGACGTTGACCGTTTGGTAGTTCAACAGCACGGCGTTCACGTTGAAGTAACCGGAATCAGCCGAGTCGGCGGTCACGCGCGTGTTGGAGGGATCATTCAGGTCGGACTCGAACGCATCGATGACCTTTCGCGCCGTGCTTTCGGTGTTGTAGATGTCCGGGAAATTGGATGAACCGCTTCCGAACCCGATCAACTGCACCTGGCTGTTGAGGCTTGAACAGCCGTACTTGCAGATCACCGGAGAGGCGTTGGAAGTGAAAAGGTTATAAGGGCTGCCCTCTGACGTTACCAGATAATAAGTGTTGGCCTCGCTTTCGCTGATGGCGCGATAGTGGTTGCTGCGAAACCAGTTGATCGCGCGCTGAATTCCCGCCTTGGCCAGGTAGTCCGCCTGCGTGTCGAGTTTGTAATTATAGGCAGCAAAGGTTTCTGAGCGTGCGGTGAAGACGATCGCGGCGGCCAGCACCGAGAGGACGAGTAAGGCCAGCAGCACAAGAATCAGGGCAACACCCCGTTCGCGTTCTTCAGGTGAATGTCCGGCTCCTTCCGGGAAGTGGCTTCTCATCGGGGATCGCTCCTCACTGGTAGTAATTTGTCGGGAAAGTCATGGGTAAACTCTTGGGCAAAGGCGGAAGATAGATTGCTCCGCCTGCGTTATTCACGGCAATGGCGGCTTGCAGATCCAGCGGACGGACCTGGGTGGCCATTGTGAACCATTGCGGTTGCGAGGATTCCAGGCTCTTGGGGCTGACCGCAACGCTAATGGTCACGACCACCGTTCCCACGACGGTAATCTGGTTGGGAACAACGCCGATGACGACCTCGTTAGGATAGGCGAAGATCGGCTGGCCCGTCGGCCCGCTCCGGGTCGTGGCGTTGTAGAGAACGTTTGTAACCAGGGGCGATGCCACGTTGTTGGCAGGCGGGGAGTAGGTTGAAGGTGCGGGAAGGTTCGTGAACGGGACGGTGGTTACCGACCGGTACAGATTGTAAAGCGTGTAGGTTGTTCCGTTGATGCTCACCGACGTCGTGGGGCTTACGGGCGACAGGCTGTAAACGGCGTAACGAATAACGCCGTCCTGGTTAATATCGCCAAAAAACTCCAGTCGCTGGTCGTTGGACGTTCCCGCAGTTTGCAGGATCCCGCTGCCGTAAGGCATTTTGTAGCTGATAACAGGGAACGGCGTTGTAGAACCGTTATGGCTCCTCAGGAAGATGGCTTGGATCTGGTTGGGCGACGTGCAGGGTGTGCCCGAAACGTTCGAAGTTGAGAGGACCTCAACCAACTCGTGGTTCGGCCCCGTGTCCACAGAGACCCAGTCGCCGGGATTGATCTGGTTGATGTCGCTCAGCGTTACGCACTGAGGGTTTGAGCTGACGGCCACCACTGCTGACGAAGTCTTGGCAGTTGTAAAATCAGGATTGTATCCTGCCTGCCCGATCTCCTGGCTCATCACTTCGAGCGCTGCGCGAGCACCCTGGTTGGCTTCAGAGACCACCTGGTTTTCCTGGTACTTCATCTGCGATTGAAAAAGAAACGGAAAAACCGCCGACATCAGAAGAACAATGATGGCCACACTGACCAGCATTTCGATCAGCGAGAATCCCGCCGGGCGACGGTTGCAAATTTCGGGACGCAAATCCTGGCGCTGCTGCATTTGCTGTTTCCTCTAATTCGGATTCGATAATAAGCTGGTCAGCACCACGATTGGCTTGCCGGAACCCGAATTAACGGCGGACTGTGAATAGACCGCCACGGAAATCTGCTTCAGTGCTGGCCCGCCTGTGGGTGAAACGTCCGTGATCTGCCACATCCGGACATACGATACGGCTGACGGCACAATCTGCGAACAACTGGTCGCCGCCGTGGCCCCGGGAAGCTGGATGCCGTTGCTATCGAGAAAATCGACGTATCCCACCGACGGCCCGGAAGTCGGACACGTCGCCTGAATCGAGGGGCCGATGGCGCCACCCGCGAGAAGGCCCTGCGTCCATCCAGTGGCATTGATGTTGGTCGTGTTGCAGCTTGCGGGTTGCAAAGAAGCCGACTGCGTGCAACTGTTGAAATCGAGCGAAAGCAGCTTTTCGATCTTATCCTGAGCGTAGATGGTGGCCCGCGTCACCTCAGTACCCTGGTTCTTGTTGGTGACGGTCCCCTGGAAAATCAAACCTCCAATGCTGAACAGACCCACAACCGCGATCAACACAGCAATCAAGGTTTCAATTAATGTCACGCCGCTTTCTTTTCCCGGGTTTCTCATGGCCTCATTTTCGGTGTTCGCGCTCGGACAACAACGGACGGGCTATCGTTTTACCCAGGCGCTGCTGACCGGGTCCCAGTTCCAGACGTTAACCGCGCCACCGATCGATACAGTCACAGCATCGACAAGATTGTTCTGGTTGCGGATGTAAATCACCGCCCCGCCGTTTCCGAGCGGATTGCCGTTGTTATCGACAGGCGCGCCCCGCGTGTTGAAATAGATATCGATCGGGTCCGGGCAGGGGTTCGGGTCTGCCTGGATGGTTCCCGGATAACTGCTTGCGCTGAGCGAAGCCGGCCGGCAACTTGAGAAGCTGTCGCCTTCTATCGCATATTGTGTTCCGCCTTCGATAACCGGCGTCGTAAAAGAATTGTAAGAAGACGTGCAGGCGGAATCCGTGCTGGTGGAAGTTTCGCCGCACAATTGCTCACGCCAGTACGTTCCAGATGATGCGTTGACCACTTCACCATAGGGAGCAAACTGCGACGCTGCCCGCATGCGGGCAAGGTTCAACTGATCAGCGAGCGCCGATGCATCGGCGTGCAGGCGATACGCCTTGACCGCTTGATAGGCCTGGGGAATAACCATCGCGGCCACGACACCCGTGATTGCCACTACAACCAGGACCTCGAGCATCGTGAAAGCCAAGTCATGGAAAAGCGTTGGCGACCAGCACAAGTGATAGTCGCCCGTTGGCGCGAGGTACTCTTCCTTCGCCAGGAAGTTGCCGGCGACGGTCCGACGTCGTATGCGCCGATTCATCGCTTGCTGCAACGGCTTCATATCCTACTTTTATCGGCTGTTCGTGCCCTTTGCTCTAGAACCGGCACGGATATGACGGCAAATGATGAATCTGCGGCAAGACATTGAATTTATTGAAATTGGAGCACATTCCCGCGGTTCCTGGAAATCGCCGGCCTCACGGGTCCAGGCAAGGTGGAGGAATTCGCCGAAAGATGGCTTGGACAGTTCTTATATTTCGCAGAGGATTACATGGAAGTGGGACTACACGTACTGCACGTCTTAGGTGCAGCGTCGGCAATCCGCTCCAGGGAGATAGCGGGGCAGCGATTTTTCTCCATTGCCCGGCGTCACGCTACCAGATCCGGCAGCGTTCGTTTGCGGGGCGGACCATGGGATCGCCTGCTTTGCATCCAAAGGCCGAACCAAAAGCCGCGAGGTTTGAAAGAGGCCCATTGGCACGGAAGCGCGGAAGGGGATGAGGATCAACGGTCAGCAGGAGCCTGGCGAACTGGGGGGTCATGTTCGTTGCCCAGTTCTGCGCCCAGGCGATGAAGAAGCGTTGATCAGCCGTGAATCCATCGATGGTCTTTGGCGCCGGCTTGCCTTCGAGGCTCTTCTGATAAGCGCGGTAAGCAATCGTCAGTCCGCCGAGGTCGGCGATGCTTTCACCCAGCACCAGCTTGCCGTTTTCGTGAATATTATCGATGCCGATGTAGCCGTCGAACTGCTTTTCGACGCATTTTGCGCGCTCGTTGAAGTTTTTCAGGTCCTCAGGCGTCCACCAGTTTTTCAGGTTGCCGTGCGCGTCAAATTTGCGGCCTTCGTCGTCAAAACCATGCGTCATTTCGTGCCCGATCACGGCCCCGATCCCGCCGTAATTCGACGCGGCGTCGCCGTTGGGATCAAAGAACGGAGGCTGAAGGATGCCCGCCGGAAACACAATCTCATTTTTCAACGGATTGTAATAGGCGTTGACCGTTGGCGGCGTCATCTCCCACTCGTTGCGGTCAACCGGCTTTCCAATCTTGTTCAAATCGCGGTGGAAATCGAACACATTCCCGTTAAAGAGGTTTTCCACATAAGAGGTGCGCGTAACATGATAGGCGGAATAATCGCGCCACTTATCCGGATAGCCGATTTTCGGCACGAAGGCGTCCAGCTTGGCCAGCGCGGCTTTGCGGGTCTGCGGGCCCATCCAGGGCAGAGTTTCAAGGTCCTCACGAAGAGCGGCGATCAGATTCTGCACCATCTTCTGGGCGCGCGCTTTGGCCTCCGGCGGAAAATACTTTTCCACGTAAACCTTGCCCAGAGCAAAGCCCAATTCGTTGTCCGTTGCGCGCACGCAGCGCTGCCAGCGCGGCAGAATCTTTTTCGTACCCTGCAGAGTGCGGCCGTAAAAATCGAAATCCGCCTGAACAAACGGGGACGACAGTGCGGGCGCCGCGGTATGGACCAGATGCCAGCGAAGATAGGTTTTCCATTCAGCGAGAGGAATGGATTTTAACAACTGGTTTACTTCCTTGAAAAACTCCGGCTCCGCCACGTCAACGGCGGGAATGTTCGGATGCCCGACTTCCTGGAAATAATCCGCCCAGACAAAGTTCGGCGTCAGAGCCTTCAACTGGGCCATACTCATTTTGTGGTAAGTCTTTTCCGGGTCGCGGCGTTCAACTCGCGTCATGGACGCCTTGGCGAGCGCAGTCTCAATATCCATGACCGTCCTGGCCTCCTCGGCCGACTGCTGGGAACTGTCCCCGAGCAATTCGAACATCTTCTGAACGTGCGCCACGTATTCTGTGCGGAGTTGCTGAGATTTGGGGTCCGTCCTGGTGTAATAGTCGCGGTCCGGCAGCCCGAGCCCGCCCTGCTCCGCGCCGGCAATCACCTGGCTGCTGTTCTTCTCATCCTGCGTCGAACCGAAACCAAAAAGGGCATCGACTCCCATGCTTTGGAGACGCGCTACTTCAGACTGAAGCTCGCCCAGATTCCGGATGGAGTTGATCCGCTGAAGTTCGGGCCCGAGCGGCTTTGCGCCGGCGGCGTCTATGGCCTTCGTGTCCATGCAGCTTGCATAGAAATCGCCAATCTTCTGGATTGTTGATCCCTGAGGCGCATTGCGGTCCTGCGCGGCCTGTTCAAGAATCTGATGCAGGATTTCGCGGTTGTGCACCTGTAACTCATTAAACGTGCCCCAGCTTGGGTATTCTGGAGGAACGGGGTTCTTGGCGATCCATCCGCCGTCGCAGAATTCATAGAAATTCACGCAGGCCTTCACATTCCTGTCCATCATGGACAAATCGAAGGCCTTGAGCGGCGGGATTTGGGGCCCCGACGCAGCTTTCTCCTGCTGGGCAGTCGAAGCCGTCTTCTGCGCCGACTGGTTCTGACATCCGCACAGCAAGAACACGGCAAGCCCGGCAAAACACAATTCCGCTAGCCTCAAAAACACTGGCGATTTCATCATCGTCCCTCTCGGATCAAAAACCAACTCGGATTGTCATTTCAACAAATCACGCGCTCCCGCAGGCTATTCGGTCCGTTTGAAAACCGACACAAACGCGTCCAAAGAGCGCCTGCACTCAATCGAAACGCTATTATAGTGCAGTTTGTTCTCGATCACCTGAGCTTGCCAAGCTTTCAGCCGGAGTTCAGATTCATGCAACCTGGACCCCACCTCGTTGTAGTCCATTGGTGGCGCTCCTGGCGACATATTTTTGCTGTGCAGGAAGCGCAGCGAGTACGCTAGAATAGATGTTCGTGATCAAGAACGAGATCTGAACAAGCGGCATTTGTGATGGAAATTCTCCTCAACTTTTTCTGGCTGCTCATCGCGCTGGCCGCCTTTGTTTGCTGGTGGCCACGGCTCTCATCATGCAATGCCCAGGCGCGGGGAAATCTGCGGGCTCTCCGCCCGTTGCTCGCACTCGTCTTTGCACTTGCCGTACTCTTTCCAGCCATCTCGGTTACGGATGATCTTCATCCTGCACTGTACGTAGTGGAAGATGCTTCCTCATCGCGTCGAAGTATCGTGGCAGGGAGCGGTTACCATCAACAGTCAAATCTCGGATGGCCGCTCTCCCCTCCCGCTATATCAACAGCGCCGCTCGCGGTATTTCGCTATGATCGCGTTGAGGTGATGGTAGACCTCGGATGTTTCTCTCTGCCCGGATGCTTCTTCTTTCAAACCCAGCCACAACGGGCACCTCCCCCTCTGTGAGACCAAATCACTGCATTTCTCATGATTAAAGACCGGGGTTCACCTCCGGCCTTGTCAAGCCGTGTGCAGACCCCTTTTCGATTCTATTTGAGGCGTGGATCGTGAAGCCTACAACTCTCGCATTTGTCTTGGTGCTTCTCGTGGTGCTTGCTGGCTGTTCCAGCAAAACCCCGCGACAGCCTGCCTCCGAAGATCGCAGCAGCCTCACTGAGAATGAGTTCATTCTTCCACCCAATAATCAGGATGTTACGACAGCGGTCGTAAGTTTACGGCCCCTGCCGGAGTACCTGGAACTTCCCACGCGGATTGTCCCGGACCCGACTCGCGTCGTCCGAGTTTACTCCCCAGTTGCGGGTCGGCTAGTCGCTCTTAAGGTAACCTCCGGACAGTGGGTCCACAAAGGGGAGACGATGGCAATTATCGAGAGCGGCGATGTCTCCGCTGACTTGACCGCATATGCCAAGGCGGAAAGCGATCTGCAGTTGAAGCGGGAGGAACTCGATCGAGCGTCGGATCTGTATCAGCATAAGGCTATAGCTCTGAAGGAGTTGCAGGCCGCCCAGGCGAACTTTAAGACAGCTCAGGCTGATCTAGAGAATGTCCGTCGGCAGCTGGAACTTTTGGGGGTGAGCCCGCACAGCAGTTCGGATGAAGTTCGTGTTGTGGCGCCGCGCTCCGGAGTAGTCCTCGAAGTCAACGCCGCTGCGGGAGAATACTCCAAATCACTGGATTCTTCTCAGCCTCTGTGCGTCCTTGCAGATCTCAGCACAGTCTGGGCGATGGGCGATTTACTGGAGAAGGACCTGCCTTTGGTCAAACCGGGCGAGCCAGCGGATGTAACGTTGGTGGCTTACCCAGGAAAGATCTTGCGGGGACGAGTCAGCCTGATTTCGAGCACCGTTGATCCTACAACCCGAACATTGCAGTTGCGCGTTGTCTTGAAAAATGAAGGCTGGATACTGCGGCCCAACATGTTTGGCACACTGAAGCTGCTCCGCTCGACCCACATGGGTATTGCCATTCCTTCCACTGCTGTAGTCCGCGAGGGGAATTCGAACTTTGTCTATGTGCAGCAATCCCCCGGCCATTTTGCGCCGCAAGCTGTGACGCTGGGTGGAGCGGTCGGAGACAACCAGGTGGAAATTCTTTCCGGACTCAAGCCCTCCGAGACAATTGTCACTCAAGGGGCGATCCTTCTGCGGACGGCGACACCTTAAATATGGAAATTCTCGTCCGGAATCTTCTTCGTTATCGGGCCCTGATGATGGTGGCTCTTGCAGCGTGGCTGGCCGCTGGGACTTATTTCCTTTTGAGGCTTGACATCGAGGCCTATCCGGATCCCACGCCGCCACTGGTGGAATTTATCACACAGAACCCTTCCTGGTCAGCCGAAGAGATGGAGCAGCAGGTAACCGTCCCCGTTGAGACGGCTCTGTTCGGTATTCCGCACCTGGCTTATATTCGCTCGATCAGCCTTTTCGGCCTCAGTGACGTCAAGCTCTATTTCAATTACGGGTCGGATTATTTTCGGGATCGGCAGGAGGCTTTTGATCGTCTGCAGGGTCTGACTCTGCCCGACAATTTGTCACCCCAGTGGTCGCCCTGGTCCCCAGTCGGGGAGATTTACCGCTACGCCCTTGAAGGGCCGGGCTATTCCCTCAACGAGCTTACCTCCACCCAGGATTGGTTCGTCCGGCGGCAGCTTAAACAGGTGCCAGGCATCATCGATGTGACAACGTTCGGAGGAACTGTTCGTCAGTATCAAGCTGAAATCGATCCCCGAAAGCTTCTCCAGTTTCAAGTTCCCCTTTCCCAGGTCATCAACGCAATTGCCTCGAGCAACGAAAACGTAGGCGGCAATTATCTGACTCTGGGCAGCCAAAGTGTCAATGTGCGCGGTCTTGGATTGCTGCGCAACCTCGATCAAATGCAGAAGGTGCTCGTCGCTGAACATAGCGGCGTTCCAGTTTACCTCGGAGATCTGGCCGAGGTCCATGAAGGTTTCCAGCCGCCCCTCGGGCGCGTCGGCGTCGATAAAAACCCGAATGAAGTGGAGGGTATTGTTCTGCTTCAGCGCGGTGAACCTTCCCTTCCGGCTCTGCGAGCATTGCGCCAGAAGATTGCAACTCTCAACAACGGGCTGCTTCCCAGAGGGATGAAAATTCGAACACTCTACGACCGCACTGACCTTATCAACGTCACCACCCACACCGTAGAACACCTGGTGCTGATGGGCCTGGTCTTTGTCACTGCCCTTCTGTTGGTTACGCTGGGAGACCGGCATATGGCTCTGGTCACGGCAACAACAATCCCCTTCGCGCTCCTGTTTGCCTTCGCCCTGATGGTGCTCACAGGAAACTCGGCTAATCTGATCTCCATCGGAGCCATCGACTTTGGGATTCTCGTCGATACGGCGGTCGTGATCCTTGAGAGTACTCATCGACGACTCCATGAAGCACCTCCATCAGCCCACCGTCTGGATGTCATTGCACAAGCCACAGCGGAGTCGGCACGGCCCGTGCTCTTTTCGACCTTCGTTATACTTGTGGCTTTCATTCCTCTCTTCACGATGAGAGGGGTGCCCGGAAAGATCTTTTCACCCATGTCCATTACCTACGGGTTTGCGTTGACGGGGGCCTTGTTATTCGGTCTCTTCTTTGCCCCTGTGCTCGCTTCATTCCACCGGAAAAAAGTCACGCGTGGGCCCGGAGATACGGTTTTGATGAGATGGATGCGGCGAGGATATTCACGAATGCTTTCTTTAATCCTGACTCGCCCGCAGGTTGTTCTGGCATCTGCCGGCGTCCTTCTGGGGATCACTGTCATCCTTCTCCCCTCGCTGGGTGGGGAATTCATGCCCAAGCTTGAAGAGGGCAACCTGTGGATTCGTGCGACGCTGCCTCAGGACGTTTCCTTCGAGTACGGAGAGAAGATAGCCGATCAGATTCGAGCAATTTTGATGACTTTTCCGGAGGTCACACACGTGGTTTCGCAGGAAGGGCGGCCGAACGATGGCACAGATGTCACAACATTCAATAACCTGGAATTTTATGTTCCGCTCAAGCCAGAAGGCCAATGGCCACACGAGGTAAATAAGTCCGCTTTAATTCACCAGATGAACGAAAGGCTCAGCCAAATTCCTGGAGTCGCCTTCAACTTCTCGCAAAACATCGAGGACAACGTTGAAGAAGCCATGTCGGGTGTCAAAGGCGAAAATTCCCTAAAGCTCTTTGGAAACGACATTCAGGTCCTAACCGCGAAGGCGCAAGAGATCAGAGACATTATGTCGCAGGTTCGCGGCGTGACTGATCTCGCCGTCCTCCCAGAGCTTGGACAGCCCGACCTGGTCATTCGGATACGGCGGAGGGCCTGTGCACGCTATGGATTAATGGCTTCTGACGTCAATGCTGTAGTCCAGGCGGCAATCGGCGGCCAAGCGGCCACTCAGATTCTCGAAGGTGACCGGCGGTTTGACTTCGTCGTTCGCTTTCTTCCGCAGTTCCGCCAAGACCCGGAGGCCATTCGCCGCATTCTTTTAATCGCCGGTGATGGAGCCCATGTTCCCCTCGGACAAGTAGCAGATGTTGGGCTTCGCGAGGGGGCATTTATGATCTATCGTGAAAACGGTCAGCGGTATATTCCAATCAAATTCAGCATTCGCGGCCGCGATCTTACCGACACCATGAACGATCTTCAGCAACGCTTAAGCAAGGTCCATCTTCCCCAAGGATATCACTACGAATGGGCAGGAGAATACCAGAGCCTCAAGCAGGAACAACATCGCCTGGCGATAATCGTGCCCATCAGCTTGCTGGCAATTTTTGCCCTACTTTACACCCTCTTCAATTCGTGGCGTCAGGCTATGATTGTGATGGCTACATTACCCTTTGGCGCAATTGGCGGGGTGCTAAGTCTCTTGCTCACTGGAACACCTTTCAGCGTCTCCGCGGCCGTAGGATTCACTTCGGCGCTGGGCGTCGGGACACTGGGTGGATGCGTCTTCCTCTCAGGAATCCGGCAGGCGATTAAATCCGGCGGAGCGCATTCAGAAGCCATCGCACAGGGCGCCGTGTCAGAGATGCGCCCCATTCTCATGGCCTGTCTAGCCGCCGGACTGGGACTGCTGCCCGCCGCGGTTTCCAACGGCATCGGCGCGCAAGCGCAACAACCGCTGGCCCGCGTCGTTGTAGGCGCCATGATTACCACAACTCTTGCGATCTTCTTTCTGATCCCCGTCCTAGTGCAACTCCTCGGCGAATCTCCAGCCCCCAATGAGGATTACAGTTGATTTATCTGGATTGACAGCCTTCACAAAATGGCCAACGTTTTTAGGAATTGTCACAATATTCAAGTCCTTTTCAGCCCGCCCAGTTCTGCATAGGTTGCACAGCCGGCTGAATTTCTGTACTATCCTTGCTTCGGGCGGTTCGGGCGACTCACTTCAATCGTCTTTGTTCCTTCCTCACGATGGCAACTTTTCCGCCGCAAGTCTCGCAAGCACCACGTCGAACGCGCCCGGCGCTCCGGCGAGCAGTTTTTTTAGTCCTGATGACGGGCCTGGGGCTGGTTTTGGTTACAGGCGCGTGGATTTACTGGCGAGCCCATGTGTGCCTGCCCCAGCTTGACGGCACGATCCGGCTGCCGGGGCTGAAAGGCACCGTAGAAGTCTTCCGAGACGCGCGCGGAGTCCCCCACATCCGGGCCGGTTCGCTTGAAGACCTGGTGTTTGCTCAGGGATACGTCACCGCCCAGGACCGGCTCTGGCAAATGGACCTCAGCCGCAGAATCGCACAAGGCCGCCTCTCCGAACTTTTTGGCCCGCGGACCCTCCCGAATGATATTGAAAATCGAACTCTGGGACTCGAGCAGGCCGCCAGGCGCGGAGTTGAAGACCTCGGTCCCGAAGACCGTAAACTCCTGCGCGATTACGCGCGCGGCATCAACGCTTTCCTCTCCGCTCACCAAGATCGCCTGCCGATCGAACTCCTGCTTCTGCATTATCATCCCGAGCCATGGCGGGAGTCCGACTCCCTCGATATCGCCCTGAATATGACCAAGCTGTTGAATACCTCCTGGCAGGATGACCTGATGCGCGAGCGGGTGCGGGCCAAACTGAACAACCAGCAACTTTACTCGGACATTTTCCCTGCAAGTTCGCCGCTTGATCATCCCGTGGCGGAAGCAGTTCCCGATACGCATGCACCAGCGGGCGTCCTCCGATCCATTTCAACGGCCCGGCACCCGCGCTTTTTTGATTTTTCTCCGCGCGCCGGATTTTTTTCTGATGCCGGAACCACCGGCCTCGATCCGATGCTTGAAGCGCCGGAGTCGCCAAGCTCCTATACCGGCGCGGGCAGCAACAACTGGGTGATCAGCGGCGCGCGTACTGAATCCGGCAAGCCTCTGCTGGCAAATGACCCTCACCTTCCTTACGGTGTACCGAGCGTCTGGTACATGGTCCACTTGGAGGCTCCCGGCATCGATGTAAGCGGCGTGAGCCTTCCCGGGCTGCCTCTGGTTATCATTGGGCACAACCGGCACATCGCGTGGGGAATGACCAATACGGGCCCCGACGTGCAGGACCTTTATGTAGAAACCTTTAACCCCAGGAATCCTCACGAATACCTTCATAACGGCAAGTGGGTTCCGGACATCGAAAGGACTGAGACGATCAAAGTTCGCGGAAAACCCGCCGACGTCTTGCGGGTGAAATGCACCCGCCACGGCCCCGTCATTTCAAACTCCGGCAACCGTAGCCTTGCGCTTGCCTGGACTGCCTTATTGCCTGGAGCGCTGCAATTCCCCTTTTTGAAGATCGATGAGGCGAAAAACTGGAAGGAGTTCACTGAAGCTCTGCGAGATTTTGCCGGACCAATGCAGAATTTCGTCTACGCCGACACCGAAGGGAACATCGGGTTCTATGCGGCCGGATGGGTCCCGATCAGGAAGCATGGAGACGGCAGCGTTCCTGTGCCCGGGCCGAATGACGATTATGAGTGGATCGGCATGGTTCCTTTTGAGGACCTGCCCCACGCCTGCAATCCGCAGGGCGGCATCATTGCCACCGCGAACAGTCGCATTGTCCCCGACAATTACCCTTACTTTATTACGGCGATGTGGGCCCCTCCGTACCGGACGGCACGGATTTATCAGCTTTTGAATTCCAGGAAGAATCTCACCGTCGAAGACATGCTGAAAATTCAGATGGATATTCATCCGCTGGATGACGAATGGCTTCGGCAGCGTCTGGTCGCTGCATCAAAGGTTTATCCGCCGCAGACGGGCGATGCTCAATTCGCAATCGACAAGTTGCGTTCGTGGGACGGTGAAGCCAGGGCCGATTCCACCGCCACGCTGGTCTGTGAGATCACGAAAGATGCGCTTCTTCATCGTCTTCTGGAGCCCAAACTCGGGAAGGACCTCGCCGGTTATTATTCACCAATGAGCACCGTATTTCTCCAAAATGTGATCAACAATAGCGAGGTCCGATGGTTGCCCCCCGGCGATCATGACTTCAACCAGACGCTGATGAGAAGCCTGCATCAAGCCGTCCGGGAGATTCGGAAATCAACTGGAACGGACAATCACGACGAATGGAAGTGGGGCAACACGATCCCCTTGACCTTTCGGCATCCACTGGGAAGTGCTTTCAGCCTTCTTGGGTCTGTGCTCAACGTCGGGCCGTATCCGCAATCAGGCACATCATCGACCATTCGGCGGGCCACGCGAGGGGTCGGGCCATCCATGCGCATGGTGGTCGATCTCGGCAATCTCGATCAATCCATCCAGAACATCACGTTGGGCGAATCGGGCCAGGTCTTCAGTCCATACTATAAAGACCAGTTCGAAGCCTGGTATCGTGGCCGGAGTTTCCCAATGCTTTTCAGTGACGAGGCTGTTGAAAAAGGAACTGTCCATCGCCTTCTATTAGACCCGGGGCACGCGCAATCGACGGGAGTTCACAAGACGGAAATGTAAAGGACAATCCAACCGATGAAGAAAATCACGCGACGGGAGTCGATTCTTTCGCTGGCTTCGGCAATTGCGGCGGGTAGTAAATTCCTTAGAGCCGCGCCCCAGACGCGTACGGACTCAGCAAAAGCACCGGCTGCCGGTGCTGCCCCTGCACAGACCGCAGGCTCGGCCAATCAGCCCTCGGCTTCCGATCAGGCTTTTCAGAAATTCGTTGACCAATACTTCGACGGCTTCTTCCAGTTTCATCCCTCGCGCGCAACCAGCGCGGGAATTCACAAATATGACGGCGAACTTCCAGCTTACTCGCAGGCGGAAATTCAAAGAGAAATTTCGCGCAACCAGCGAGCCCTGAGGGACCTTGAGAAGATTCCGAGCGACGATCTTTCTGCGGTGAACCTGTTTGACGCCACAGTTCTCGCGAGCCTGATCAGCGGCCACATTCTGGATCTCGCCACGATTCGAATGTGGTCGAAGGACCCGAACTTCTACAACAACCTTGCCGGCACAGCACTTTATACATTGATTGAACGCGATTTCGCGCCCATCGACGAGCGTCTGGCCTCACTCATTGCGCGCGAGCGCCGGATTCCCGACATTCTGAGCAGCGCCCGCGCGAATGTTGCGAATCCACCGGCCATCTATACGAAAGTCGCCATTGAGGAGGCACAGACGCAGATCAGTTTCCTCCAAAATGCCCTGCCGCAGGCAATAGCGGGTGCGCAGAGCGCCGCGTTGAAAGCTGAGTTTGCCACGGTCAATCAGGCTGCTGTCGCGGCCTATCAGCAATTCCTCGAATATCTGCAAACTGTCCTCGCTCCGCAGTCACAAGGCGATTTCGCCATCGGCGTGCAGAATTTCCAGAAGAAACTTTTGTATGACGAGATGGTCGATAAACCGGTTAAGGACCTGCTCAAGATCGGCCAGGACGAAATGCGCCGCGTGCAAGCGCTCTTCATGCAGGCCGCGGGTATCATCGACTCTACAAAGTCGCCGCTCCAGGTATTGCAAAGTATCAAACAAAATTCACCCGCTGCAGGACAGGTCATCAGCGATGCACAATCAGCGCTCGCCGGCCTCAAGCAGTTTTTGACGATGCAGAGTATCGTCACAGTCCCACCCGCTCCGATCCCGCAGGTAAAGGAATCTCCGCCGTTTATGCGGGCGTTGACTTTTGCCTCGATGGATACTCCCGGGCCGTTCGAGGAGCATTCCATCCAGTCGTTCTTTTACGTCACTCTGCCCGGCCCTTCCTGGACGCCCGACCGGATAAGCCAACTCCTTCACTTTTTCAACCAGTATGCGCTCCGCATCATCGCGGTGCATGAGGTCTATCCCGGCCATTACGTGCAGTTTCTCTGGCTGAAGCAGGCGCCGTCAAAAGCAAGGAAGCTGATGCCTTATCTGAAGCCCGTTGAAACCAGCATCGAAGGATGGGCGCATTACTGCGAGGAGATGATGCTGGAAGAAGGTTACGGCGAAGGAGACCCAAGCCTGCTCCTTGTACAGCTTCAAGCCTCGCTCATCCGCTTGTGCCGCTACCTCACCGCAATCCAGATGCACACGCAGGGGATGACCGTCGAGCAGGCCACAGACTTTTTCCAGCAGGAGGCTTACATGGACCCGGCGAACGCCCGGCGCGAGGCGGAGCGCGCGACATTTGATCCCACAGACCTTGCATATACGCTGGGGAAACTGGAAATCATGAAACTGCGCGAAGATTTCAAGCAGAAGGCGGGTGACAATTTCAATCTGCGGGCGTTTCACGATCAGTTTTTGGGTTACGGCATCGCGCCGATCAGGATGGTTCGTGAACAGATGTTGCGGGACAATACGCCGGTCCTATAGCGCGATGTCGATAATGCACGTTATGCACAACGTACCTGCGGGAAGCCGCCGAATTTTCGGTCACAGTGGGCCGCTAAATCGCATTTCAATTTCTTGAATCCAAGGGAAAGAAAATCCATGGCGCAAAATCTGTGCTCATGCATTGTTAAGAATTTGTCAACTCTTCCTCAGCGCATTGATGTTTGGAAAATTACGCGAGCGGCGGTTCTGTTCTGCCTGATGCTCTCTTCGACCGTCATCACACGGGCGGCAACGGGTCCAGCAGGTGCACCGCAATCAGAGGCCAATCGACTTGAGCTTTCATACACACTCGACTTGGAACGGCCGTCAACACACTTGCTGCAAGTGGAGATAACAGCAAAGCAGGTGACGGAGCCCATCCTGCCCTTCGCAATCCCAGCGTGGGCCCCCGGCCGCTACGCCATATATGATTTTGCGAAGAACGTTCAGGAATTCACCGCTGTTGGAGCGGACGGCAAGGTCCTTTCATGGACGCAGCCTGACAAGCAGACATGGGATGTTAATACTTCCGGCTGCGGCGGTACGGTGCACGTGCGTTACAAAGTCTTTGCCAACGATCTGACCGGCTCATTTTCGCAATTCGATACTTCGCACGCGAGCATCAACGGCGCCTCTGTTTTTATGTATGTGGTCGGGCATAAACCAGACCCGCTTACGCTGACGATTCGCGCCCCGCAGGGTTGGAAAATCATCAGCGGCTTCTCGATGTCGTTGACACAGTCAACGTTTCAGGTCCCGAATTACGACATTCTCATTGATACACCCCTGGAGATCTCGCCGGATTCGTGGGTGAACGACTTTGAGGAAGGCGGGAAGACGTTTCGCGTGGCTGTCCACAGTTACAGTTCCGGCCCGGACAATGAATCGAACCGCCGGGCGCTGGTTGACGGCGTAAAGAAGATCGTCCATGCCGAGATGGCAATGATGCTCGAGCCGGACTTCAGCCATTACACGTTTCTTTTTCATTTCGATCCGGAATTAAAAATGGGCGACGGAATGGAACATCTGAATTCAACGGATATTATCGTCCGCGGCAGTCTCTCTGGGCGCGGGCTTAATGAGGCGCTGGAAACCGCCGCTCACGAATTCTTTCATCTCTGGAACGTGAAGCGGCTGCGGCCCGAGGGTCTGGGGCCGTTCGACTACAGCAGGGAGGTTTATACCCGGTCGTTGTGGTTTGTCGAAGGCGTTACGACTTACTACGCTTATGTGAATCTGCTCAGGTCCGGCATCTGGTCGCCGCAGCAATTTCTGGATCGTCTTGCGAGTGAGATCGAAACTCTGCGCGGCGACCCGGGCCGCGCCCTGATGTCAGCGGAAAGCTCGAGTTTCCACGCCTGGTTTTATGACCGGTCGCCGCAAATGCAGGAAACAAACTTCGCCAACACCACCATCTCCTACTACAACAAAGGCGCCCTGCTCGGCTTGCTGCTCGATCTTGAAATCCGCTCTGCCACGCGTGGCCAGAAGTCGCTGGACGATGTAATGCGTCTGATGTACCGGAAGTTCTATCAAAGCCCGCCAACCACGTACTATCTGAGCGGCCAGGGTTACACGGAGAAGGACATCCTTGAAGCCGTCAATCAGGTATCCGGTAGAGACTTTACGCCGTTTTTTCAGAAATACGTCGCCGGGACAGCTTCGCTTCCTTACAACGAAGTCCTCGCGAAAGTGGGATTGATGCTGCGCATTGCGACCTCGCCCAATGCGCCACCCAGTCTTGGAGCGCTGGTGGTGCCTGTAGATACAGGAGTCAGAATTTTCGCAGTCCGGCCGGACGGTGCGGCGGACCGCGCGGGTTTGAGCAGCGACGACATTCTGATTTCTGTGGACGATCAGTCGCTTGCCACCGCCAGCCTGGACGACAGGCTGGGCATTTATCCCCCTGGCGCCAAGGTCCTGTTCGAAGTGGAACGGCACCTGAAACGTGAGTTTGTGTACGTTACGCTCGATCCGCCGCAACCCGACCAATATTCAATTGAGGATTTGCCGAATGCCACGGAAGGAGAAGTGAATCTCCGGAAGCTGTGGCTAGGCGGAGGTCAAACGGCCCGGGACCCGGGGTCGGCAGCACCAGATGCGGCCATGCGGGCACTCACGCGGACCGCCTCCTTTTCCGGAAATAGTAAACCATCACTCCCATCAAAACGGCCAGCGCGACCGCAGCCATGACGATTTCGTTTACCTCCACAAAGTGCCTCTGGACGCGTTGCCAACTGTTCCCGAAGATGAACCCCACATAAACAACCGCAATCGCCCAGACCGTTGCACCCGTGAAATTAAACAAGAGGAAGATGCGATAGGGCATGCGAAACAAGCCGGCCAGAACACCGGCGAACATGCGAAGGCCCGTGATGAACCTGCCCGTAAAGATGGCCCACTGGCCGTATTTCAGGAACAATGCCTGAGAACGATCGAAGGACTTTGCTATTGGAGGAAATTTCCGGATAAACCGGTCAACAAAACGCCTGCCGCCAAGATGGCCGACCAGAAATCCCAGTGAATCTCCGAGAGTGGCTCCGGCAATCCCCACCAGAATGCTTGGGAGGATGTCAACTTTCCCATGGTAGGCAAGAAATCCGGCAAAGAGCAGGACAGTTTCGCCGGGAACCGGTATGCCGGCATTCTCCAGCATCACACCAAAAAAAACGACCCAATAGCCATACTTGGAAAAAAACTCTGCCAGGGTCTCAAGAATCGTGTGGGCCATGTTTTTGAAACTGGGTAAAAAGCACCGTCGGATAGTGAGGGCCTAAACCAGATCATAGCTTATCGAAGCGACTGGTACATAATCTTATTCGAACGCACCAAAAGGCCCGTCCCCACACTCGTCACGACCTTCGCAGGCGTGTTAAACTACGCAAAGCATGCGCGAACCGGTCTTACAGAGACTCGAGAGGCGACCCCTCGTCTGCGATGGCGCGATGGGCACGATGTTATACGCCAAGGGTGTGTCACTCAATCGTTGCTTTGACGAATTGAACCTCTCGTCGCCTCATCTCGTGAAAGAAGTCCATTTGGGATACGTCAAGGCGGGCGCGGAACTTCTCGAAACCAACACGTTTGGCGCAAATCGTTTCCGTTTGGCGAAGTTCGATCTAGCCGATAAGGTGCGTGAAATCAACCTGGCTGGGGCGCGGCTGGCACGCGAAAGCGCGGGGGAAGACCTCTATGTAGCCGGCGCGGTCGGGCCGCTCGGCCTGCGCCTGGAGCCGCTTGGCCCAACCTCGCTCGAAGAGGCCAGGGCAGCCTTCCGGGAACAAATTGAAGCGCTGGCCGCGGGCGGCGTAGACCTGATCATTATTGAAACGATGATGGATTTGGAAGAGGCCCACCAGGCCCTGCTGGCCGCAAGGGAAGCTGCCTCCTTGCCTGTGGTCGTTCAAATGACCGTCCAGGAGGACGGGAACACGCCGTCAGGCGTCAGCCCGGAAGAGTTCGCCCGCCAACTCGACAAATGGGGCGCCGATGTTATCGGCATCAACTGCGGAACGGGGCCGGCGGCTGTCCTCGAAACGCTTGAAAGAATGGCGGCCGTGACCACGAAAAAGCTATCTGCCCAGCCCAACGCCGGACTGCCCCATTCCGTCGACGGACGGACGCTCTATCTCTGCTCCCCGGAGTACATGGCGGAGCGCGCCATCCGCTTTATCCAGGCCGGCGCGCGGATTGTTGGAGGCTGCTGCGGAACTACTCCACAGCACATCAAAGCCATCAAGTCGGCTGTGAAATCGATGGGCCCGCAGGCCACACGCGCGACGGTTGAGGCCGCGCTTCGCCCGGCTCAGGCGCTGGAGCCATTGCCGATCGAGGGTCGCTCGCAACTTGCCGCAAAGCTGATTCGGGGCGAGTTTCCGGTCGTCGTGGAAATTGTTCCGCCGAAAGGTTGCGACCCGACGCGTGAAGTGGAAGGCGCTCAGTACCTGAAGAGCCACGGAGTCGATGCCGTTAACATCCCGGACGGGTCCGGCGCTACCGCAAGAATGAGCGCGCAGACGCTCGCAGTCGTTGTCCAGCAGCAGGCAGGAATCGAAGTTTTGCTGCACTTCAGTTGTCGGGGCCGCAACGTGCTCAGCCTTCAATCCGACCTGCTGGGTGCATTCGCTCTGGGTATCAGGAACGTCTGGGCGGTGACGGGCGATCCGCCACAGTTTGCAACGTTCCCGGCGGCAACGGCGGTTTTCGATGTGGACGCGATCGGGTTGGTAAATGTTCTGAGCAATCTGAACCGCGGGCTCGACATGAACGGGAATCCACTTGGCGCGCAGACCAACTTCCTGATCGGCGTCGGCCTTAATCCCAATGCCCTTGACCCGGATGAAGAGCTTCGCCGGTTTGAATACAAAGTCAAGGCGGGAGCCAACTTCGGCGTGATCAGGCCGGTGTTCGATCTCGAACGGCTCACGAACTTTCTCCGTCGTGTTGAGGCGCTCGATGTGCCCAGGATTCCTCTCCTTGCCGGGATACACCCCCTCACAAGTTACCGCCATGCAGAATTCTTGAACAACGAGGTCCCCGGAATGTCTGTTTCAAAGGAAATCCTCGACCGGATGCGCAAGGTGGATACGGGCGACAAGGCGCGGGCCGAAGGGTTGAAAATTGCACGGGAGATGCTGCTTGAAGTCCGGGAACTCGTACAGGGGGTCCAAATCGTCGCGCCGTTTTCGCGTTATGCATTGGCAGTTGAAGTCCTCGAGGCCCTGGGCGGGCGCGCGCACAAGCCCGAAGCAGAAGGCGCGCAACCGTCGGCCCGCGACAACTCACGGCTGATGTGATGAACCCGCAGGAGGTCATGACGGCAAGAGATGACCCAAACTTCAAAGCCTTCCAAACCGGAGCCATTTGAAAAGAACCTTGAGCGCCTGGACGCGATCGTTCGTCAGCTTGAGGACGCAGACCTCCCGCTTGAGAAGGCCTTACAGCTTTACGAGGAAGGAATGAAGCTGTCGGAGGTTTGCCAGAAGCAGCTTCAGGAGGCTGAAGGGCGCATCCAGATTCTGATGAAAAAGGCCGGGGGAAAGGTCGTGGCAGAGCCTTTTGAAAGCGAAGAAAAAAACTCGGAGCCGATTTGAACATTACGACAACGATTTCTCAATACCTTGAAGAACAACGCGCCCTGATCGATCAGGAACTCGATCAGATACTTCCTTCCGAAGACACATTTCCGTATTCCATTCACAAAGCGATGCGCTATTCGGTTTTTGCGGGAGGGAAGCGACTGCGCCCGATCCTCTGCGCGGAGGCCGGACGACTGTTTGGCGCCGGTGACCGGCCTTTGCTGCGCATCGCCTCTGCTCTGGAACTGGTTCATACATATTCACTGATCCATGACGATCTTCCTGCGCTCGACAATGACGACCTGCGCCGGGGCAAGCCAACCTGCCACCGCGCTTTTGGCGAAGCGACCGCCATCCTGACCGGCGATGCGCTGTTGACCCTGGCCTATGAAGTGTTGTCTGAACCTGGAAATTGTTCCCCGGAACGCCAACTTCGCATTATTTATGAGTTGGCGCAGGCAACAGGGACCCGCAACGGGATGGTTGCGGGCCAGGTGATGGATTTGGAGAGTTCGAATCAGGCGATGGATGCTGAACATCTTGAATTAATCCACTCATCAAAGACAGGAGCGTTCCTTTGCGCCTCGGTGCGATGCGGCGCAATTTTCGCAGGTGCGCGGGAACCCGACATCGACCGACTCACCATCTACGGAAGGAGAATCGGCCTGGCCTTTCAGATTGTGGATGATCTGCTCGATGTGCTTGGCTCCAGCGCGACGCTTGGAAAAACGCCGGGCAAGGATGACCACCAGAGCAAGGCAACCTACCCCGCGCTTTATGGGATTGAGGAATCACGCCGAAAGGCCGAACTGCTGATTGAAGAGGCCCTCGAAAGCCTGAGGCCGTACGGCGAGGCTGCCGAGAGGCTCCGGCAGTTGGCCCATTTCCTGATCGAGAGGACTGCCTGATGGAATACCGGTATCTCTCACGGATCGACTCTCCAGCGGACTTGAAAAAAGTTCCGCGTGAACAACTGCCGCAAGTCGCGGCCGAGCTTCGCGACTACCTCATCACCGTTGTGTCCAAAGTCGGCGGGCATCTCGCCTCGAGCCTCGGGACTGTGGAACTGACGCTGGCCCTTCACTACGTGTTCGACGCTCCAAGGGACAAAATTGTCTGGGACGTGGGTCACCAGGCCTATGGGCACAAGGTTTTGACGGGCCGGCGCGACCGCCTGCCGAGCATCCGGCAATATGGTGGCATCTCGGGCTTTCCCGTAAGGGATGAAAGTCCATACGACACATTCAATGTCGCCCACGCAGGCACAGCCATTTCCGGAGCGCTTGGAATGGCCGTAGCGCGTGACCTGAAGGGCGAGGATTTTTATGTTGTTGCGGTGGTCGGTGATGCCGGGTTGACGGTTGGACTCGAACTTGAAGGCATCAACAACCTGGGCACGCTCCAGAAAAAAGTGCTGGTCGTCTTAAACGACAACGAGATGTCTATTTCGCCGAACGTGGGCGCCATCGCAGGTTATTTGAACCGGGTTGTGCATGGCCAGGCGTACCATCGGATCACGCAGGAAGTCGAAAAGATGATCCTGTCGGTGCCGCGACTTGGGCCGCGGCTGTTGAAACTCTCCAAGGACCTCGTGGAATCCGCCAAGACCGCGCTGATTCCAGGACTGGTTTTTGAAGAACTTGGATTCGATTACGTAGGTCCCATCAGCGGCCATAACATTGAAGAACTCCTGAATGTCCTTGCGCGCGTGAAGGACAATCCCAAGCCGACTCTGCTGCACGTGGTAACTCAAAAAGGCAAGGGCTATCCGCACGCTGAAAAGCTGCCCGTGAAATTCCACGGAGTAACGCAATTCGATGTCGCCACGGGGGCTTTTCGCAAGGCCCCAGCCAAAGCGCCAAGTTACACGGCCGTGTTCGGCGAGGCGATGTGCCAGTTGGCAGAGAAAGACCGGCGAATCGTAGCCATCACCGCCGCCATGGCTGAGGGCACAGGCCTTGTGGAGTTTTCGAAGCGCTTCCCTGAACGCTTCTTCGACGTCGGCATCGCGGAACAGCACGCCGTGACCTTCGCCTGCGGCCTGGCTTGCGAAGGATTGCGCCCGGTGGTTGCAATTTACTCCACCTTTCTCCAGCGGGCATACGACCAGGTGATTCACGATGCCTGCCTCATGCGGTTGCCGGTCACGTTTGCGCTGGACCGCGCGGGAATCGTTGGTGCAGATGGACCCACTCATCATGGCCTTTATGACCTCGCCTACCTGTCAGCCGCTCCCGGCATGGTGATTATGGCGCCTAAGGATGAAAATGAATTGCGCAACATGCTGGCCACAGCCCTGAGCGTCAACGGCCCTGCGGCGGTCCGCTATCCTCGCGGGAACGGGTTTGGCGTACCCATCGACCCGGAATTCAAACAACTCGAAATCGGCAAGGCTGAAATTCTGCGGGAAGGAAGGGACATTGCCATGCTGGCTCTCGGCAGCATGGTTTATCCGGCTCTCGAATCCGCACAACGACTGGAGGCCTCTGGAATCCATGCCACGGTCATCAACGCCCGCTTCATGAAGCCTCTCGATGAGGAACTGATCTGCTGCCTTGCGTCGGAAAAGCAGTTCCTGGTGACACTCGAAGAAGGCACAGAGTGCGGCGGATTCGGAGCAGCCGTCGCCGCGCTTTTGCAGGACCGCCGAGTGCCCGCCAGCCTTATTCGGATCGCTGTTCCGGATCGCATCATTCCTCACGGCGCGCCCGACCTGCTCCATGCAAAATTCGGATTGGATGCCGATGGAATTGTGGAGAAAATCCAGAGCTTCGTCAGCAAGCCTCCGGGCGTTCGCCGGCTCAGCGTCTGAAATTTGCCAAACGCCCAACTTCTGACGGAAAGGCATCCTGCAAAATACCCGGTGCGGCGCGGAGGCTAAGGAAGTCCGCTCTGTGCGCTGCTGCCCCCGTACCGGCTCAGACCTTATGCGCATTCAGAGCGTTGATGATTGCGGCGTGTATCATCTCCTCCCCTGCCTCGGCGACCGATCGTGTGCTATTCTGTCGCGAATGAGTTTGTCTTTGCGATGTATGCGGCAGGGCGGTACAGGAAATGGGCCAGAGAACCTTCGCTGAACCTCGACAAGCAGCGGCGAGGTATGCAAGTTAATGGATAACTCGCGCGGGACTCGTATACCCGGAAATAACCGCTACCTCGTGAAGTCGATCATGCACGCCGCGGCGGTCCTGCGCACTTTCCAATTTCCCGGCGAAATTCTGGGATTGAAGGACGTGGCCTCGCGCTCGCGTTTGAACAAGGGACTGTGCTTCCGCGTCCTTTACACGCTGCATGAGAGCGGGCTGGTTGAAAAGGTTGGAGAAAACCAGTACCGCCTGGCGTTCTCGCCTGCGCGTCCTCGCAAATTCCGCATCGGTTACGCCGATCAGGACCGGACATCTTCATTCTCGCGCGAGGTTTTTGACGGCCTGGTCCGCGCCTGCCAGCGCGCACAGATTGAGCTCATTATGGTTGACAACCGCCGCGATCCCAAGGCCGCATTAAAAAACGCGGATCGACTGATCCACGAGCACGTGGATCTGGCGGTGGAATTTCAGATCGACGAACAAACCGCCCCAACCATAGCCTCGAAATTCCAGAACGCCGGGATACCCCTGATCGCGATTGACATCCCGCACCCGGGCGCCGTCTATTTCGGAGCTGACAACTATGCTGCAGGATTGATGGCCGGCCGGTGTCTGGGACATTACGTTAAGAAAGAATGGCAGGATACGGCGGACGAAATCCTGCTGCTGGAGATTTCACAGGCGGGGTCGCTGATCCGCATGCGCTCCGACGGGATGCTGGCAGGCATCCGCGAGGTCGTGCCCGCCTCAAATAAATGGCCCGTCCTGCGGCTCGACGCTAAAGGAGAATTCAAGGCGGCGCTCGATTGCGTGCGGAAACATCTTCGAACCTGCAACGCAAAGCGCATCCTCGTGGGCGCCGCGAACGACCCTATTGCGCTCGGGGCTCTTCGCGCCTTTCAGGAAGCAGGGCGCAGTTCTCACTGCGCCGTTGTGGGGCAAAACGCCGAGCCCGAAGCACGCGCTGAACTTCGTCAGTCGGGCACGCGCCTGATCGGCTCCGTCGCATACTTCCCCGAAAGATACGGGGACATGATTGTGCAACTGGCGACGGACATTCTGGTCGGCAAGAACGTCCCGCCCGCTGAGTTTACCGCCCACCAACTCATCACTCCGCAGAATGTAGATCGGCTTTATCCCAACGACTCGCTCTTTGCCCGCGTTGCGCCGGAATACAATTGAACAGCGATTGTGCCGTGTCTGAACGCACCCATCGCCCCCGGCAAGTGACGAATGCAGAAGCGACAAAATACCCGCATGCCAGCCACTGGGACCTGATCGGTCCTGGGGGCAGATCAAACGGGAGCTATGGAAGCGGTCCGAACCCGTCGCATACTGCGTACATTAACCCCGCGGCGTTCCAAAGCCCCGCGCCTTATACTTTTGGCAACACCTGGATCGTGTTCCGCTCAAACATGTTTGGGGCCACGCAGGTGTTTGAAGTCGAGGTCGCCAAAGCGAATGATCAGGGCGGTTCGGCCTCCACTGCAAAATAAAAAAAGGCCTTAACAGCGGCACCTCGCATCGAGGCCGCGGTCTTCCCGCGGTAACGATGGAATTGACTTGGGCCGCGAGGCCCTGATGCGTATGGCCGAAGCCGTCCGTGACGCCGCACATTGGACTGACGGATCGGGCCGCGGCATGTCGTAGCTGTGTAGCCTTTTGAGGCGAGTATCTGGAAGAATTGACTATGGTGCTGCGCTTTGAACATCGAGACGACAGGCGTATGCTATCAAATCCAGGATCTGCTATTGACCGTCTTAAAAAGACGGTGATGGCTTCGAGGGAACGCATCGGGAGATAATTTTCGCTGTCCTTTATTTTCAACGATTTATCCAGCCGCGGGTTCACGACCGTTTCGGTTCGTTTTTTCCACAGGCACTGATTCTAAAGAACTTCTTCGGTTCGTTTTCCGGTTCGTTTTGTCCCATTTTGAGATGCCGGTCTTTTGTTTTCAATAACTTCTCCGGTTCGTTTTTGCAAAATTGATGTTTTTTGTCCCATTTGTCCAGGCTGAGTCCGAGAGCAACTCTCTTTTCCCCTGCTTCGCCAGGCAGGGTCCCGTGGGCGAATTTATCATTGTTCCTCGTCCCATCCGCCTTTCTCCTTCGCGTGCCCACCCTGCCAGAAAGGCAACATAACTATACCATGCTGGCCGGCGGTTGTCAAGAAAATTCGGCGTGGCATGGGCGTCTCGCCCATGAACACGGCCGGAGACGCCCTCTTCTCACAGGAAAGGGCTATCAAATCAAAGCTTGCCGGGCACCGCGGAGGCTTGCACCGTAGTAGGCAGAAACATTCAATCGATTTTCGACTGGCCGCCGGCTCGTCGCATGTCAAAAGGCCTACGGTCAGGAACCCACAGAACGTGCCCACCAGCTACCTCTACTGAGAGACTTGGTCAAATATAGCACCTTGTCCTGCCAACTGAATAAAACGGTCGATTGTTTCGAGTTCTTTTGGGTCAAAATACGCGGATGCACGATTCCGCAATTTCTTTGTGAGTATCTTCCATTCTTCTTTTGAAAATCGCTCTCTCTCCATCCTTCACCTCCTATTTCGCCCACGTGGCAATCAAATCGATCAGTAGCTTTTTAGCCGCCAGGAGCGTTCCGAGGAGGCTCTGTTTCGCCCAGTGGGCGAGCAATAATTTCTGGCTTTGCCCACGGCTCCAAGAAAATCTCATCCCATCCCTTAGGCAGCTTGCGACGCTTCATCTCTTCGAGGAGGTCGATGCGCTGCTTGAGTTTCCCGGGGGATTGGCATGCCTCTGCCTCAACAAGCAGTATGTATTTTTCAGTGATTTCCCTTACTACATCGATGGCATCATCCAAATCCGAAAATCTCGTGTTCACTGGGACCGTGGGAACAACGTGAGCAACCCTTTTGCTGGCAAACCGATTAACTTTTTCAGCAGCAACTATCACCTTCTTCCGATCCTCACCCAAAAGCTCGCGAGCCAGTCTCTCCCAATCTCGCGGCCACTGTTGCGCGTTGCGCAGGATTTCTTTACTCTCTCTCTTAGCATCCTGAGGGTAATAGTGCTGAATGGACGACCACAGCAGCCCCGGTTCGCGGATGCACGTATCGAGAAGCCTGACGAGATTTACGTCGCGATCCTGAGAGGTCTCACTCGCAAGCCGCCTCACTCCGATCGAGTTTGTCTGAGCGTAAAGAACCTGGGCCCATTCGCTGAATATGCCATGAGACGGGCCTTGTAGTCGTGGGTTGTGCCGCACGATTTCCTGATGTGTCCGGAACACATAGCGGTTGAAGAGTAAGTTAATCACCTCTTCACGAATATCATGGAGATCGGCTACCAGTTCTTTGATGTCCATTCGTCTATTTTACAGCGGCTGGCCGTGACACTGCTTTTTGTGTCGCGGGCTCTTCACGGCGAAGAGGGCCGCGACGGGGAACGCACCGTCGCGGCTACGACTCACCCGAAGCATTCCGGCCGCCGTCACGGGAGCGAGAACCGAAGGCCGCCAAGGCCGGTGGTTGTCAAGAAAATTCGGCGTGGCATGGGCGTCTCGCCCATGAACACGGCCGCGGACGGCCGTGCCACCCGGACGCGGCGGAGCACGACACTTTGGGTGCTTCACAGAACAAAAGAGCCGGCGGTGGGGACATCGCCTCTAGAGCGGGAACGCGTCCCGGGCGGCGGACAGGGCATGGACAACGTGGTCGAGAATTTCTTCAGTGAGCTTCACGTTCACGGACAGGCGGAGGCGGGATTGGCCTTCCGGGACGGTGGGCGGGCGGATGGGGCGGACGGCGAAGCCTTCGCGGGAAAGCGCCCCAGCGTAACGGACGGCGGTATCGTTGCCGCCCAGAAGCACGGGCACAATCTGCGAATCGCTCGTGCCCGTGTTAAATCCGGCCTGCTGCAATCGCGCGCGAAGACGGCTGGACAATTCCGCAAGCCGCCGGCGTTCGACCTCCGCATGAGCGGCGATATCGACCGCCTTTGAAATCTGCGCGGCAAAATAGGGCGGCAGTGCGGTCGAAAAGATAAACGTGCGCGCATGGTTCACGAGGAATTGCTTCAGCGTTTCAGGGCCGCACACAAACGCCCCGGCTGATGCGAGGGCCTTGCCGCAGGTATAAACCGAAGCGAACACCTGCCCGTTGCCGTTCGCAGCAGCCACCAGTCCCCTCCCGGCGGGGCCCAGCACGCCCGTCGCGTGCGCTTCATCTACAATGAGCTCAGCGCCAAAGCGCCCGGCAAGTTCAAGCAGATCGGCTATGGGCGCGCGGCCGCCTTCCATGCTGAAAAGGCTTTCCACCACGATGAAACGGCGGCCGGCGGCGACGTTGCTCTGCCGCAAAGCGTCTTCAAGAAAATCGAGGTCGAGATGGGGAAAGATCACCTTGCGCGCGCGCGAGAGACGGACGCCGTCAATCAGGCTCGCGTGGTTTGACTGGTCGGAGAAAACCACGTCATCGGGACGGAGAATGGCGCCGAGCAGGCCCAGGTTGGCCGCATAGCCGGAACTGAAAAAGAGCGCCGCTTCCGCGCCGACGAAGCGCGCGAATTTTGATTCAAGTTCTTCCCACGCGGCGGAATTGCCTGAGAGCAGGCGCGAGCCGGTGGATGCCACCGGCGCCCCCGCATCGAGCGCGGCCTTCACGGCCCCGGCAAGCCGCGGGTCCCGCGCAAGGCCGAGATAATCGTTCGAACAAAGATTGACGCCCTCCATGCGCTCGAGGCGGCGAAGCTGCGACTTCGCTTCGAGCGATTCGAGTTCGGCGCGAAGACCATCCATCGTTGAAACTGTGCCAGGCTTATGCATAAGGCATGGGCCGCAGACCCAGGTCGCGGAACAACTGCTCATCTTCGGCGGTTTCAGGGTTGGGCGTGGTCAGCAGTTTTTCGCCGGTAAAGATGGAATTGGCCCCGGCCAGGAAGCAGAGTGCGGCGGCCTCGCGCGAAAGCGAGCGCCGCCCGGCGCTGAGCCGCACCATCGAAGCGGGCATCAGAATTCTCGCCGTGGCGATGCATCGCACGAGCGCGAGCGGGTCCACCGGCTGCGCGTGCGCAAGCGGCGTGCCTTCCACGGCCACCAGCATGTTGATCGGGACGCTCTCTGGATGCGGATCGAGCGTGGCAAGCTGATGCAGCAGGCCGATGCGGTCTTCGTCCGATTCGCCCATGCCGATAATGCCTCCGCAGCAGACCGTGATGCCCGCTTTGCGGACGTGCTCGAGCGTGCGCAGGCGGTCTTCGTATCGGCGCGTGGTGATGATGCGGCCGTAGAACTCAGGTGAAGTGTCGAGGTTGTGGTTGTAGGCCGTGAGGCCGGCCTCCGCCAGGCGCTGGGCCTGCTCGCGCGTGAGCATGCCGAGCGTGCAGCAGACCTCCATGCCGAGTGCCGCAACGCCGCGCACCATTTCGAGCACCGCCTCAAAGTCTCTGCCGTCGCGCACCTCGCGCCACGCCGCACCCATGCAGAAACGGGTTGCGCCTTCGCTTCTGGCCTGGCGCGCTTTCGCAAGTACGTCTTCAACGTCCATGAGGTTTTGGCGCTCGACGCCCGTCTCATAGTGCGCGCTCTGCGGGCAGTAGCCGCAATCTTCCGGGCAGCCGCCCGTCTTGATCGAAAGCAAACGGCAGAATTGCACTTCCTGCGGATTGTGGTGCCGCCGGTGGACCTGCTGCGCCTGGAAAACGAGTTCCAGCAGCGGCTGATGATAGATGGAACGGACTTCGTCCTTCGTCCAGTCATGCCGGAGCATGGGGTTGGGTGCTGCCAAAGTTGAAGCAGATTTCAAAAGGTCCTTCCTTTCACTCGCAACTGACGGGGTGCATCGCAGCGCCCGGGATGACAATCGCGTCAACCCGGCGATACCTACACCGCCGTTACAGCAAAGAAGCCACGGCCGGACGGGGCGTCGCCGGTTCGCAATCGATCGTCACGGTATATGGTTCGAGTCCGGGCGACGTGGCCCTGACGGTGATCCGGCCGGCCTGCTTCGTGGATTGCACAATGGCCACGCACAGTCCGTTGAAAGCGTGCCGCTGCGCGGCCTTGTCCGGCTCATGGCTCGAAGGATCGCCGTTCCCCACGCCGATCAATTTGCCGCTGCCCGAGACTTCGAAAGCGATCAGGTTGTCTGCAATGGGAACCACGCGGTCCTGAGCGTCCTGCACGCTGGCGGCGATCACGGAAACGTCTTCGCCGTCTGCTGCGATTTTCGCCCGGTCCGGCTGGAGCACGATTTTTGCAGGCGCGCCCGTGGTTTCTCTCTTCGCGGTCATCACGTGCCGCCCGCCCTTGTAGCCGCGAGCTTCGAGCGTGCCGGGCGCGTATTTCACTTTCCATGCGACGTGCGAACTCTTCTGCATGGTTTGTGCGCCGAGGCTTTGCCCGTTCAGGAAGAGTTCGACGCGGTCCAGATTGCTGAAGCACCACACGTCGATGTCCTGCCCTTCCTTGCCCGCCCAGTTCCAGTGCGGGAAAAGATGCAGCACATCTTTCCCGCTCCACCACGCCTGATAGTAATACGCGAGGTCTTTGAAGAAACCGCAAGTGTCGAGCACACCAAAATGCGAGTTGATGCATGGCCAGCCGTACGGAGTAGGCTCGCCGCGATAATCGAACCCGGTCCAGACGAATCCGCCGGAAAGCCAGGTCCGTTCGTCATAGAGTTGCCACCATTCTTCGGCGGTCGTGGCCCAGGGCGGATGATTCACATCGTAGGAACTCACATAGCCCTTCGTCTTGTCATTCACATAAATCCCGCGCGTTGAAACCGTGCTGGCCACTTCCGTGCCGACGCACGGCTTGTGAGGGAACTGCTTACGGAAACCGTCGATTTCCGGCTCGTGTTTATAATTGAAGCCCATGATGTCGAGCACGGTGGTGATGCCCTGCCCCCACCCGTTGTTCATGGCCTGGGTAATGGGCCGCGTGGGATCGAGCCGGCGAACCAGGCGCTTCATCGTAGCGCACATGCGCGCGCCACGGTCGGAACCCTGCTCCGGCTCCTCATTGCCGGTGGACCAGAAAACCACGCTCGGGTGGTTGCGGTCGCGGCGAATCATCCGGCTCAACTGGCTGAGCGCTTCCGGCGAGGAGGAAAACACGCGCGTCTCATCGAGCACCACCATGCCCAGCCGGTCGCAGGCGTCGAGCAGTTCCGGCGTGGGCGGATTGTGCGACGTGCGCAGGCCGTTCGAGCCCATTTCTTTGAGCTTTTCGATGCGGTAATCCTGCAGGCGATCCGGCAGCGCGATGCCCACGCCCGCGTGGTCCTGGTGGTTGCAGGTCCCTTTGATTTTGACGGGCTTGCCGTTGAGGAAGAAGCCCTTGTCGGGATCGAAGCGAATCGTGCGGATGCCGAAAGGAGTTTCGTATTCGTCCGTGGCGGTCCCGTTCGCTTCAAGGGTTGTGACAAGGCGGTACATGTTCGGTTCGTCGATGGACCACAGCCGCGGGTTGCTGATCATGATCTTCTGGGTGACTTTTCGCCGGCCCCAGGCGGGAATCGAAACCGCCTCCGAGCGCCCGCTGGCGACGACGTTACCATTGGCATCCAGAATTCTTGAGACCACGATGCAGGACGATTCTTTTTCCTGTGCGTTGCTGACTTCGGTGGCAATGGTAACCGTCGCGGAGTTGCCTTCGACTTCAGAAGTTACATACGTTCCCCACTGCGGCACGTGCACAGGGTTCGTTTTGACCAGCCAGACGTGGCGATAGATTCCGGCGCCTTCGTACCACCAGCCTTCGTGTTCTGTGGCGTCCACACGAACCACGAGGATGTTCTTTCCGCCGTAATTGGCGTGGTCTGTGATGTCGTAGGAGAAAGGTGCATACCCGCTCAGGTTTCGGCCCAGGAAATTTCCATTGAGCGCCGCCATCGAATCGCGGAAGACGCCGTCGAACTCGAGAGTCAGGCGGCGGCCCTTATCGCGTTCGGGAATTTCAAACACTCGCCGGTACCAGCCGATGCTGGTTGCAGGATAAGTGCGGCCCAGCGGCTTGAAGCCGTGGCCGGTCAGCCATGGGTCATTCTGGAACGGCAACTCGACTCCCCAATCGTGGGGAAGATCGATCGCCTGCCAGTCGCTGTCATCAAAATCCGGCCGCGACGGTTTAAAGAAGAATGCCCCCGTCTTCTGGAATTCCTGCCCGCGCCCGAAGTCGAAATCCTGTGCGGGATCGCTGGCGTGGCCCAGATGAAACCGCCATCCGAGATCGAGCAGCAGTCGCTGGCGCAGGGAATTTGCGGAAGCGATCTGGGCAGCACCGTTCAAAGGCGGCGTTCCCGCTGCGGTCAGCAAACTTTCCGCCCCGGGCACGAGCGAGGCTGCGCCCGCCGATGCTGCGACTCCACTTTTCAGAAAATCACGCCTTGTCCACTTCGACATTTTTAAGCTCCAGTCTTGACGTGCGAATGGGACATGAACCCAGGTTCGGAATCGAACACCCGACCGCAGTGATTCCGGGAAATTCAGAATTATAACCCCCAAGGCCCGGACGACGAAGATAATACAAGGAATTGGACCCGGAATGCGGGGGCGTGTGGGAGGAGATGGTCGGTCCCAGGATGGCAGAAAGGGCTGTAATATAAATCAATTACGGCGAATGGAGCGCTGACAAATCCGCCAAATAACATTGACTCAGCGTATGCGAAAGTGCACAATAACTGTTTAAAGCCTGCCGAAGCACGCCCGGTAATTCCTGTTAGCCAGAAGGGCATGCCGTTGCCAGAGAGGAAGGTAGAAGCTCATGGCGAACCACAGCAAGAAACTGAAGTTCGGAATAGGGATCGCAATCATTCTCGCCGCGGTGGGCTGGGAAGCGGTTTCTGGCTTTCAGCAGTCGAAAACGTATTACGTGACCGTGAAGGAACTGACCAGCGGCAAGGCCGCCCATGAACACGTCCGCGTGGGCGGAATGATCGTTCCGGGCTCTATCCACCGAAGCGGACAGTTGCTGACATTCCGCCTTTCCCAGGAAGACGAATCCATTCCTGTCACGTACATTGGCCGGGATGCGTTGCCGGATGATTTCAAAGGCGGCGCGAATGCCGTTGTTGAAGGGGATTACCTCGCCGACGGCACATTCCGCGCTCAGCAGGTGCAGGCCAAGTGCGCATCGAAGTACAATGCCGTACCTCCGGCCCCTAAATAGGCAAGCGCAGCTTCCAAGGCAGCCACATACGGAGAGTAGCAGTTCAGGCAGACCACGATTTTTCCGCGTTGTTCAGCTTGCCTCAGAATGCCGCGAGAAAGGACCCGGAGCAGGGAGACCTAACCAGCCATGAACCAAATCGGAGCCGTAGGACTTATCGCCGCACTGGTGTTTGCCATTTATGGGATGATTACCGGGGCGGTTGCTGGAAAATTGCGAAGCCCCCGCATCCTGAAAAGCGCGCAGCGCGCCGTGCTGGGCTTTTTCGCCATGACGACGCTGGCGGTCGTCTCGCTCGAATACCTGATCCTGACCAACGATTTCCACAGCGCCTACGTCGCTTCGCACTCCAGCCGCGAACTTCCGTTGCTCTACAAGATTCCTGTCTTGTGGGCGGGCCAGGAAGGCTCGCTCCTGTTCTGGACATGGCTGCTGTCAATCTATGTAGCGCTGGCCGTCCTGCTGAACAGGAAAAAGAACCGTCAGTTGATGCCCTACATCATCGCGATCTGCATGGGCGTGGGAACGTTCTTCTCGCTGATTACGTTTGCCGTGGCGAACCCGTTCAATCAGCTTTCTCTGGCGACGGCGAGCGGAGTAACTCCGTACGCACCGCCGGACGGCAACGGCCTGAATCCAACCCTGCAATTCCATTCGATGGTTGCCCACCCGCCGATGCTCTATCTCGGGTACGTGGGCTTTGCGGTTCCCTTCGCGTTCGCCATGTCCGCGCTCATGACGCGTCAGTTGGGCGACAACTGGATCCGCGTCACGCGCCGGTGGACGATGGTCCCCTGGATGTTCCTCGGTACCGGCATCGTGCTGGGCGGTCAGTGGGCATATCACGTTCTCGGCTGGGGCGGCTACTGGGCCTGGGACCCGGTGGAAAACGCCTCGTTACTGCCGTGGCTTTCGGGCACGGCATTTCTTCATTCCGTAATGATCCAGGAAAAGCGCGGCATGCTGAAAGTCTGGAACATGGTCCTGATCATTGTGACTTTCTTCCTGTCAATTTTCGGGACTTTCCTGACGCGAAGCGGCATTATCTCCTCCGTTCACGCGTTTGCGCAGTCGAATATCGGTTCGTGGTTCTCGGTGTTTCTTGCCATCATCGCTGTTTTTTCCCTGACCGTGCTTTTCCTGCGCCTCGATTTCCTCAAAAGCGAGAACCGGCTGGATTCCGTGATCTCGCGTGAAAGCGGGTTCCTTTTCAACAATTGGATCCTGCTCGCCGCGGTGCTGGCTGTGCTGTGGGGCACGATCTTCCCGATCATTTCGAAGGCCGTTGAAAATCAGACGGTGACCGTGGGGCCGCCCTTTTTCAACAAGGTGATGGTTCCGATCGGCTTGCTGCTGCTGTTTCTCACCGGCGCCGGACCTCTGCTGGCGTGGAGGAAAACTTCGTTCCAAAGCATCAAGCGGAATTTCGTGGCCCCGCTGATCTTCGCGGGTATCGTTGGCGTCATTCTGTTTTTCGCCGGCGTGCGCCATCTTTACACCTGGATGTCGCTGTTCCTGTGCGCTTTCGTTGCCGCCAGCATAATCGGAGAGTTCTATAAGGGCGCGCGTACCCGCATGAAGTCGAGCAAGGAAAACTTCTTCTCCGCCGTTTACAACCTCACCATGCGGAACACCCGGCGCTACGGCGGGTACATCGTCCATTTCGGCATTGTTCTGATTTTCGTCGGGCTCGCCGGGCAGGCTTTCCGGTATGAAACCCAGGGCCTGATGGGCCCGGGAGATATTCTGAGGGCGAAGAACTATCTGTTCCGGTGCGAGAGCTTCACTTCCGGCCAGAGGGCGAATTACCAGTATGAAAGGGTCTCGCTTGCCGTGACGGATGACGGCCATGCGCTGACCGTCATGCGTCCTGAGAGGCGCTTCTTTATCGCCGAACAGCAGCCCCTGAGCCACGTGGCCCTTCGCTCGGACCTGGCGCGCGATCTCTATGTGGTGATGGCGGGACGGGACCCTGATTCCGGAAAAGCCATCATCCATGTGATTATCAATCCGCTGGTGCAGTGGGTGTGGATAGGAGGCATGGTCGTCCTCCTGGGAACCATCCTGGCGCTGATTCCGAGCCGGATCGAGCGGCAGATGGCCGATATGCACAAGAGCCATGCGGAGGCGGCCGAGGCGCAACATGTCCGCTAGGCGTTTCATCAATATTCTGGTTTTGGCCCTTGCCCTGGCGAGCATCGCAATGGCCGCCCAGAGCCCTGCGGACATCGAACATGACATCGGAAACAAGGTTTACTGCCTGTGCGGATGCGTGACTTCTCTGAACACGTGCCCTCACCTGAATTGTGAAGTGAAGGCCGAAATGCAGAAAATCATCCGGGCGGACCTGAGCCAGGGCAAAACGGAGCCGGAGATCCTTCAGGACTTGGTGGACCGTTACGGAGAGAAGGTCCTTGCGGCCCCGCCACCCCATGGGTTTAACCTGACGGCCTGGATTCTCCCGAGCGTTGGATTGCTTATCGGGCTCTTTCTGGCCGTTACGTTTGTCCGCAGGTGGCTCAGGCCGGCGGTGCAGGCGGCCGCACTGTCCGGAGGTGCCCCACCGGACGAGAGTGTCCGCGCGGCGGTAGAAGAAGAAATGAAAAAGTACGTTGACTGACCTGCCACACGCGGGAGGCAGTAAAACACAGGGTAACAGGATGGAATTGGGAGTCGCAATTCTGCTGGTGATCGGATTGGCGGTTTTTACCATTACGCCGCTGCTTGCTCCGGAAGGCCCTGCGGAAGATGCCCTGCCCATTGACGTCACTCCGTTGACGGACTTGAAGCGCCGCCGAATGGTGGTCTATGAAAACCTCCAGGACCTCGATTTCGAATACAAGGCCGGCAAAGTTTCCGAAGAAGACTACAAGGCCCTGCGGGAAAACCATCTGGCCGAAGCTGCTCAGTTAATGCTCGCCTCTCAGGAGCAGGAAGTTCTCACAGAACACGACCTGACGATCGAAAGGCAGGTTGCCGAACGGCGCGCGCAGAGGAAGTCACAGCATCCTGACCCTTATGTTTGCGCTGAGTGCGGCTTCGAAAACCCGCTGCCCGTGAAATTCTGCGGAAATTGCGGCAAGGAACTCGCGCGACGCAGCCGCAAAAAGTGAACCGGCCGGAGGTCGGGTGGTCCGGACGTGAAGCTGATCAGAGTTGATTTCTTGGACGAAGTGAATCAAAAAGTCAGACTTAAAGAGTTGGCGGCCCTGGCGGTTTTCGCCTTGTTACTGGCCCTCCCCGCGCACTCGTTTGCCGCGCGCATTGAAGGGCAGGTCACCAACGGCACAACAGGTCGGCCCCTTGCCGGGCAGAAAGTTAACGTGATCAGCCCGCGCGGGGGCATGGCCGTCGTGGGCGCGGCGACGACGGATGGTTCGGGTCATTTCGTTATCGATGACGGCCAGATGGACACGAACGGGTTCTATCTCCTGCAGACCAGCTATCAAGGCGTAGATTACAACTCGCCGGTGCAGTTCGATCCGAACGGAAACGCCACAGTCAACGTCACCGCGTACGAGGCCACGACCCGCGAGCCTGCTCTTCGGATCAGCTCTGCGCGGGTCATTGTCCGAGCGGAAGGCCCGCAGGCACACGTGCAGGAGCTTTTCGCGGTTCAGAACCCGCTGAAGAAGGCTTATCGAAACCCCAACGGAACGTTCTCCCTCCACATTCCTGCCGGTGTGGAAAGTCCCACGGTTGCGGCTGTCGGCCTGTTGAACATGCCGCTGCCGCAGAACGCGCAAAAGGGCAAATCGCCGGGAGATTTCTATATCACCTATGCGCTCAAGCCCGGGACAAACGTGCTGATGGTGGCTTATGACACTGATTACAATTCACAGCAATTTTCTCTCGATGACAGTGTCGCGTACCCGATCGAGCGCATGCAGCTTTTTGTGGTTCCCTCTACTCTTTCCGTGAAGTCGACCTTGTTCTCACCCGCCGGGCAGGATCCCGACACCGGCGCGCAAATCTACGAGGCAAGTGCGTTGAAGGCAGGAACTGCATTCAGCGCCGAGCTTTCGGGGCAGTCTGCCGCAGTTTCTGAGGAGACGGGCCAGGGCCAGGAACAAGGGCAGGAGCAGGTGAAGGTTGTACCCGATTCGATCACTTCGGTAGGCGTTCCATTCCTGCTCTGTTTTCTCCCTGTTTTGTTGTGGGCTCTGGGAATCCGCGTTGCCAAAGAATGGCCCCGCTGGAAAGCCAGGCAGAAAGGCAGCCCGATCCAGAAGCAGCAGCAGGCCAAAATGGACACCCTGATCAATTCCATTGCGGACCTCGATGAACTGTTTGCCTCTGGCAAGGTCCCTGAGAAACAATATTGGAAGGAGCGCCTGGAGCTCAAGGCAAGGGCAGTGGCTATTTTGAAGTCCGGCTCTTCGGGCAAGTCCAAGCCATATGCCGCCTCAGGGCCAAGCCGCTAAACCTGTGCTGGAAGTCCGGAACGTCACAAAGTTCTTCGGCGACCTTGCTGCATTGAAGGAGGTCTCCCTCACAATCGCGCGCGGCGAATCGGTATTTCTTTACGGGCCGAATGGAGCCGGCAAAACGACGCTGCTGCGCATGCTGGCCTCGCTGGCGCGGCCCAGTTCCGGCGAGGTCCTTTTTGACGGCAAGAACCTCGAGCGCGATGGCGTAGCTGCGAAATCGGCCATCGGATTTGTTTCACATGCCATCTTCCTCTACGGGGAGCTTACTGTTCGAGAGAACCTGAGGTTTTTCGGTCGCCTCTTCCGCCTGGACGGGCTCGAAAGGCGAATCGACGCCGCATTGGATATGTTTGAGATGCGTTCGCGCGAAGACGCGCTCGTCCGCGACCTCTCGCGCGGGCTGCAGCAGAGGACTTCCCTGGCGCGGGCGTTTCTGCACGACCCGGATTTCGTGGTCCTCGACGAGCCTTTTACGGGGCTGGATACACAATCGGTCGCGCGGCTGGAAGACCTCCTGCGGCGATTGCCTGAACAGGGGAAAGCGCTGCTGTTTTCAACGCACGACTTCGAGCAGGGGGCTGCGATCGCCAATCGCCTGATTGCGCTCAAGGCCGGACGCGTCCGCTATAATGGCCCGCTGGCCTCTGCGCCGTTTGAGGAACTGGGCATCCAGCGCAGCAACGGTCAGAAGGTTCATGACTAGCCTGAAGATTATCTGGAGCATCCTCATCAAGGACCTTCGCGTCGAGTGGAGAAACCGCGAGACGCTCGCCTCGATGTGCGTCTTCGGCCTGCTGATCGTCTTTCTGTTTAATTTTTCCTTTGAGACTGCGCGCGAGGAAACGCTGCGCCTGCTGCCGGCCGTCCTTTGGGTGGCGATTGCCTTTGCGGGAGTGCTCGGCTTTAACCGCTCATTCGCCTCGGAGCGCGAAAACTCGTGCATCGAAGGTATGACGCTCGCGCCCGTGGACCCGAGCATGATTTTTGTCGGCAAGATGCTGGCCAACCTGCTGTTTCTGGGAATCGCAGAAGTGGTCATGGCGTTCGCGGCCACGCTCTGGTTCAATTTTTCATTTCTGCCCTCGTTGGGCGAACTTGTCCTGATCGCATTTTTCGGGACGCTCGGCTATGCCGCGCTGGGAACGATTTTCGGCGCCATTGCCGCCAACACTCGCATGCGCGAAGTGATGCTGACCGTACTGCAATTCCCGATCGCTTTCTGGATCCTGATGCTTTCCATTGACGCTACATCGAACGCCATGCGCGGCGATCCCGGCGGCAACTGGGCCGGAGGCGCGGCCCGAGTGGCGGGCATCAGCGTGGTTTTTACGGTTGCCTCCTTTCTGCTTTTCGAATACGTTTTGGAAGAGTAATCTGTTGCTTTCGCGCACGTTCTCGAATGTCGGGGTTGCGGGATTGGCAATCGGCCGACAAAGACCGCGGAAAACAAGCGTCTGAAATGGACAAAAAGTTTCCCATCTCGCTGCATTTCGTTTTGACACTCGCGGGGCTGCTGGCGGCGCTCTACATGATTTTCCTCTACGCCCCGGAAGAGATGACCATGGGGGAAGTGCAGAGGATTTTTTACGTTCATGTTTCCTGTGCCTGGCCCGCGCTGCTGGGGTTCATCATTATCTTTTTCTCGAGCATCGTTTACCTGTGGAAGCGCAAGCAGTTCGCGGATGAACTGGCGCATGCCACGGCCGAGGTCGGCTTTGTCTTTTGCACCTGCGTACTGGTGACGGGTCCGCTGTGGGCTAAGCCGGCCTGGGGCGTCTGGTGGGCCTGGGATGCTCGCCTGACACTGACGTTTCTCTTGTGGCTGCTCTACGTGGCCTATCTGATGCTGCGGAGTTACATGGTGAACCCCGGACGGGCGGCGAACCTTTGCGCCGTGGTCGGCATTATCGGTTTTGTGGATGTTCTGATCGATTATATGGCCATCCGCTGGTGGCGGACACAGCATCCGCAGCCGGTTATCCTTGGAGGTCCCGAATCGGGGCTCGATCCGCGCATGCTGGCGACCCTCCTGGTCACCGTGGCAGTCTTCACGCTTCTGTTCTTTTTGCTCGTTCGCATGCGGCTGCGGCTGGCGGCGATGCGGAGGGAATTAAGCGAAGTCCGCCACGTACTGGCGTTCAAAATGTCGGAGGATTAGCTTGGTCAACAAATTTCTCTTTCTCGCCTACGCCTTCGTCTGGCTGATTTTTATCCTGTACGCATGGAACCTCAGCCGTCGCCAGGCCGGCTTGAAAAAAGATCTGGACGAACTCAAAAACAAAGTATCGGAGTCCTCATCCACTACCGCTTCGCGCGGATCAGCCCCTTGAGACCTTGATCCTCCAACGTAAGAGCGTAACAGGCAGGAATGACTCAGCATGGAGGCCCGGGGCAGAAAATTCCCGTGGCATTTTACGGATCGGGCAACACCGCCGTCGTCCGTTGAACTGCCGCAGAATCCAGCCGAGCCAAACCAGGGGGCGCATCGCGATGCGCCCCCTGAATATGATTATTGCTGCACGGTGAATTCGGCGGGGGCTGTCAGCCGGAAGGTCATCTCAGTTTCCGCCGGAAGGTTAATTTCCTTCTTGCCTGTGGCATAGGCCGCTCCCGTGCCGCCCGCGGCACCGATGAGGCCTCCTATAGCTGCACCCTTGCCGCCGCCTGCAATCGCTCCGATCAAGGCCCCAACTCCGGCGCCGCCGCCGGCCATTTCAATATTCCGCTTCTTATGGGACTTGCCCGAGACGCTCCAGGTCTGCGTGGAGATAGGAACTCTCTGTCCGCCTTCGGGTGTGATCGAAGTCAGGACCAGAGAGATTTCCGCTGGCCGCTTCAGCCTGCCCGAACTGACGACATTTGTGACCTCGCCTCCGACCAGACTGCCGCGCGGCGCAACCGTGATTCCGTTGACCACGAGCGGCTCTGCCAGCGTACCGTCAAAATGGCTGCCGGAAGCCGTCGATCCGGTATTGAGCGGAGTGGAAAGCCGAATATGAATGGCCGTGCCCGCGGGAACGCTGATGGTTTGGGGCGCGGGTGCAGGTTGTGCCGTTCCACCCGACTGCGAAGTCCGCCGGTGTCTGAGGCCGCCCGGTTGGGCCGTTTGGCTTGCTGTTGCTGCGCCTTCCTGGGTCGCTTCGGAAGTCTCCGGTTGGTTATTCGCTGACTGGCATGCAGTCATTACTGAGAGGGCGAACGCGATGGCCAATGCTTGAATCGTTCTTCTGGTTTTCACTTGTTCCTCCTGCACAGGCATCCAGCCTGGCATCAGTTTTTCATTCAGGCGTCCCCTCCCCCGTAAAATCAGCCTCTGAGGTAGAGGCTGCATTACATCGCTGAAGAGTAAACAATATGGCGCAAAAAAGCAAGTAATCCCGGGTCCCAAATCCATCGACGGAAACCAGCCCTGCGTGTTAGGCTAAATGGGTTGCGAGTTCCGCTTTGAATCCGGACAAGCGGTTTAAACACGTATCAGACTTCGGGCCCTGTGCAACGGATGTTCGTGAACCCCGCCAGGTCCGGAAGGAAGCAACGGTAGCGAGCCGCTCCGTGTGCCGCAGGTCAGCCCGAAGTCTGACCAGATTTCATCGCCGGGGAGCGGGGGCCGATTGGAGGGTCCGGTCATGCATCATCCGCCCCAAATCCCTGAAACTGTTCTCCTGTTGCTATGTCTTATCAGGTCATCGCCCGCAAATACAGACCGCAGTTTTTTGATGACGTTGCCGGCCAGCGGCTGATCACGGACACGCTGAAGAATGCCGTCGTCAAGGGGCGCGTCGCGCACGGATACATCTTTTCCGGTGCGAGGGGAGTGGGCAAGACCACCACGGCGCGCATTCTGGCAAAGTCGCTGAACTGCGCCCAGGGGCCGACCGTGACTCCCTGCGGCGAATGCCCGTCGTGTGTTGAAATTGCCCAGGGAAATTCGGTGGATGTTTTTGAAATCGACGCCGCCTCGAACCGCGGGATTGATGAAATCCGCCAACTTCGTGAAACCGTCCGCTACCTTCCGGCTCGAGACCTCTACAGGATTTTCATCATCGACGAAGCACACATGCTGACAACGGAGGCCTTCAACGCGCTGCTGAAAACGCTGGAAGAGCCTCCGCCGCGGTCGCTTTTCGTACTCTGCACCACAGAGCCGCACAAGCTTCCGACCACGATTCAATCGCGCTGCCAGCACTTTTCATTTCGCCTGCTGGATTATTCGGAAATCTACAGCCGTCTGGAGTGGGTGGCAAAGCAGGAACAGATAGCCGCAGACGAAGGCGCCCTGAGTGCAATCGCCGAAGCGGCGGAGGGAAGCCTTCGCGACGCTCTTTCGCTGCTTGACCAGGCCATTGCATCGAGCGCGGAACGGCTGGAAGAAGCGCACGTCCGGCAGTTGCTGGGCGTGGTGCCCGTCCAGGTGCTCACAGAACTCCTGGAAGCAATCGGCGCCGGCAACACCGGCAAAGTCCTCGAAACGGTTGAGCGCGTCGCTGCGGAAGGATATGAGCTCAATCATTTTTGCAGCGAGTTTACTCGCTATATCCGCAATCTGGCGGTTGCCAAGAGCTGCGGCGCGGAAAGCCCCCTGCTGCAACTGCCCTCCAATGAACGGGCGGTGATGGCCAGGCTGCGCGAGCAGTTCAGCGAAGAAGACATTGCCCGCTTCTTCCAGATCGTTGTTCGCACAGAGAACGAAATGCGCTATGCGCTGAACCCCCGCTTCCAACTTGAGCTTGGGCTGATCAAGATGGCGCATGCGGCCAGGCTGGCGCCACTGGAGAGCCTGCTGGCCGAATTGAGCGGCGCCCGCGCGACGGTGGTGGCCAAGTCCGAGCCGGGACGTCCCGGAGGGTTGTCACCCTCTGCACCCGCTGCCGGGAAGAAACCCGAATACGCTCCTCGATCAGCGCCGCCCGCGAATGTTCCCGAGCGGCAGCCTGAAAGGCCTCGAAATCCAGAGAAAACTTTCGAGCGACAGTCCATACCGCAGCCAAGACCTGTCAGCTCTGCGCCGCCACCCTCCCAACCGCTCCCTGAAGCTCTTGGTGATCCGCGGTTGAGCAAAATCAAAAGTCTTGCCTTTGGCCAGTCCAAGCTGCTGAGCAGTTGCCTTGAGCCCGTATCGGGCTGGCGATTTGAAAACGGCGAGGTAAAGTTCATTTTTCCCAAAAGCGACTCATGGGCGGTCAGTTTCCTCAGCGCGCGCGAACAGCAGGAAAGGCTTGAGGCCCTTTGTGCGGAGGTGCTCGGGCAACCGGTCAGAATTTGTGTTACACTCGATAGCGAGGAGAGGATGGGGCCCAGGACACGACGAAGCGTCCGCGAGCGGGCGGAGAGTGATGAAGGGGTAGAGGCACTCGTTAAGAAATTTCGATGCACCCTGGTTGACGTGATTGATTTGAGCCGGGAGTGAGCCATGAAAAATCTTCAACAAGTACAACAAATGCTCAAACAGGTCCAGCAATTCCAGGAGCAGCTTCAGAAGCAACTGGATGACCTGGTGGTGGAATCGTCCACAGGCGGCGGCATGGTGACCGTCAAGATGAACGGACAAAAACATCTGGTTTCCGTCCACATTGATCCGGAGGTCTATAAATCCGGAGATATTGAGATGCTGCAGGACCTCTTGCTGGCCGCCGTCAATGAGGCCTCCCGGAAAATTGACGAGCAGGTTGCCAGCCAGATGGGTTCACTGGCCGGCGGACTCAATCTGCCGGGATTCGGTTTCTAGACTGCTCCTTCCGCATTGCAATTCAGGACTTCCACTGAATGAGCGAATACGCTGCGCCGCTTGCGCGCCTGATCGATGAATTGAAGCGCCTGCCGGGCATTGGGCAGAAGTCCGCCCAGCGCATTGCTTTCCATCTGGAGCGCGCGCCGCGCGAGGACGTTCAGCGTCTGGCGGAGGCCCTGCTCGACGCCAAGGACAAGGTCCGCCTTTGCAGCATCTGCAATAACCTCACCGAATCAGACCCCTGCGAGTTCTGCACGGACCCCAGGCGCGATCCGGAAACCATCTGTGTTGTCGAGACCCCTTACAACGTCGTTTCGGTGGAAAAGGCACACGAGTTCCGCGGCCGCTATCATGTGCTTCACGGCGCGCTCTCTCCCCTGCAGGGAATTGGCCCCGAGCAGTTGAAACTGAAGAACTTGATTGACCGCCTGAAGGATGGCACAGTGCGCGAACTGATTATCGCCACGAGCCCCACCGTCGAAGGTGAAGCTACTGCTGTTTATCTGGCCAAGCTGGTCAAGCCGCTTGGCGTCAAGGTCACGCGGATTGCCATGGGAATTCCGGTGGGATCAGACCTTGAGTTCGCGGATGAAGTCACCATGGTCCGCGCCCTTGAAGGCCGTCGCGAGATGTAGCCGCCCCGCCTATTTCAGACTTTCCATTACTTCGTCAAGCACTGCTCTGGGCGGGCGCACGCGCGACTCAGGCAGAGTGGCCAGAGGCTCATCGACAATGTTAAGAATATCAATGAAGTTTGGCTGCTTCGTGTCCAGGTAAAACAGGCCCGTCACGATCTCGCCTTTATCGTGGGCTTCGGTCAACACTCGCAGCGCTTCCGTCTTGTTCGTCGGATCATAATCCGAACTCAGCTTTTTCAGGAGCAGGCGCGAACCGTCGTGCAGGGTGATTTCGGTGGTTGTTCCGGGATCGTAGTCCGCCGTGATGTCCTCAAAAAACGGGATGTAGCTCACCTCTTCGAGCGGCGCGTCGTGGTCGCGGACATAGCTGTAGCTCTTGGTTGATCCCACGTGGTCATTGAAAGTGACGCAGGGAGAGATCACGTCCAGCACCACCGTCCCGTGATGGCCCAGCGCACCTTCCAGCAGAGCCAGCAACTGCTTCTTGTCGCCGGAAAACGAGCGGCCTACATAAGTGGCGCCCAGCAGGATGGCAAGCGCACAGGTGTCGATGGGCGGCAGGTCGTTGACAACCCCGTTCTTCAGTTTGGAGCCAACGTCCGCAGTCGCCGAAAACTGGCCTTTGGTCAGACCATAAACGCCGTTGTCTTCGATGATGTAAATCATCGGCAGGTTCCGCCGCATGAGATGCACAAACTGGCCGATCCCGATCGAAGCCGTGTCGCCGTCGCCGCTCACGCCGATGGCAATCAGATTTCGATTGGCAAGCATCGTGCCGGTGGCCACCGAGGGCATGCGTCCGTGGACGGAATTAAATCCGTGCGAACTCGAAAGAAAATAGGCCGGGCTTTTGGAAGAGCACCCGATGCCTGAAAGCTTGGCCACCCGGTGCGGCTCGATGCCGACCTCATAGCACGCTTCGATGATGCGCTCGGAGATTGCATTGTGACCGCAGCCCGCACAAAGGGTGCTTTTGTTGCCTTTATAGTCGGAAAGTCCCAGGCCGATTCGGTTCAATTTTTGCGGCGGGGACGGGGGAACGGCGGTGGTTGACATCTTACTTCTTGCCCTCCTGGGAAACAATCTCGTCCGTTACGCTTCTGGCATCGATCGGAATTCCCTTGTAGTGCCGGATGCTGCGGAGTTTCGGTATGTCCTCCGCATCAGCCTCGATTCGCAGCAACTCATACATCTGGCCGTCGCGGTTCTGCTCTACTACGTAAATCCGCTGGTGCCGGCGGATGAAGTCGAAGACCTGTTCCGAAAAGGGGAACGCCCGGATGCGGCAGTAGCTGACCGGAAGATCGTATTCCTGCCTCAACTGGTCAAGTGATTCCACAATGGCCCAGTGCGTCGAGCCATAGGCGATGATGCCAATTTCCGCGCCGTCTGTTTCCTGAAGGACCGGAGCGGGGACCCGCTTGCGTGCCGTTTCGAATTTCCTGGCGAGCCGGTCCATGTTGTTGACGTAATCTTCCGGCCTCTCGCTGTAAATGGCCCGCTCATTATGTCCGCTGCCGCGTGCGAAATATGCTGCTTTGGGATGTTTTGTACCGGGCAGGGTGCGGTATCCGATGCCGTCGCCGTCCACGTCCCGGTAACGCGCAAACCCACCCAGCCGGTCGAGGTCTTCCGCACTCAGCACCTTGCCGCGATTCATGGGTTTGTCCGGATAAGGGAATGGATCGGACATCCAGTTATTCATGCCCAGGTCAAGGTCGCTCATCACGAAGACAGGAGTCTGAAACTCTTCTGCAATATCGAAGGCCTCAATACCCATGGTGAAGCATTCTTCCACCGAGCCGGGGATAAGCAGTATGTGTTTCGTGTCACCATGCGAAAGGAAAGCATTCTTAAGAATATCGCCCTGCTGCGTGCGGGTCGGAAGCCCCGTGGAAGGGCCTGTGCGCTGAACATCAAAAATGACCGCCGGAATTTCCACGTAATATCCGAGGCCGCTAATCTCCGCCATCAGGGAGATGCCGGGACCGGAAGTGGCCGTCATAGCGCGGGCGCCCGCCCATCCGGCTCCCATCACCATGCCAATGGCCGCCAGTTCGTCCTCGGCCTGCACAATTGCGAATGTGGCCTTACCGGTTTCGGGGTCCATTCGGTATCGCTTCATGTAGGCCATCAGGGACTCGGCCAGTGAAGAGGAAGGGGTGATCGGATACCACGTGCAGACCGTCACGCCGGCAAACATCGCCCCAAGAGCGGCGGCCGAGTTTCCGTCGATGATGATCTTCCCTCGGGTCGCGTCCATCCGCTCGAGGTAGAACCGGCCTCGCTTGGGAAGGTTTTTTTCGGTATATTCGTAACCCGCCTGTGCGGCATTGAAATTAAGGTCCACGGCGCTCGGCTTCTTTCGGAACTGCTGCTTCAGCGCCTCGCGGACCTCTTCCATGGGAATGCCCAGCAATTTGGCCAGCACCCCAACGTAAATCATATTGCGGACGAGCTTTCGCAATTTCGCGTTGGGGCAGACGGGAGCCACCAGCGTGTCAAACGGCACCGGATAGAAAATCACATCATCACGCAGCCGATGGAGATTCAGCCGTTCGTCATAGACGACGCTTGAGCCCGGCCCGAGTGACATGACATCCTCCTCGGCTGTTTCGGGGTTCATTGCCACGAGGAAGTCAATTTCCTTGCGGCGGGCAACATAACCATATTTGCAGGCGCGGATCGTGTACCACGTGGGCAGCCCGGCAATATTCGATGGAAACAGGTTCTTGCCGGAGACCGGAATGCCCATCCGGAAGATAGCGCGCAATAAAACATTGTTGGCGCTCTGACTGCCGGACCCGTTCACGGTAGCCACTTGAATACTGAGATCGTTAACAACCTTCTCCAGCCTGGACGCGGCTTCTGTCTCTTTAATTGCAATGTCAGTAGTTCCCATCGGAATTCCTCGAAAGACGTAGCTAAATTAATAATAAACCTTACTTCGGTCTGCCTTCTACGACCTAAGTCGGTTCATCGGCAACGCTCGCACTTTGCGTTGAGCTTTTCCAAGAGGGCTGGGGATGCACGGCGTCGAATCGTGGTGGGTCCTCTACCTGACTTCCGTCCGGCTCTCTCGGCCGACGCGCAGCAGATCAATGACTTTCAAAGCTATAATAACACAAATGCGCAGGGAGTAAACCCTATCCCCCCGACTGTCATCAACAGCAATCGAAAATCCGCGTTCATCAATAGTGGTATTGGAACGGCAAACTTTTTCCATCACGGCTGTCTCGGGCGCCCTCCACGCATCCCGCAAACCCATATACTTCACCGCCTGAAGGTGCTAGATTATGTCCACGGGGTAATCATCAAAAGGGCCTGACGGTTCGCATTTTGTCCTGAAGGAATTTTAATTTGCACAAGCCCTGTTGCGAAATTCGTCCGATCTCCACTTGGCGTTCACTGGGTCTCTCACAGGTTCCGCCCGGAGAGAAATCCTCATTGGCGCAAGGGTGCCTTTGCATGGTTGGGAACAGCTTACAGGAAGATTGAGAAGAGGCAGGCAAAGGAAGTAAAGCCACACGAACCGCGGGTTAACGAAACCCTTGGCAGCGAAGTCTGATCTGTTCAAGGAGCAACGACCATGTCGCACAGCGATGACCTCGGGGCATATGCCTTCCTGGGATTTTGCGTAGGCCTTTACACTTTTTATAAAGGGTTCCGCCAGTTCCGCAATTACCTCCTGATCGCCGATACGCCTGAAATCCCGATCCGCAGCATTCCGATGGGCTTCGTGCAGATTCACGGCAAAGCTCAGGGTGAGAAGACCGTTCAATCCCCACTCACCCACACGCCCTGTTTTCTTTACAAGGTGAACATTGAACGCTGGAAAACTGAATCGGACGGTCACGGCGGACACTGGGACCATCATCGAACTGACGTGGACGGCGTAAGCTTCTATCTCACGGATGCAAGTGGAAAAGTCCTGGTTGACGCTCGCGGCGCGGAACTCGATCTGCCCCAGTCCGCCCGCTGTGAAATCGCCTCGGGTGCAACCAGGCCCACAGGTGTTGCCGCCACGCAGGAGGATTTGCTGAAATACGTCAGCCAGGCGGATGCGCACTGGGCCGGAGGATTGTTTGAGCGCGGTCTGAAGGCTGTTGGCCCGCTTCAGGACTCCGCGAAGGAACAGAAGCGGCAGTCGCTGATGGAAGTTTTCCAGCACACACCGGGCAGCACCGAGTTCGTGAGCGGAATGATGACCATGATGGCTCCTATGATCAAAAGCCGCCTTGAATCGATGGGGCCGCAATCAGACCCCCGGCATGAGGAGGCGCGGCAGGCCGTGCTCCAGGCCCTCCAGCATCCCCCCGGCAGTCCGGAATTCCTGGAAGGCGTGCGGCGGGCAGAACAATTCGCAGGCCAACCGGACGGTGCCAGGCAGTTCGAGGCATTCACCCGTGCGCTGGCGGGCAATGCAGGAGCAGCCTCTGATTTCTTCAGCGCCGCAAGCGGACGTTACCGTTTAACGGAATATTGCCTGGTTCCCGGCGGGACTTATGACATCAGCGGGACCTGCGTAGAGAACCCGCATCCGGTGGATGTAAGCGACCGGAACATGATCGTCAAGGGAGCCGCCGAAAAAGAATTTCTGATTTCCAGCAAGCCGGAGAAGGAACTCGAAAGCAGCCTCCGCAAGCGTGCTGCTTTGATGGTGTTCGGCGGTGCTGCGCTTTCAGTTATCTGCATGGCTATTTTGCTGGCCAAGCTCGGATTGTTATGAACTCGCCTGGGTGGACGCACTTGCGCGCCAGCGGGCGTCCAAGTCGCCGCTTGCTCGACTGCTCACAAAGACGGCATAAAATCTTACTTCGGTCAAGGCCGCGGACCAGGCGACTATCAACCAGAGCGGTATGGCTGCCGTCCGCGGTCCGGATGTGCGCGTAGGTGTAACTCCGGTTCCAGTTCAAATCGACGCCAATGGGGAGGGGCACGCCTTCCATCCGCACGCCGCGAATGACGATGTCATAGATTGAACCTCCGCGCGTTTTTGCCGACTTGAGATGAATTCCTCGCGGAACGGGTTTCAGCACCGTCAGACGCTCAACCTTGACATCGCAGATGCCGCCGGAGGCTTCACTCCAGATGGTGAAACCCGCCGACGCATCGCAGACAATGCAATCCCGGACATTTTCGGTCGGTTTGTTCACGCGCAAGCCGTCGGCGCCGCGCCCGGTTTTGAGGCAGATCGCGTCATCGTTGTCGGAAATATCGCAATGTTCAACGAGCACCTGTGAAAACGAGTCGATATCGATGCCGTCGGTGCTGGGGCCGCGCCTGCCGAATCCTGTCCGCAAGACTTCGACATGCGAAACAAGACCGGAACACGCGCGGACACGCAGCCGATGAGCCGCTTGAATTCGACTGCCATCGAAGTGTAGGTTAAATAGGCAGTTAATCTTGCAGCGGGAGTTTCAATGCTCGACTTAGGCTTTGTTCGCAGTAATCTCGAACTGGTTCGCCAAAAGATGCGCGACCGCGGCATGGCAGGTATTCTTGGAGATTTTGAGTCCCTTGATGCCGAGCGACGCAGGCTGCTTTCTGAGGCTGAGGCACTGAAGGCGCGGCGGAACAGCGTTTCCGACCAGATTGCCGCGTTAAAAAAGCAGAAACAGGATGCCTCAGCCCTCATCGCGGAGATGAAGCAGGTCAGCCAGACCATCCAGCAGCTTGACGAACAGGCCAAAGCCGCCGACGAGAAGCTGCGCGACCTGCTGCGTCGCGTGCCGAATGTTCCTCACGATTCAGTCCCTGTGGGGCGGGGCTCCGAGGATAACAAGGAAATCCGGCGCTGGGGTGAACCGCGCAAGTTTGACTTTGAACCAAAAGCGCACTGGGACCTTGGCCCCGAACTGGGCATCCTCGATTTCGAACGTGCCGCAAAGATCGCCGGGGCGCGCTTTGCCGTGTATTACGGCATCGGCGCGAAACTGGAGCGTGCCCTGGCCCAATTCATGCTGGACCTTCATACGCGCGAGCACGGGTACACCGAGGTCTTCCCACCCTTCATGGTGAATTCGGACAGCATGTTCGGCACGGGGCAACTGCCAAAATTTGCCGAAGACCTGTTCAAGCTGGAAGGCACAGACTACTGGCTGATTCCGACCGCCGAAGTGCCCGTCACCAACCTTTTCCGCAATGAAGTGCTGGAAGCGGAGAGCCTTCCAGTGAAACTGTGTGCGTGGACGGCATGCTTCCGCAGCGAAGCCGGTTCGTACGGCAAGGACACGCGCGGGATCATTCGCCAGCACCAATTCCAGAAAGTGGAACTGGTAAAGTTTTCCCTGCCGGAAAATTCCTATGATGAGCTCGAATCCCTGACCCGCGACGCGGAAGAGGTCCTTCAGCGGCTGGGCTTGCCATACCGCGTCGTGGTCCTCTCGACAGGCGATTTGGGATTCAGTTCAGCCAAGACCTACGATCTGGAAGTCTGGCTTCCCTCAAGCCGGGAATATAAGGAAATCTCCTCCTGCTCGAATTTTGAAGCGTTCCAGGCGCGGCGCGCCAACCTGCGTTTCCGGCGGGGAAAGGCGGGAAAGACCGAACTGCTTCATACCCTGAATGGAAGCGGTCTGGCTGTCGGCCGCACCTGGCTGGCCCTCCTGGAAAACTATCAGCAGGAGGATGGTTCCATTATCGTGCCTGAAGCGTTGCGCCCTTATCTGGACGGGCTCGAACGCATTACCCGTCAGCAGTTGGTTTAGTCAACGGAGAGCTTCCACGTTCAGGAAAAGTCAGGCGGGAATGGGGCTGCACTCATTTCCTCCGCACAGGCTCCGGCATGTACTTGTGGAACTCGCCCGGTTCGTGTTCGTGTTCAAACTGGATGGTACAGTGGGTTATCCCGAATTGGTTTGCCAGCGTTTTCCGGATCTCATGGGCAATCATCTCGCTCTCGGAAGTCGTCATGTCCAGAATATGAACATGGCAGGACATGGCATGAGATTCCGACCCCAGACTCCAGACGTGAACGTCATGCACCTCGCGGACCCCTGGAACACTCAGGACCGCGTTCGCGATTTTTTCGAGGCTCATACCCTTGGGCAGGCTTTCAAGCAGGATATTCGCAGAATCCACAATGATGCCAACGGCTCCCCAAACGATCATTCCAGCAATGAGAAAGGCCAGCAACGGATCGATGAGCGTCTGGCCCGTATATCGGATCAGGACTGCTCCGGCAATGATCGCCAGGTTTGATAAGGCATCGCCGAGATTGTGGATAAAAACCGCGCGGATGTTCAGATCGTGCGCCTCGCGGGCCAGGCCAATCGTAATGCTTCCATTGATGATAAGCGCCGCAACACCGACGATCAGCATCTTGCCGGCGGCAACATGCTCCGGCTCGACAATGCGTTCGTACCCTTCGAAGCAGATGAAAACCGCAACAGCGATTAGAATCAACCCATTGACAAATGCTGCCAACACGCCGGCGCGCTGGTAGCCGTAAGTCTTGCGATGATCCGGAGGCTTTTGCTCAAAATAGAGCGCAACCCAGGAAAAAATAAGAGTAGGAACGTCCGTCAGGTTGTGCCAGCCGTCACTGATCAAGGCCAGGCTATGAGCGAGGTGACCCACGATAAACTCGGTTGCTACAAGGCCGAGAGTAACAATCACTGCGGCTTTTACGACCCCGCCGCGTGATGCTTCGTGCTTATGAATGTGCATCTTTCTGCCTCGTCTGTGATTCTATTCCAGCAAAACAAGGCCCGCAACGGACGGTTGCAGGTTACGAACGTTAACGATCAAGGTCCTCCAAAGCTCTTTCTTCACCGTATGCGCTGCCGGGCGACTTCCTGCAATCATTGCGACTGATCAGGAAACCATTTTCCCGTTTGTCTCTTCCAACTTGCTGGCGCACGTGAACGCCATTTTCGGACGGACCGGATTCACCTTTAGATTTGAGCCCTCGCCAAGTCTGAAGGGAATATCGGACAGGAGGCGCGCGGGCTGGGGAAATTAAAGCGCTCCGGCGACCGGGTCGAGCGACCTGTCGGAGGTCCCGAACAATTTTTCTATCGGCGCGCAAGAAATATTATAATTTTGAAGAGTGGGCGGAACCCTGCTCGAACCTCAGGAGACGGTGAAGAGGGTGCGAACCAAAGCTTCCAAGATGGTCCATGTCACGCGCCGCCGCAGCTTAATGCTTGTCATTCCTTCCGCTCTACTTTCGTTGGTCCTGATGGTAATTGTTGTTTCCGGGGCGATGGCGGCTTCAACCCGGCAAAACACTTCGCAAACCGACGGCCCCAAGTCTTCAGCCGCTGGGAACGATCCTGCGGGCGTCCCCTCATCCGGCAAAAGTGCCAATGACACCAATAACAACATCAAGGTGCGCGTGGAAGTGGTCAACGTGCCGGTGACCGTATTGGACAGACGGGGCATGCCGGTGATCGACCTGACGAAGGAAGATTTCAAGGTGTACGAGGATGGCAAGCCGCAGAGCATCCGGTATTTCAGCAGCGAAACGATGCCGCCTCTGCGCATAGGTTTGCTGGTGGACACCAGCAACAGCGCGCGCTTCGTCCTCAAGTTCGAAAAGGACGCCGCCTCTGAATTTGCCTACACGATGCTCAGGGGGCTCAATAGTCGAAATCAGATTTTCCTTGAAACGTTTGATGAAGGCAGTTCGATTGTTCAGGATTTCACTAACAATCCCGACACCATCAACGAAAAACTTCGAGATCTGAAAGCAGGCGGAGGCAAGGCCGTTTACGATGCCATCTACGAAGCCTGCCAACATGAAATCATGAAGGCAGGACCCCGCGAGCAAACGCGAAGAGTGCTGGTCCTTATCAGCGACGGTATCGATGTCCAGAGCAAGCACTCGCTGGATGAGGCCATTTCCATGGCCCACAGAGCCGAAACGGCCATTTACACGATTGGTAACACGCCTTACGGTTTTGCAAATCCGGGTGAAAAATACCTGGAACAACTGGCGGATGATACGGGCGGGGACGCGTTCTTCCCTGAGCGCAAAACGCCGGGCACGGACTACCTGACGGGCTACCTCGCACACGGCCAATTCGATTCCCTCGAACAAAATAAAGGACTGGGCGCCGAGACTGGAATTTATACGGCCGAGAAGATGATTGCCCTGGCCGATTCGCTCGAATCGATCAGGCGACAACTCACGAACCAATATCTGATCGGCTACACACCAACAGACAGCAATCTGGACGGAACCTATCGCAAGATCCGCGTAGTTGCCCAGCGCAAAGGAGTTATCCTCCGCTATAAGCCAGGGTATTTCGCCACGGGTGACCAGTAATCTCCTCTTTGAAATTCGTTCCCTCGTTTTTGTTGTGTTCAGGGCCAACCTGCCCGATAATTAGAAACTTATAATCTTCGTATGCTTGTCCTTCTCGTGATCCGGACGTGTGCAACAAGCACGCAACCATCGCGGTCCCGAGAGGGGCGTGGAGTGCTGCGATAATAGCGCAAACAGTTTGATCGCTATGGAAGCTGTGGTTCTGGCAGGTGGGCAGGGCACAAGATTACGACAGATAGTACCAGGCCTTCCCAAGAGCCTGGCCCCCATCGGCACGCAGCCTTTTCTGAACTACCTGCTCGGGTGGCTGCGCGCGCAGCAAATCACAGAGGTCATCCTGGCGGTGGGGCACCGTAGAAAGGCAATCGTTGACTACTACGCGCGCCATAGCCCTGGCGGTATGCGTCTGGCGTACTCGGTGGAATACTCGCCGCTCGGAACGGCTGGGGCCCTCAGGAATGTGCGTTCCTTATTAAGCGGTGAAGAATTTCTGGTGCTGAATGGGGACTCGATCTTCGATGTGGATTTAAGGGAAATGTACTCATTCCACCGCAGGCAGAAGTCATTGGCCACACTGGCGCTGGCCAGCCTCCCGAAATCCGAACGATACGGAACGGTCGCACTCAACGGGCACAATCGGATTAAGGCCTTTCTTGAAAAGCCGGCAGGAATGTCCAGTGTAAATGATGGATCCAGCACCCGGCGTTGGATCAGCGGAGGCGTTTACATCATGACGCAATCGGTTCTCCGCGAAATTCCCGAAAATCAGAAAGTGTCTCTCGAGAAGGACGTCTTCCCCAAGCTGATCGGCAACCGTTTTTACGGGTTCCGATGGGATGGCTACTTCATTGACATCGGCGTGCCGGAAGACTATCGGCGGGCGCAGGATGAATTGCCGGCGAGGTTCACGCCATGCTGATTCGAGCCAAGGTCCCGCTGCGGGTCAGCTTTGCCGGCGGCGGCACCGACGTCAAGCAATTTCTTGAACGGGAGGGAGGATGTGTCCTGAATGCCACCGTGGGGAGGTACGTGTGGGGTACGCTTCGCAGCCGTCAGGACGGGCAGATCAATATCGAATCGGCTGACCTCGGATACATCGTCAACTACGACACCCAAACCGACCCGGTCTATGACGGCAAGCTCGACCTGGTCAAGGCGGCGATCAAGAGTCTCGGTGGAAGCAACTCAACCGGCTTTGACCTGTTCCTTCACAGTGAGGCACCTCCCGGCTCTGGTCTGGGCTCATCCTCAACATTGATGGTGTGTCTCGTAGGTCTCATGAAGGAATTCCTGAACCTGCCAATGACGGATTATGAGATGGCACAGGCCGCATACCGGATTGAGCGGGAGGAACTGCAAATCAAAGGAGGTTTGCAGGACCAGTACGCCGCCACTTTCGGCGGGTTCAACTTTATGGAATTCGAAAAGGACCGCGTGATCGTCAATCCTCTCAGGGTCCGGCAGGAAATCATTAACGAACTGGAGCACAACCTTCTGCTCTGTTACACGGGCGTTACGCGCATGTCCGACGGCATCATCCGGGACCAGGTGGGCCGGTACGAGCAACGCGTCGAGGAAACACTTGATGGTCTGCGGCGGCAGAAAGAGTTGGCGGTGGAAATGAAGAACGCGCTACTCCAGCGGCGGCTGAACGATTTTGGATATTTCATGCACGAAGCCTGGGAATCCAAAAAGAAACTTTCACCCAAGATCAGCAACCCAAGGATCGACGAAATGTATGCGCTGGCACGTCAGGCCGGCGCAATCGGCGGAAAGATTACGGGCGCCGGCGGCGGGGGTTACATGCTTTTTTATTGCTTGTCTGAGCGCAAGCATCGCGTGGCCGAAGCCGTGAAAAAAATGGGAGGAATTCCCACCGCCTTCGCCTTTGAGTTCCACGGGCTTCAGAGTTGGAAGGTGGACGACAACTCAGCCCCGGTTTAACGGGCTGACGAGAGCCTGCTGTGAATAAAAGGACGATGGGAATAGCGGCAAAGGCAAATCGGGCCGTTTTCCTGGACCGCGACGGCGTCATCAATCGCAAGGCCCCTGAAGGCAAGTACATCACGGCCTGGGAAGAGGTTGAATTCCTTCCCGGCGTGGGAGACGCATTGCGGGACCTGAAACAGAGTGGTTTTCTGCTCATTATCGTGACGAACCAGAGCGCAGTTTCCAGGGACGAACTTAGCGTTGATGCCCTTGAATCGATCCACAGGAAGATGTTGCTTCACTTGGCCGGACAAGGCGCCGCGGTTGACGCTATCTATTACTGCCCGCACGACCGGAACGCAAACTGCCAGTGTCGGAAGCCCATGCCGAATATGCTCGTACAGGCCGCTGAAGAACATGGAATAGATCTCTCGCAATCCTGGATGGTCGGAGATGCAGCAACGGATATTCAGGCGGGACGTGCGGCCGGCTGTCGAACGATTTCCTTGTCGCCGCCTGGCTCTGACGGGATGCTTTCCCCAGCACCAGACTTCAAAGCTCATTCCCTTCAAGAGGCGGCACGATGGATTCTGAGTTTCTCGTCGGGTCAGCAATGAACAGCCGACACGATAACCCGCCGAACTTTGTTTTGCAGTGCGCCCTGGGCAGTCCCAATAAATAGTCCGGTTTACATGCGAATCGCCTATCTGACAGCCAGGTACCCATTCCCGCCCATTGGGGGCGATAGGATGCGCGTTTACTATACCTTGCGGCATCTTTTGCGAAATCACGACGTCACTCTGTACACGTTCAGCTCAAAGATGGCGAAAGTGCAGGGCCGCGGAGCTGATTTCCAGAATCTTCAGGAAAAAATCTTCCCGATGAGAAAGGCCTCCTACACATGGAATGCCGTTAGAGGTTTCTTCTCCCACTCTCCCTTGCAAGTTGAACTCTACAAAAGTCAAAGTCTGCGCCAGACGCTTGATACGGACATTCGCCGAGGGGCCTTTGACCTGTTATTTGTCCACCTGATCAGAATGGCTGAATATGCCCGTCCTTATAGCCATATTCCCCGCATTCTTGATATGGCAGATTCAATTTCTCTCCATTACGCAAGAATGGACAGGATTCGGTGGAACCCGCGGTCTGTGGGCGCTTGGCTGGACCGGGACCGGGTCGGCCGCTATGAATCCAACGTGCCCAAATGGTTCGACAATGTCCTGCTTCACACGGAGGAAGACATCGAGTGGGTCCGGAAACAGTCTGGGGCGGCGAATCTTACCCTGTCTCCAATGGGGGTTGATTTGGACGAGTTCGCGTTCCGGGAAACGAGGTACATCCCATCTCGAATAATTTACTGCGGCAAGCTTGATTACCTCCCGAATACCGACGCCGCCGTTTATTTTGCAAAGCGCATTTTTCCGTATGTCCGGCGTCTGGTTCCAAACGCTCAGTTCATTGTGGCTGGGTTTAATCCGCCGCGATGTTTGCGAACCCTGGCTGAAACTCCTGGAATCGAAGTCCAGGCCAATTTGCCCGACGTACGCCCCATAATCTCAAGCGCGGCCGTCAGCGTGGCCCCGATTCGGTTTGGCGCAGGGATCCAGAACAAAATACTTCAGTCCCTAGCCCTTGGGGTCCCGGTAGTAGCCAGCCCGCTGGCGGCAGGACCCTTTAATCAAAATGGGACATCGCCCGTTCTGGTGGCAGCGTCTCCGGAAAAATTCGCCGGTCTGGTTGTTCGCGTCCTTCAAGACCACGAGTATCGCATGCATTTGGCGCGCAAGGGGCGTGAACTTATCGAAACGACTTACGGATGGGACCGGGTCTTTGGGTCTTTGGACAGAATAATTGAAGGGCACATGAAAGTCGCTGCGAAACTGTCGAGAGGGAACCTGTTCGTTTAGCGCCTGTGCCGGCATAACGCTCGGAGACTTGACGTATCAAAGCCATTGACCGTTGTAATTGCACAGCGGCCCTCACTTCGATGCTAAAACGGCAAATACGCAACACGCAGTTGATGCTCTGGACAAGCGATACGATCATGATCCTCATCGCTGTTCAGGTCGCCATCCTGCTGAGCACGGGAAAATACTACTGGCTGACCCGAGGCTTCAAGAGCATTGCAGTCGGTTATTGTTTCTTTGTGACGCTTCTCTTTTACATCACGGACCTTTACAATTTGCGCCGCGACCAGCACAGTGATGAAACCGCGAGCCTGGTAATCCTGGATGTGGCGATAGGCGCGGCCTTTGTCACCTTGAGCTTTTATTTTTATCCCCGGTGGAGTTTTGACCGGACCTTCTTCCTTGCCCTTTTTCTCGCAACTCCCGGGCTTGTTATGGCGGGACGCCTGATCTGCTCGCACGTCCGCGGCGCTCTGGCCCGCCCCTCTACAGTCGCCGTCATCGGCGACGGACCTGCCGTGAATGAGTTAGAGTTAGTCGCCAGCCAGCACAAGCTGAACATTGCCAGGCTGCCCCTCTCAAAGAACGGTCAGGCGACGAAAAGCTGTCAAGACCAGCAAGATCATCCCCAGAACGGCGAGGGATTGCTTCAAAACGCGATAGCCCAATCGCGTCCGGATATTATCGTGTTGGGTCCTTCGGTTGACCTCGACCCCGTCACAGCCCAGTCGCTGATTGACGCAAGATTTGCCGGAGTTGCCGTTTTGGATTTCCCGACAACATACCAGATGCTCAGCGGAAAGCTGCCCCTGGATTACATGGACGGCCTGTGGTTCCTGAACGCGCAGGGGTTCCGGTTTTTTGAAAGCAATATTGCAGTGAGGGTCAAGCGGTTGCTCGATCTGGGCCTTGCTTTGGCCCTGCTCCTCGTGACAGCGCCCCTGACGCCCCTGATCGCCTTGGGCATCAAGCTGTCATCGAAAGGCCCCGTTTTTTATACCCAGGAAAGAGTCGGCCTGAAAGGGCAGGTCTTCAGGCTTTTCAAGTTCCGCACCATGTCCGTAGGCGCGGATGCCGCAGGACATTGGACGCAGAAGAACGACCCGCGCGTGTTTCCGTTCGGCCGCCTTTTGCGCTTAACAAGGCTTGACGAGCTCCCACAGCTTATCAACGTCCTGAAGGGCGACATGAGCTTTGTCGGCCCACGGCCCGAAAGCCTGGTCCTCGTCAAGCTGTATCGCAGCGCCATACCATACTACAACCTTCGCAGCGCTGTTCGGCCCGGTCTCACTGGATGGGCACAAATCAATTATCCCTATGGCTCTTCAGTGGAAGATGCCGTGGAAAAACTGAAATACGATCTGCATTACATTCAACATCTCTCACTGCTGTTTGATATTCAGATCGTGTTAAAAACTTTCCGGACGGTCCTGGGCCGCCTCGGAAGCCAATAAGTGAAAAAGCCCATGCCTTCTCTCTACCCGTGGCCGTTGGACAAAAACCGAAGGTAATCTTGCTAATTTTGAAGGTGGGCCGTAGGATTTTTCATTGGCTTTCCCGGATTGACGAATGCTGCATCCTGCCCATTCGGATCCATGCCGTGGCCTGTGCCGGAATTCAGGAACATTCCAGGGCGGGCCTTCTTTTTGGCTGGGCTGAGGGATACCAGGAAAAGCGTATGAAAGTTGTCATGCTCAACTGACGGAAGGCGGGCCCGGGAATAGATTACTCCTGATGACAAAAAAGCTCGAAATTGTGCTGGCTCTGATCTTCGTTGGCGCTTCGCTGGCTTTCGGCGGAGTGCAGCCTCTCGGATATTCGCTGGTTGAAATTCTTGTCTTTGTCGCGGTGATTCTTTTCCTGTGGGGGCAGAAACGCCGCGGCCGGATAGACCTTTCGCTGCCGGTGTGGCCGTTCATTTTTGTACTGTGGGTTGGCCTCCAGTTGCTTCCGCTGCCTCGCTCTTTTGTTGCGGGGGTTTCTCCGGCGCACCGCCTGACTTCTACATGGCTGGAAGCCGCCAACCACGCAGGAACATGGACGCCTCTCAGCATCTATCCCGACGCAACTTTGCTGGCACTCTTCAAGGTCCTTGCTTATCTCGGCGCGTTCGTCCTTGCAGCGCACATGTTTGACTCCGGCCGGCGAAAAAGCTATCTCATAACAGCCCTGATTCTTCTGGGCTGCTTTCAAGCGGGTTATGGGATCGTTCAGCATCTCTTAAACTGGAACAAAATCTTCTGGGTGACAAACCCTTACGATTTCTGGGTGGCGACGGGTACCTATTTCAACAGGAACCACTTTGCGGGATTAGTCGAACTCGCGTACCCGTTCACTTTTGCCCTGGCCTTTTATTGCTATGAGTTGCAGTCTGACCCGCGAGGGAACGGAAGTGTGGAGGGGCATGGACGCGGCAGCGAAAGTTCATGGGGAGCGCGGGTGGTCTTCTACTTGTTTCTGGCTGTCATAATGATCGTCAGCGTTGTCTTTTCATATTCCCGAGGCGGCATCCTCGCCGTATCGTTCACTCTGATGGCCATGGCGGTGCTGACGTTTCTTAAAGTCCGCCGAAAGAGTTGGGGATTAATCATCGCCGGCCTCGTCACTCTGGCCCTGGGTTTCAGCCTATGGATCGGAATTGGAGGCGTGCTGCACCGATTTGTGAATGTCAGCGCCGCGGAATACGCAGGAACTCTCAATCGCGCCATGATCTGGGAAGATACGCTGCACCTTCTTCGCGAAAACCTCATTTTGGGTACGGGCTTGGGTACTTACGGCGTGGCCCTGCGCCCGTTTCAAACTCACCTCGTCAATCTGTTTATCGATCATGCCCACAACGACTATCTCGAGTTTGCCTGCGAGACCGGACTGATCGGCTTCGCATTGCTCTCCCTGCCGGTGTTTTATCTTCTGATGCGAATGGTCATTTCCTTCCTTAGGGACCGGCGGCGGTACCGAAGCGCCATCCTGCTGGGTTGCATTGGAAGCACTCTTGGGCTGCTGATTCACAGCATTACTGACTTCAATTTGCAGGTCCCAGCGAACGCACTGATCTTCGCAATCATTTTAGGAATCGGTTACAAAGCGGCGTGCGTCGAACCCCGACGGGAAGCGCGGGAGCGGAATCGCGCTGCAAACTGAGGGGGTCCTGACGCCTTCCGAGGTCAGAACAATCGAAGCCGGAGGATGTCCCGGACGATATCCTCAGGCGAACGCCCTCCGGTCTCAATCCGGAACTCTGCCTGGAGGTAGTACGGAAGCCGCTGCTCGTAGAGCTTGATGAAGCTTTCGCGGTCACGAAAAAGAGGGCGATTATCCATCGTGGAGCATCGCTGCCACAGCTCTTCAATAGGGCAATCAAGCCAGATCGTGGCCCCGCGAGTTTGCCGGACAAGATCGAAATTCGGCTTTTGTACGAAGGTACCGCCTCCCAGGGCGATCACAGCAGGTTCCTTCTTGATAACCTCCACAAGCGCCGCGTGCTCGATCTGTCGGAAGAAAGGTTCACCGGCCTGCTCGAAAATCTGGCGTATGGTGGCCCCCTGACCAGCCTCAATAACGGTGTCCAGGTCAACAAACGGCCATCCCATTTGCTCTGCCAGAATCGTCCCGACAGACGATTTGCCCGCACCCATGAAACCGATCAGGTAAATCAGTTTTCGTCTGTGGTTGTTCATCCGCTTTGGGTTGGCTCCCCTCCCTGAATTATAGGTGGCCGCTTGCGGGCTGCGCAACTACCGGCCGTACCACGCTTCCCGAGGACTTCAACGGGCCGCTGGCGACGGAAGCCGGATCATGGCTAACTCGATTCTGGACCGTACTGCGGGTTTGAGAGTGACTCTGTGGAAAGCCTCTTTTCCGGGTCTACAAAGAGCCACGCGATGGCCCCAAGGAAGCAAAGGACTCCGGCAACTACGAACGAGGCCGTCCACCCCAAATGAAGTGCAATCACAGGAGTAAGCACCGCGGTGATTGCGCTGCCGGTCTGAGCGCCCATATTCATCAGGCCCGAAAGCGTGCCGGAAGAACTCCCGCCAAGGTCCGCCGAAACCGACCAATAGGAACTCTGGGCGATATAGAGCGAGCCCGCGCCGCCGGCCAGGATAATGCTCGCCGTCGTGGCACTGTGTGCGAGAGATCCCAGCCCTACAAAGACGGCCGCGCCCGCCAGCCCCAGCGTTCCCACTCCGCATCGACCCCACTTGCGGCCCCACCGGCGGGTGATGCCGTCACTTAAAATCCCTCCCCCCGCTGAGCATACGGACATGGCCACAAACGGCAGCATGGTGTAATAAGACCCTGTCTTCAGATTCAATCCACGCACTGTTGTCAGATAAATGAAGAACCAGGTGAAGAAAATATACGCGGTGTATCCGTAGCAAAAGTAACTGAGGGTGACACCCCAAACATCTTTGCTGCTGAAGAGCACGGACCACGGCAGCCGCGGAGTGCTTTCGCCGCCTGGGCTTCCGATGCCTTGCGCAATGAAATCAAGCTCGGCCTCGTTGACCCAGGGATGCTGGTCGGGCCTGTTTCGCGCGAGCCACAACCAAATAAGGCCGCCAACGATTCCCAGCAGCGCGCAGAAATGAAACGAGGCCCGCCAGCCGTAATGCTGCATGATAGTGGCAATGATCGGAGGCGTAAACGCCGCGCCGGCGCCGACTCCGGCAAAGATAATCCCGTTGGCAAGGCCCCGCTCAGCCGTCGGGATCCAGTTGGCAAGCCAGCGGTTCGAACTGGGGTACATCACGGATTCGCCAACACCCAGCAGAAATCGCACTGTCCAGAAAAAGACCAGCGCACTTGCGATACCCCCTGGGACGGAGGCCGTGAGGCTGGTAAAAGCGGCCCACCAGAGAGCGCCCAGCGTCAGCACCTTGCGCGGACCGAAACGGTCTGCCAGCCAGCCGCCCGGAATTTGGCAAAGCATGTAGCCTATTGTAAAGGCGCTGAACACCCAGCCCAGTTGTGGATTGCTGAGGTCAAATTCCTGGGCAATGTTATGACCGGCGATGGAAATATTCACGCGATCCAGATAGCTGATCGCACCGATCACGGCAATCCAGACAACCAGCAGCCATCGAAAACGGCTGGGACCGGCAGCGTCTTGTTTCATCCGCTCACCTCAAACAGTTCGACGCACCGCTCGCAACGTGCGGCGAGAGGCGTTTGCCGCAATGGCGCGGCAGACTGAATCCGCCGCCTGAAAACCGGCAAGAAAGGTGATGGCCGAATTGCTCAATCTGTCATCTGTTGCAGCGCCTGATGGTGCGAAACGAGCCTGGCGATGCCAAATCATAGGACGGGCTATTTTACGCCATACGATTGCGATCCTGTACACAAATCGAAGAGCGCATTCAATCCAGCATCCTGCAAGGTTGCCTTACCTTTTGCTTCTGCCCCAAGCGAATGGAATCCTGCAGATGCTTTCAACTGATCGTTCACAGAGGCTCGAAGAGAGACACCGGAAATTCAACGGGAAACAGAAACACAATAGACGAGGCCCCCAATAAGGCCGATGACACACAGCCTCACGGACGACCTGACCGAAGCTTTGGATGCCGGGCTAACGCCCGTCGGCAGGCTGCGGCCAAAGTCTCACAAGGAAAGATTTTATGAGAAGCACGGACCGTGCGAAAGAGGAATGATGCCGCGGCGTGCGTTAAAAAATCTGCTATCGCGCTCGTTCGATGATCCGTTCGAAGGCGTCGAGGAGAGCAACCTGCGCAGGATTTATTTTCTTCCTTGCCTCTGTCACAGTAAAAAAACCGGCTTTGTCAATTTCCGGAAATTCCTGAACTTTGCCGGAGCGCGGCGGCCATTCCATTCTAAATGTATTGCTCTTGATTGAAGCCGGATCGCAATCGCCCTCAAAGGCCCATGCCCGCACAATCTTGCCGCCTTTTTGCTTGATTTCCCCCAGAGAAACAAATTCGCCCTCAGGGTGAATGCCGGTCTCCTCTTCGAACTCGCGCCGGGCTGTTTCGAGAGGGTCCTCCCCGGGGCTGACCTCGCCCTTGGGCAGGCTCCAGGCCCCGCTGTCCTTATTTTTCCAGAAAGGGCCGCCTGGATGGACAAGCAGAATTTCCGCACGCCCGCTGCGAACGCGGTACAGCAACAGCCCTGCGCTCAGCTTTGGCATTCGCTTAGTATAACGTCAGCAATCGTGAGTGGGTATGAGCGGGACAAGTTTTCTTCTGAACAAAGAGCGCGAGACTATTGGGGGAGTCGTACTTCTACCGTTTTTCCTGCGCAAAGAGGGTTCTGCCGGGAAGTGGAATTGCCGCCTCAGGAGGTCCCACCGTGAGGGCAGACTTTAGGGCCCCGTCTCGAAATTTCAAGGTGAGACGGAGAGGTTGACGGTGGTCGTTCGCTGAATGCTGTTATTGCTTTGCATCGTCCCAACCAGGGTAATGGTATAGGTATTCGGCGGCGTCCCTGAAGTTACTGGAGTTGTATTGGGGCCATAATAATAGTCGTTGCAGGATGCGACCAGGGCCGAAAGAGAGACGAGCAGCAATAAGACTGCAAAAACCGTCCGAAGTCTGTACGGAACTGCCCCCGGCGTGCGACGCCCGAAGAATAAAGCGGACGCCGAAAGAACTGTACAAAGCGCGGCCAAAATCGTCCACCAACCGAACATCGAAGGACCCGGCGGCCGCGGAACTGAGTAGGATGCGGACGGGCCTGTCGTCTTGATAGTCAGGGTGGAAGTGCCTGGATTTGTCCCGTCAAGCGTGAGACTCGAAGGAGAAAAGCTGCAGCTTGTCTGTTGCGGAAGATTGCTGCAACTGAGAAGTACTTCCTGGTTAAATCCATTGGACGAGTTTACAGTGACATTATAGGTTGCCGATTGGCCGGCAGGAACGGTCACCAGCGGAGGCGAAGCCGAGAGCGAAAAATCCGAAAAGAGGACAGCCAGGGACACCGTTGCGGACTGACTCCCGCTGGTTCCCTTGACATCAAAGTTAAACGGATTGGCGGTGCTTGGCGAGAGTCCGCTCACCGTGAGCGTGCTTGTCTGGCCTGGCGCGATCGAAGACGGACTGAAAGTGCACGTTCCCGCGGTGCAGGACAGGTCGATCGTGCTCGTAAAAGAGGAAGGAGCCGCAGCTGTGACTGTAAACGTTGTCGATTGCGTCCCGATCAGAAGGACATTGGATGTCTGATTCGCGGAAAGCGAGAAGACCGCATTGCCTGTACCTGAAAGCGAGACCGTCTGCGGGCTTCCGGAGGCATCATCCGTGACGTTCAGCGTACCCTTAAGACTGCCCGACGATGTGGGCGCAAATGTCACATTAACATTACATGACTGGCCTGGGTTGAGCGCCACCGGGAGCGTCCCACAATCATTGGTCTGGGCGAAGTCGCCGGAAACAGTAATATTGGAGATATTAACAGCTATGTTGCCAGTATTCTGAATCTGTACCGTCTGTGAAGTGCTCGTCTGTCCGACGGTCAGAGCATCAAAAGTAAGGCTGGTAGGCGAAAGCGTCACCGCACCAGTGGCGGTCACGCCGGTTCCTGAAAGTGAGATAGATTGAGGGCTGCCCTGGGCATTGTCGGTGACGTTAATCTGGCCCGTGGCCGAACCGGTTTGCGTAGGAGTGAAAGTCACCTGGATGGTGCATGTTCCGCCACCGGCCGCAACGCCCGTACTGCAATTGTCGGTTTCACTGAACGGCCCGCTCGCCGAAACACTCGTGATCGATAGAGGGGCACTTCCCTCATTGACCAACGTTACGCTTTTTGGGCTACTGGCAAAATTGACATCCTGGTTTCCAAAGGCGAGACTTTGCGGAGTGAAGGCCACGGCTGGAGCATCCTGCGGACTGATCTTAGCAATGAAGGCGTTGGTGCTCGAGCTTGCTCCAGCGTATGTCGACTGGGGCGCGCCGGCGATCACGGGGAAATTCCCTGAAGCCGTACCGCCAGTCACATACACTGCGCCTCCGGAATCAACCGCGATAGCATTTCCGAAATCCGAGTCGCTCCCTCCAAGAAAAGTTGAGTTCGTCAGAGTTCCTGAAGGACCGAATTCAGTTAAAAACACATCAGCGCAAGGGGCTGAACCACAGGTATCGGCGCCTGTAATCCCCAAGGTGCTTTGCAGCGCGTCTGCCAGAGGGAAGTTACTCGACTGTGTCAGACCGGTTACAAAGGCGTCTCCAGACGAGTCAACGGCAATCGCTTGACCCTGGTCCTCACCACTGCCGCCGAGATATGTAGCATAGAGCACTTGCGCTGCGCCGGGGCTGAGTTTAACTACGAATGCATCATCCATTCCGCCGGCCGTTCCCTGAGCCGCGCCGGACGTCACCGGAAAGTCGCTGGAAGATGTTATCCCGGCAAGATAAATGTTGCCCGTCGAATCGAGTGCAATCGACTGCGCGCGCTCAGCGCCACTACCGCCTAAGTACGTCGAAAATACCAGCGAAGAGGTCCCCGGATTGATTTCGGCGACAAACGCGTCCGAAGGCCCTGCTAGAGTCGCCTGCAAGGCGTTTCGTACGGGGAAGTCAGAAGAAAGAGTGTACCCGGCAATGTACGGGTTCCCTGACCCGTCGAGCGCGATGGCAAGCCCCTCATCGGCGCCGCTTCCGCCAAGATATGTCGAGTAGAGCAGGGCCGTTCCACCTGGATTGAATTCCGTGACGAACGCATCGGAAACTCCTCCGAAACTCCCCTGCAAGGGATTCATCGTGGGGAAATCCCCTGATTGAGTGAAACCGGTAACAAAAGCGTCACCCGCAGGGTCCACGGCAACTGCACGCCCGTAGTCGATCCCACCCCCTCCGAGATAAGTGGAATAAATCAGCGTCGCTCCGGAGGGGTCAAGCTTGGTAAGGAACGCATCCGTGTTTCCAGCATAGCTCGTCTTATAGGCGCCGCTGGTCGTGGGGAAGTTGGCCGATGAAGTATAACCCGTAATATAGGCATCACCTGAGGAATCGAGCGCAATTCCGGTCCCGAAATCGTTGTCGTTTCCCCCGAGGTAAACCGAGTAAACGAAAGCGGTGCCCGTCGAATTGAGCTTTGTCACGAACACATCAGTTCCGCCCCCATTGGCGGTTTGTACACCAGATGACGTTGTAGGGAAGTTGAGCGATGCCGTTTGTCCCGTTACATACACATTTCCGGATGCATCAACGGCAATGCCACGACCTGCGTCCCCTCCGCTGCCGCCCAGATAAGTTGAGTATGTGAGGACCGGGTCAATCACAAGCGGTCGGCTGGGGTCATAATCTCCAAGCGCAAACGTCACTTTGTTTCCCGCCTGAAGAACGTAGTGAACATCGACCTCCTTACTGTGGCCATCCTTCTCCTGATAAGCCCTTGGCTGCCGAAGGCAAATCTCGCCCCCGCTTACCCTCAGTGCCAGGTCGCCGGAAGGCTTGACGTGCACGTCTTCTGCGCCTTTCAAAGCCAGCCGGATTCGTTTTGGGTCAGATGCAGGAGAAACAACGAAGTCATTCTCCAACTGTCCTTCGTGACCGTAGTAAATCAGGTCAATGCCGGGATAAACCTCGTGAAGGCTCACGCGAGCAAAATTGGGGATATGCGTATGCCAATTACGGGGATCACTTCCCAGAAAATAACTTGTATAGCCCTGAAGCTGTTCGTCCCCGGTCAGTTTCGCGTGGGGATTCGCTCCCAAAAGTTTCAGGCTCACAATGTCAGCGGACTTCGAGGAAGAGTGGCGGGGAAGGTTGAACTGGCCAACTGAATCGTCCTTTGAAAGAAGCGACATATTTGCCCGCAACGAACTGAAGTTCGGGCCAGGGGTAGTGGCTTTTTGATCCGCAGTTTCAAACTTTGCCAACTGGAGCACGGCTTCGCCCCGGGTAAGAAAGACTGTGAAACCCTGTCCTCGAGCCAAGTATTTGACAAGGGATGGCGCCTGACCTTCATTTTTCTCAAAACTGAGGGGTAATCGGAAGTATGAAACTGTTCCTGTGGTCCGACGAATGATCTTCGCAGTCCCAGCCTGACCGAATTTCGTCGCCCAGCAGACAAGCCCCAGAGACGCAGCCACTGAGAGGCCGATGATTTTATATCTTTTCAAAACACTCTTTCCCTTCACTGGAATCGCTCGCACTCACGCCAGACAGCCCCGCAGGCCAAAGCACTCAGCAGGACTTTGGCTGGCGAATCAGACCGGAACAAAGGATTAACCGGCCCGCCATCCGTTCCAAACTTGAATCCAAGCATGACTGCATGCACTCACTTACCACCCGCTGACGCAGTTGAAATCATCAATGCCAAGACGTCCTGTAGCGGAATCTGGAACCCCTAAGCGGCAGTTAAGAACGGGTCGCAACTGTAAGTAGTACACTCTCCCCACTCAGCCCTTACAAAGGAACGAAGCCCTGGCCCGCGCGCAAAACACACCTCTGCCCCTTCCATTCACGGAAGGGACAGTCCAGTAAGGCGCTGATATCGAATATCATACAATACACTCTGTCCGTTTACGGCGCAACTTGCCCGCAATGGTTTTTTCGGCTTGGAAAAAGCAGACTCAATTCTCTGCCTGACAAACCCGCCTGTAATCGCGATTCAAGCCTTCATCAATCTGAAAAGCTTCGATGCAAAACCCTGTCGATAGGGTTTATTGCCAAACTGACAGTATTCCAAAACCGGAATCTAGAAATAACGCTTTGCTGACCGATACCGAATCTGATACAAAAGGGCCTGCCCGGCAACGATCTTCGGCGAAACTACAAAAATGGGTGCAAAATTCAGCAGCACGAATCGAGACCCAATACGCCGGCGGCTCGAATGCGTCGCGCAGGCAGCGCTCATGGTATTTGCGGCGGGTTTGACCGGATTATCAGGTCCATACTCATCGCAGCCCCAAGCCGAGTTGAACCATGCCAGAAAGCTGTTTGCAGTCCATTGCGCCGGATGCCACGGCGCGGACGCTCTCGGAGGTGAGTATGGGCCGCCGCTGGCTGGTGTCAAGAGACTCCGGGGCCGGTCTGCTGCATGGTTGCGGCGCGTCATCCAAAGTGGAGTTCGGACGGGTGGCATGCCGGCATTCAACCTTCCCCCAAGCGATCTCGATGCCCTCGCCGCCCTTATCCGGTCGCTGAATATTCCCGCTGCGGAAGCCCCTGTATCCGGGGACCCTGGCGCAGGAGAACGATTTTTCTTCGGCGAAGGTCGCTGTACCTCATGCCACATGGTCTTCGGCAGAGGCTCGGACGTTGGCCCGGACTTGTCAAATGTCGGGGAGGAGATGACCGTCGAGGAAATCCGCACATCCCTGCTCGATCCAAGCGCGAACATCATGCCGGGCTACCAGTCAGTGACGGTCCGCCTGCACGACGGGAAGACTCTCCAGGGCTTTGCCCGCAGCCAGAGCAATTTTCAAATGGTTGTGCAGGATTTGAAAGGCAAGTTTCATCTCCTCCGGAAAGACGCCGTGGTGAAGGTCACCGCAAGTCCAAAATCCACGATGCCACCTGTCCAGGTGAGCCCCGAGCAATTACAAAATCTCGTCGCTTACCTCAGCAGCCTGACAGGCGTAAAACCCGGCCTCGGGAAGGCAACGGGACGCACCGAACCGGTTGGTGTCTCTTTTTCAAGGATTCTTCATCCCAAGCCCGGCGACTGGCTGACCTATAACGGCAATCTGGACGGAAATCGTTTTAGTCCATTAACACAAATCAATACTACCAACGTAGCCCAATTACGCCTGCAATGGATTTTCACTGTTCCACTTTGGAAACAGTTCCTGCCGGACACCCCATACTTTAACGAAAACATGAAGTACTTCGGGCTGGAAGTTACGCCCCTCGTGGCGGACGGTGTCATGTACGTGACAGGACCTCATCAGGCGTTTGCCCTCGATGCTGCCTCTGGCCAGGAAATCTGGTCATATTCTCGGTCGCGATCGCAAATGTTGACAGGTGACGCAGCGCTGGGGACAAACCGCGGGGTGGCCATCCTTGGCGACAAAGTGTTTATCGTAACAGACAACGCTCATCTGATCGCATTGAACCGGACGACCGGGAAATTGGCTTGGGATGTAGTCATGCCGGATGAACCGATGCACTACGGTTCGACCGTGGCCCCCCTTGCGGTCAAGGACATGGTGATCGCCGGCGTTTCCGGCGGCGATTGGGGCATCCGCGGATTCATCGCTGCATACAGGGCTTCCGACGGGAAACGCCTCTGGCGCCGCTGGACTATTCCCGCAAAGGGCGAACCCGGAGCTGAGACCTGGGGCAGCAATCCTCCAAAAACGGGCGGGGGAGCGACCTGGTTGACAGGTTCTTACGATCCGGAAACTGATACGCTCTACTGGCCCACCGGTAATCCTTATCCCGACTCCGACGACTGTGACAGGCCCGGCGATAATCTTTACACGGATTGTATCCTGGCCCTGAACCCTGAAAACGGCAATCTGAAATGGTATTACCAGGTCACTCCGCACGACACCCATGACTGGGACTCAAACGCCCCGCTGGTCCTTGTGGATACGACATTTCAAGGACAAGAGCGCAAACTCCTCCTGCACGCTGACAAGAACGGTTTCTTTTATGTGCTCGACCGCACGAACGGGCACGTCTTGCTGGCCAAACCTTTCGTGCGGGTGACGTGGGCCAGCGGAATTGGAGCTGACGGCCGCCCGAAACTTCTTCGAGTGAATGGGCCCCTCTGTCCCGGCGAGTACGGGACAAATTGGAATGCGACGGCATTTAATCCCAAGGAGCATCTTTACTACGTCATGGCGCTTGAGAAGTGTGTGATGAAGCTCTCCGGAAACAACTGGAGATCGGTGGGTGGCGGCAATGAAGTTGGCCAAAAATACCTCGAAGCGCTTGACATCGATACTGGAAAAGTTGTCTGGAAAATTCCGCAGATTGGGCCCGTCGAAGGCAAAAGGGATGCCGGAGTGCTGGCAACAGCCGGCGGCCTTCTCTTTTATGGCGATCCGAGTGGTGATATTGTGGCCGTCGATTCCCGCAACGGGAAAGTGCTCTGGCATTTTCCGACGAACGGCGAGAACAAGGCTTCCCCCATGACATACATGGTTAACGGGAAGCAATACATTGCACTTGCCGTCGGCCCGAACATCCTTTGCTTCGGACTGCCCTGAAGGAGGAGAAACCAAGTGAATAAGAAGGTCTCGAGGCGTGAATTCCTTCAAGCTTCTGTGGCTGGCGCGGTGATGAGCGCCACCGCCCGCCCGTTTGCCACTCCAAATCCTCCCAGCAAAGCCTTCCGTGGAACGCTCTGTCTGTTTTCAAAGCCGGTTCCGCAATTGAACTGGCGGGAACTGGCGCGGAACGCCAGGCAGGCCGGTTTCGATGGAATTGATTTGACGGTCCGTACAGAGGGACATGTTCTTCCGGAGCGTGTGGCTACGGACCTTCCAAGAGCGGTGGCAGCGATCCGAGAAGAAGGACTTGAAGTCCCGATGATCACGACCGCACTGCTTTCTGCTGACGATCCCACGGCGAAACAAATCATCAGCACGGCTGGAGAGTTGTCCATTCCCTACTTGAAACCCGGCTACTACCGTTACAAGCTTGTAAACGTTCTGCAGGAAGTTGACGGAGCAGGGCGGCAGCTTCGCAGCCTGGTGGAGTTGGCAAAGGACCACGGTATACAGGTCGGTTATCACAATCACCCTCGCTATATCGGAGAGGCCATCTGGGACATGGCGAGAGTTATCGAGCCGCTCGATCCCCAATGGTGCGGTTTCTACTTCGACCTGTGCCAGGCCACGATGGAAGGCGGCGTCAGCGGATGGCGAGTCGCAACCAGTCTGGTGCTCCCACGCCTGAAGATGATCGCGGCAAAAGATTTCGTGTGGAAGCAGACCGCCCCTCATGAGTGGCGCGCTGAAACGTGTCCCATGGGCGAAGGGATGTCAAACTGGAAAGAGTTCTTCAAGATCGTCGCACAGTCGGATTTCCATGGCCCAGTTTCTTTGCAGCAGGAATTTGCAATTCCCGGCGCGGCCGACCACCAGGGCATCGCTGTTTCGCGCAAGGCGATTCCCAGGGTGATTCAATCCGCCAAAGAAAATCTTGATTACCTTAAGTCCGTAATCCGGGAAGCGTATGAACGCGCATAGCAGGTTGTCAACTCACCGTCCAGACGGAGATTGTCTTGCAGGTTCGCGGTAAAAGCACGCGGCGAATGTTTTTGAAAGCCGGTATGGGAGCGATATCCTTATCGCAGATGGCGAAACGCATCATGATAGCCGCACCGCAGCGCAAGTCCACTGACATTCTCATCAGGGAAATACATTTAGCTTACGAAGACTATCCATACCGCACACCTTACGAGTTCGGCGGCCGCAGCGTAGATCGCGTGACCCTCTTAAACGTTCATTGCACCGTGGAAACTGTCAACGGCCGTGTGGCTGAGGGCTTTGGCTCCATGACCATGGGCAATGAATGGGCGTTCCCTTCAAAAACGCTTCCCTACGAAACGACCTTGGACGCAATGAAGCGGCTGGCCGCACGCATCGCTCGGGCCACAAGGAATTACAATGAACCCGGCCATCCCATTGATATCAATTTTTCGCTTGAGCCGGAATATATGCGTGCTGCGCGAGAACTGTCTGAGGAGATGCATCTCGATGAACCGATTCCGAAGCTCTGCACTCTGGTCACCGCAAGCCCTTTTGACGCGGCCATCCATGATGCGTTCGGCAAAGTCCACGGACTGAACTGTTACCTGACTTATGGCCCGGAATTCATGAGCTATGACCTGGCCAACTACCTCTCACCCGAATTCAAAGGAGAATATCCCGGCCAGTATCTGCTGCCAAAGCCCAAGCCCTGGGTCTGGTGCAATCATTCCGTCGGAGCGTCCGATCCGATCGAGGCTTCGGATGTTAAAAAGCGCCTGAATGACGGCCTTCCGCAAACACTCGGTGAGTGGATCGTAGCAGATGGGTTAACACACCTGAAAATCAAACTCGACGGTAACAATCTCGAGCGCGATCTTGCGCGCATCCTGCATATCGACCGCGTTGCTACGGAAGTCGAAACCCGACGGGGCGTGCGCCAATGGTATTATTCGCTGGACTTCAACGAGCAATGCCCAAACGCCGACTACCTGCTCGAGTTCATCCGCCAGATCCGGGAAAAATCACCCGGAGGCTACGATCGCATAACCTATCTTGAGCAGCCTGAGTCGCGGGACCTCATTGCAGATGCGTCGCAACTTCTCTTCGCAGCCTCCAAATTAAAACCCGTCGTCATGGATGAATCGCTGACTGGATTTGACGCCCTTCTGCGCGGGCGCAGAATGGGCTATACGGGGGTGGCGCTGAAGGCCTGCAAAGGACAAAGCCAGTCCGTTGTGCTGAACGCCGCAGCCCAAAAGTTCAAAATGTACATGACGGCGCAGGACCTGACGTGCCCCGGCGCCTCACTGATTCAATCCGCTGGAATTGCGGCCCACGTAGGCCCAATCGACACACTGGAATCCAACGCCCGGGAATACGTCCCTGCGGCGAACAAACCGTGGCTTAAGAAATTTCCCGGATTATTCGAGGTGCGCGATGGCAAGCTGCACACAGCGAAACTTGGCGGACCCGGTCTGAGTGCTGTTTGACAGGCGAGGCCCATCAACATCTTATCCCGCAACAGTACAGTGCGCCTGGCTGGTCTTTGGAGGTGAAGAAATCCGTGCAAAAACGCAATGGTCTTTCTCCGACAATTCTCCTTGCGTTATGCATGACTCTGGCAGGAGCCGAACTTCCCGCGCACGCCGCCTGGAATGCCGGATTTGCAAAAGTAAATATCACGCCGCAAGGTCCGCTCTGGATGGCGGGCTATGCAGCACGCACCCGGCCATCCGAAGGCGTCCTCCTGGACTTGTACGCCAGGGCGATGGCCCTGCAGGACGAGTCCGGCCACCGAGCGGTGCTGGTAACAACAGACCTGCTGGGGCTGCCCCGACCCGTCAGCGAAAACATCGCCCGCAGTGTTGAACGCAAGTACGGATTGAAGCGAAGCCAACTGTTCCTTAACTCTTCGCACACACACAGCGGCCCGGTTGTCGGCAGGACGCTGGCTATTGCCTATGAAGGGCCGGCGGGTATGAACGTCCAACAGTGGTCCGACGTGGACGTCTATACCAACCGGCTTGAAGACCTGATCGTGCAGGTTATCGGTGAGGCCCTCGACAATCTTCAGACGGCAACTCTCAATTTCGGGCACGGCGAGGTTGGTTTCGCAATGAACCGTCGCGTGAAAACCGCCACAGGATACGTTGGGGGCTTCAATAGAGACGGCCCTGTGGACCACGATGTTCCTGTTCTCCTTGTTCGAAGTGAAAGCGGAAATATTCTGGGAATTATCTTTGGATACGCCTGCCATAACACGACCATCGGGCCGACCTTTTACAAATTCAACGGCGATTACGCCGGCTACGCTCAAATGTGGCTCGAGAACCGCTACCGGGGCGCAATAGCCATGTTTGTGCAGGGATGCGGAGCCGATTCAAACCCCTATCCGCGCGGAACGGTAGCCCTGGCCCAACAGCACGGTGATGAATTGGCCCGCGCTGTTGAAAAAGCAATAGGGGGCCAGTTACACCCGCTTGACGGGCGATTAAGGACCGTGTTCAGGACTTTTCCTGTGCAATTCGCAGGACCGCCGACACGGGCAGACTACGAAAATCAACTTAAGAGCGATGACGTTTATGTACGGAAACACGCGGAGGCGATGCTGAAAATCATCGACCAGAAAGGTCACGTGCCTTCCACATATCCTTATTCACTTGAAGTTTGGCAGCTTGGCAAGGGTCTCACCTTGATCGCGCTTGCAGGCGAATGTGTGATTGATTACGACCTGAGGCTCAAAAGGGAACTGGGGCCTCAAAGCCTTTGGGTTGCGGGCTACAGCAACGATGTTTTTGCCTATATTCCATCGTTGCGGATCCTCAAAGAGGGCGGATATGAGGGAGGCGGGGCTATGATCTACTACGGGCAACCGGGGCCATTTGCATCCACGATCGAGGAGACCATCATTCGTCAGGTTCATGAAGCAATTGCGAAACTACGCAGATGAGATCGAAGATGAACTAACGTTTTTGGACAAGGGTCCATTTCTGGCGAACGAACATTGAAATCCATGGTCCTCGGGAGGAATTATGAACACTAAGCTCACACGCCGGGATTTTCTGGGCGGCGCGGCGGGGGTGGCCGCAGGACTGGCATCGAGCGGGAAAAGCTTTGCGAAATCGCCGGCCAGATCAACTGCGGGAACTGCCCTGGCAATCCTTGGTGGCAAGCCCGTCCGCACAAAGCCTTTTCCATCGTGGCCTGTGATCGAGGCGAGCGACGAAAAGAGCTGGATGCAGGTCCTCATGGGCTGCAAATGGAACCGCCTGGACGGCCACTATGTGCACGAATTCGAAAACACGTGGGCGCAAATGCTGGGGGCGAAATATGGTCTGGCAACAGCCAGCGGAACAACTGCGTTGCTGACCTCGGTAAACGCGCTTGGCATCGGGCCGGGCGATGAGGTCATTGTTCCTCCTTACACGTTCGTCGCGACGGTGAACATCGTTCTCCTCCAGCATGCGTTGCCCATCTTTGTTGATACCGACCCGGACACGTTTCAGATTGACGCACGCAAGATCGAGTCCGCGATCACCCAGCGGACGCGATGCATCATTCCCGTGCATCTTGGCGGATCGGCGGCCGATATGGATACCATCCTGGATGTTGCGAAGCGCCACAGCTTGGACGTCATCGAAGACGCCTGCCAGGCCCACTTGGCGGAATGGCGTCACGAGAAGGTAAGTACGCTCGGCAACCTCGGATGCTTCAGCTTCCAGGCGTCGAAGAACCTGAACTCCGGCGAGGGCGGAGCCATTCTGACGAATGACCAGCGGCTATATGAATATTGTTTGAGTTTCCATAATCAGGGGCGAGGGAAATATGACTCCGGATTTGGCTACGTCCGGAACGGAGCAAACTTCCGCATGACTGAATTCCAGGGAGCGTTGTTACTTCAGCAATTGACCCGGTTGGAAGCGCAAAGCCGAACCCGAACTGCAAATGCTGAGTACTTGACGAGCATATTGAAGGAGATACCCGGAATTACACCAGCCCGGATGTATGACGGCTGTACCAGAAATGTATATCACCTTTACATGTTCCAGTATGACAGCGCGCATTTTGCCGGACTTCCACGCTCTCGTTTCCTGAAAGCCTTGGAGGCAGAAGGCGTTCCCTGCTCAGGCGGGTATACACCGCTTAATAAGGAACCGTTCCTGAAAGAAGCCCTCAGTTCGCGCGCCTTCCGGGCCATATACAGCGAGAAGGAGCTTGCGGAGTATGAAGAGCGAAACCTTTGTCCTGAGAATGACAGACTCTGCGAAAGGGCAGTCTGGTTTACTCAGACAATGTTCTTGGGCCCAAGGGCCGATATGGACCAGATCGCTGAAGCCATCCTGAAGATTCAAAAACAGGCAGGCGACCTCGCCCGTTCTCAGGCATGACGGTTTGCCGGAAGGTGTTTTCGGCTTCGCCTCTCGTGGTGCTACGACAACTCGGGCCGTTGATTGCAAGTCCTGGCTTGGAGACTTTCTAACTGAATTGCATTGTGGATTGTCAAATCGAATTTCTGCGCTCCCAAGTGAGGAGGTGATTCTCCAACCGGCAAGCGTTTGCCTGGCGGTCCCTCCAGGCAATGGCGCATCTTTTTAGTTAATCGAATGGCAAACATTATTCCGGCACTCACGTGTGCCAATTTAATCCTCCTGCGACCGCGAGGCAGGCACTACGGGAACTCCGCCCGCAGAATGCAAGCCTTGTCCGGACGGCTGATTCCTTCCCTTTCGACCTGCTTCCAGAACGGCGCCGACGGGCATCCAATTTCGCCATTGCACTTCCTGCCCTCAGGCAAGCATATTCTTCTCGATGCGTGGCACATTGGAATTCTCCCTGGTTGGAATAAGGGCGTAAAGACAGCCAATCGATGTCATCCCTTGTTCAAATCACGTCCATAACTCTTATGGAAAAAACGGAAATAAAGGAGGATGTTCGCAGCCATGACAACTGCATAGATGCAAAAGGGCATGGCAATATCCGAAATATTGAAAAGGTAGCCGGTAAGCGTGATGCCTCCCGAAGAAGCTCCGAGTCGCGCCACTTGGTTGATTCCCAGCGCCCGCCCGAGTTCGTCCTGATTAACCATCTCCGTGAGCGCCGTTTGCTGCACTGGCACTGCGGTCACGCGCAGCGCGGGCGTCAGCAAGTAAATGATCAGGGCGACCGCGTAAATGTGGCAAAATGGCAGCAACAAAAGAAGCACCGTTCCGAGGCCGCGTGTCACGGCGATGCTCTTCACAAAACCAAGTCCCTGCTCAAGGCGCGGAGCCGCGAGTAGAGCGAACGCCGCCAGCATGCCACTGGCAAATGCGTAAACGGCCATCTCTGATTTCGGAACATGATAAACGATGACAAAGAACGGGATCAAAAAAGGAACCACCAACCCTTGCGTAAAACCATTGAGCATACCTGTAACTGTGAATTTGCCGATGACTATCTTGCTGTGCAGCCTCCGCAGACTGCCCCTTACATTGGCCGTGTTGATAAAGGCAAGAAATATAAGGCCAGAGCCGGAGATTATCGTAGCCCACAAAAAGATATGCCGAACCTCCCCGTGCCTTGCCAGCAGTGCTCCGAACGCTCCGGACAGTCCGCTCAGGAACGTCAGGATTGAAAAATAGAACGTTCGGTTTTCGGAAGTAGTCAAATCTGCGATAACAGCGTTCTGGATGGGCTGTGCCGCCCCGCCGATTCCCCCGGTCATCAGCGATCCCGTGGCTGAGTAGCCGCCCAGTGACGTGGCGACGAACAGAACCGGCAATCGGCTGGATAAGAATACGAGGGCAGAACTCAGTGGGAGCAACAAACCCACGAGAAACAGCGTCTTGCCTCTTCCCCAGACATCGGCAAGGAAACCGAACAGGAGTCCGAGGAATGCCGTCGAGACGGCTGCTGAAGTGTAGAGCAGGCCGAGTTGTAAGGGGCTGTAATGTCGATACCTCAGAACAAGATACGGGAACGCGATCGTGATCATTCCCGCAGCGATGCTGCGCGAGGTGCGAAACAGGGCGAGGAAAAACAATTGTCCACGCGCGTCTTTCATCATGTCTTGACAATCCAGAGGCAGATAAACTTTCAGTTTATTATGGATTCTGTTTCATAAGCTATTTATGCAAGAAGTTCCGAATTCGACTGGTAAAATGAGCAGCTTTGAGCTGTAAGCCAGCGCGAAAGCGAGCAGTGTGAGGTAAACCAATGAGGATCGATAGCCATCAGCACTTTTGGAAGCTATCCAGGGGTGACTATTCGTGGATGAAACCGGAAATGAAGGTCTTGTACCGGGACTATATGCCTCAAGACCTGGAACCAAGCCTGAAACGTCATAAGATCGATAAAACTGTGCTCGTACAGGCCGCTCCTACTGTTGCGGAGACGGATTTCCTGCTGGAGATAGCTGAAACTTACGATTTCGTTGCGGGGGTAGTGGGCTGGCTCGACTTTGAGAGCGAAGACTTTCAATCGTTATTTGAGCGCTACCGACGTAACAGGAAGTTTATCGGTATACGACCCATGCTGGAGGAACTTGCCGACGACGATTGGATCCTCCGGCCGCAGGTTCTGGAGCCACTGCAACTGATCGCTGAAGCGGATTTCCCTTTCGATTTTCTTGTCAAGCCGCGTCATCTCTCTTACGTCGCAAAGGCGCTTGAGGCTGTGCCAGGTCTGCGGGCCGTCATCGACCACATTGCCAAACCGGAAATCATGGCCCGGAAATTTGAGCCATGGAAGTCGATGATTCGTGAGCTTGCCCAGCACAAGAACCTGTATTGCAAGCTGTCAGGAATGGTCACAGAGGCCCGCCATGATTCGTGGAAGCCCGAAGATCTGCGCCCATACATCGAACACGTCGTTGAGTGCTTCGGACCGGATCGCGTAATGTACGGCAGCGACTGGCCCGTATGCCTGCTGGCCGGTAGTTATGACCAAGTAATAGGCGTTCTGGAATCGATCCTCAACCTTCGCCTCGATAGAGCGTCCTTGGAAGCCATCTATGGTGGCAATGCGGCACACTTCTACAAACTGAAGTTCTAATCAGCATTAAACGAGCACGAGCGCCATGCAATACCAACCGCAAAATCGTCTTTACTTTGTTAAAGCGTGCTGAATCATGTTGTCATCACTGTTCTATGGAAATAACATGGTCGATGGCGGTCCATTCACACGGCGAAGAAGTAATATTTCAGCCGGTTTCGGACCGAAGCGGCACTGATTAATTGATGAAAGGGCAATTCTGATGCTGGCAGGCGTTTACACAGGAGTTGAGAGTCTCAAGTTTCAGGAATGGCCAAAGCCTGAATTAGGTCCGGGAGAAATACTTGTGAAGGTCCGGTATGCGGGCATTTGCGGGACGGACATGATGATCCACGCGGGCAAGCACCCACGAGTGGTGCCGCCACGCGTGCTGGGCCACGAGATTTTTGGCACCGTTGCGGAATCACGCGTATCCGCTGGATCCCCATTGAAGGAAGGAGACCGCGTAGCTGTCTTCCCGCTTATTTCCTGCGGCCAATGTGCGCCTTGCCGCGAGGGTAACGCTCATGTTTGTGAGAAACTCGGCCTGCTTGGCATTGACGCTGATGGGGGATTTGCTGAATACATAAAAACGACCGCAGAACAGTTGATACCTGTGCCTCCCAGCGTTGATGACGAGCAGGCGGCACTTGTGGAACCCCTTTCGGTGGCCGTCCACGTCGTGCGAACGTCGCGATTTACGGCCGGGGATACTGCGGTGGTTACGGGCGCCGGACCGATTGGAAATCTGATTGCCCAGGTGCTCAGGGCTGTGGGCGCAAGGCATGTCCTCGTGTCTGAGGCGATGCCCTTCCGGCGTGAACTGGCAGCGCGAATGGGCTTTGCCGTCGTCAATCCGTTAGAGGTGAAGCCTGTCGAGGTGGTTCGCAGGCTGACGGGAGAAAACTTTGTGGACCACGTTTTCGAAGCAACGGGAGCAACGGCAGCTTACCGGGACGCCGTTCAGTGCTGCAAAGTGCGCGGCCACATCACGTTTGTTGGACTGCCGAAGTCCGCGCCTGAAGTGGACGTCCTCAATCTGGTTTTCAAGGAAATTCGCACGTCCGGCGCACGTGTCTATACGCCAAAAGATTTTCGCGTGGCAATATCGCTGCTCGAACGGAACGCAATCGATGTCAGGAGTGTGGTTACGGACCGGCTGCCCCTCAAAGACATCGAGATTGGGCTGCAGAGGATGCATAACCCGGACAGCAGCTTGAAAATTCTTTTCAGTCTTTAATCGTGAGCGTACACCAAAGCGCACCAAGCCTTTCCAGAGGCTTTGCCTCGGGATGATGGGTATGCAGATCGATTTTTGAATCAGCCCTTACGCCCCACTGACTCCGACCTTGTAGCGCTCCCGATGTTCCCGTACGTAAAGCCCGTTGACGACGGGTTCTGACTCGCATTCGGCCTCGATGACTGTGACCGGCTCATCCGGCGCCTTGTTGGGAAGACCGGTAAACTGAACCGAGATATCATCTTGTCGAAAATCGACCTTCTTGCCTGATGCAAACAGCCGAGCCGATTTCACCTTTGCCTGCAGCCCTCCCACCGCCACGACCGTCTGTGGCCGGAAGAAAGTCAACCAGTTCGCTGCCGGCGTATCATCCGGCCAGAAGTGCACATGGATATAAAGCGTGTTCCCCTTGCGCGTGAAATTCGCATAAGTTGTCGGGCTGGCATTGCATCGCTCGGATTCGTAAATTGTTGGCCCGTTCTTGTCCATCCATTTGCCTACGGCCTCGAGCGTACGAACTTCTTCCTCCGGCACGGATCCGTCCGGCTTCGGTCCGATGTTCAGCAGATAATTCCCGCCGCCCCGGGCGCATTCGATCAGGTTGCGCACGATTGTCTTGGGAGACTTGAAGTCGTCGTCGGCCTTCTGGTAACCCCAACTGTCATTCATGGTCATGCAGGTTTCCCATGCACGGCCTTTTTCCGCCGCCCGAATATGCTGCTCGGGCGTGGAAAAATCTCCGGGCAGACCATTCCGGTTATTCACTATAATGTCCGGTTGTAACTGGAAAACCATATCATTCATCTTTTTCGAATCCCACTGCTCGGCCGTCAGGGGCCAGTCCACGTCATACCAGAGAATGTCAATCTTGCCGTAGTTCGTCATCAGTTCCCTGATCAGGCCGTGAGTGTATTCCACAAACCGTTTGCGTGCCGCTTCGTCCGTGGCGCACCGTGCTCCGTCGGGATGATGCCAGTCCATCAGCGAATAATAGAAGCCTACCCGCAAACCTTCCGCGCGCGCGGCCTCGACGAATTCCTTGACTAAATCCCGCCCGCATGCCTGCTTTGGTGCGCAGTAGTCAGTGAGCTTGGTATCGAAAAGGCAAAAGCCCTCATGGTGCTTCGTCGTCATCACCATGTACTTCTGACCAGCCCGCTTGGCCAGCTTTGCCCAATCGCGGGCGGCGTTGGGTTTGGGAGTAAAGTGTTTTGCGAGCAACTCATATTGCGGGATAGGAATGCCCTCTTTTTCCATGGCCCATTCATGTTGGCCAATAACACTATAGAGTCCCCAATGAATGAACATCCCAAATTTCGCCGCGTGCCACCATTTCATGCGCCTCTCGCGGTCCGCGATGGCTGAGGCAGGCTCGCCCGGCCCTTCTGTTTGGGCCTGCTTCGGGGCGGGCGACTGTCCCGAAGTGCATCCAGTGGCCGCAGCTACTGCGGCCATCGTGCCGCCCGCTCCTATCAATTTCAAGTAATCCCGCCGCGTCATCCCACTCACCCGCATTGTTCCCCTCCTTCCGTGTAAGCCTGCATGTTGAGATGAATGCGCTTCATTCCCTTGAAGCAACCTTTGCTGCCGGGGCTGCAAGGTGCTAATGCGCAAATGATCTTACCGCAAAATGCCCCTGGAATATACGCGGAAGGCCGACGGTCGCTTCGCCTGCATCAGATATATGTCCTGGCGCAAGCCTTCCCGCCGTAACCGGCGCTGCTGCCCATTGTTTAACGCAAGCAACTCTCTCTTCCTCCTTTTTACACGTCAAATCAGTCTGTCAATGAAACAGGCGTGGCCTTCCTTTCTGGGGCATATGTGGTTAAGCTTCGAGTAAATGGATCCTCAGCGGCAACGAAAGGTCCGCCTTGACCAGCTTCTTGTAGAGCGCGGGCTAGCGGAGTCTCGCCAGAAAGCCCAGGCACTGATCCTTGCCGGGCAGGTTATGGTGGACGAACGGAAAATCGAAAAGTGCGGGACGGCCGTAAGCCCTGAGGCGCGATTGCGCCTGCTGGGCGAACCGCTCAAATACGTCAGCCGCGCCGGGCTGAAGCTCGAAGCAGCGCTAGACTATTTTCATGTCGATCCAACCGGGAAAACCTGCCTGGACATCGGGGCCTCGACCGGAGGATTTACGGATTGTCTCCTTCAACGTGGTGCTGCACGCGTAATTGCCGTGGACGCAGGAACCAATCAGCTCGACTGGAAATTACGGAAGGACCCGCGCATCACTGTGATGGAGAAAACCAATGCCCGCTATCTTACGCTTGGGCAGATTGGCACACGAGTAGCAATCGTGACGATGGACGTCTCCTTCATTTCCTCCACGCTGATTCTTCCCGCGTTGCCACCCTTGCTCGAAAAGGACGCCGACATTCTGGTACTGGTCAAGCCCCAGTTTGAGGTCGGCCCGGACAAGGTTGGGAAAGGCGGCGTGGTGCGCGATCCGAAGCTGCACGAGGAAGCAATTAACAAGGTGGCACGGAAAGTCGCGGAACTCGGTTTCACTGGGATTGGGCGCGTTGAAAGCGTCCTGCCTGGTGCATCAGGAAACCGTGAATTTTTCCTGCATGCTATTTGGCCGAAAAATGTCTAGAATGTTGTATCGATCCGGAAGAGTGAAGGGCAGCCTGCAACCAAGCCCCGGCAATTTCGAATTGTCATGACGATAAGAAAAATCGGGATTGTTTCAAAACCCAAGAAAGCGGAGATTCGCGAGATCGTTCCGCCGCTCGTGGATTGGCTGCGCGAGCGCGACATCGAGGTCTTAATTGATAAAGAGACGGGCTCCATTCTTGAAAGCTCGGAAAAGTGCCTGACCCGGAACGAGCTTCCCGGAAAAGTCGATCTGCTGGTCGTGTTGGGAGGTGACGGAACGCTTCTGGCGGCCGCCAGGTCTATTTGCCGCCGTCAAGTCCCCATCTTTGCGGTCAACCTGGGCGACCTTGGCTTTCTCACGGCGATCACCCGGGACGAACTCTACCCCGCGCTTGAAGGAGTACTGTCAGGAAACTACCGCTCCGAGAAGCGGGTCCAAATCGAAGGCGAACTCATCCGCGCGGACGAAGTACTCTCCACCTTCCGTGCATTGAATGACGTGGTCCTGAATAAGGGAGCTATCGCGCGCATTCAGGATTTCGAGGTTTATACAGACGGCGAGTTCATTTCAAATTACAAATCCGATGGCTTGATTGTTTCAACTCCAACAGGTTCGACGGCTTATTCACTGGCGGCCGGCGGTCCCGTCGTTACACCCTCTGTCGAGGCCTTTATCGTCACACCTATCTGCGCACACACGCTCACCAATCGCCCGCTGGTGCTGCGCGATTCGGCCATTATCGAAATTGTTGTGAAGAGCCAGCGCGAAGCTGCTTATCTGACAGTCGATGGTCAGGTGGGCATTGCCACCCATAGCGAAGACATCGTCCGCGTCAGGAAGTCCGATTCCTATATTGAACTGATCCAGCCACCCCACAGAAGCTACTTCGATATTCTCCGCCAGAAACTCAAGTGGGGAGAGCGGTAGCAGTGAGAGGAGTGCAGAAAGCGTCGGGTGCTCTGATGCTGTGCATTCCCTGCGTCAAAGGACTTCCCCAGTCATCAAATCTTCCAGCCTTTCGCGTGGGCGAATCAATTCGGCTGTGCTGCCGGAGACCATCACTTCCGGCGGGCGCGGGCGGGAGTTGTAATTCGAAGAGAGGACGTAGCCGTACGCACCCACCGTCATGACGGCAACGAGGTCCCCCGGTTCGACGCAGGGCATTTCGCGGTCGCGGGCCAGAAAATCGCCCGTTTCGCAGAGCGGGCCGACGACATCAGCCGTAAAGGTTTTCTCCGAGCGTCGTTCGACGGGGACAATCTGGTGCAATGAGCCGTAGAGCGTCGGTCTCATCAGATCGTTCATCCCGGCATCAACAACGACAAAGTGTTTCTTTCCTGTGTTTTTGATATAAAGAACGCGCGTCAGGAGAACGCCGGCATTGCCGACGAGCGCGCGTCCCGGCTCCATAATCAGGCGGTAAGGCGTCCCTATTAGCCGCTGCTTGAGTTCCGAGGTCAGGCGGTCCATTTCGAGCGGGTTTTCATCGACATACCGAATGCCGTAGCCTCCGCCAAGATCGAGGAACTCCAGCCTGATGCCCTCACGTTCCAGCGCCCGGGCAAGCTCCAGAATTTCATCAAGGGCCTGAACGAACGGGTTGACATCCAGGATTTGCGACCCAATGTGACACGCGATCCCGCGCACGCACAACTCGGGCACTCGCGCAGCGCGCCGGAAGAGGTCCACGGCCTGATCCTTGGGGACGCCGAATTTATGGATGAATTGGCCGGTCGAGATATACGGATGCGTGTCCGCCTCAACATCGGGATTCACGCGGATGGAAATGTTGGCTTGTTTCTTCAGGTGCCGGGCGCGACTTGCGATCGCCTCCAACTCTCCGGCTGATTCCACATTGAACATCAGGATGCCGGCGGCAAGCGCCGCGTCGATTTCGCTCTCGTCCTTGCCGACCCCGGAGAAAACAATTGTATCCGGTCTCGCCCCCACCCTGAGGACGCGAGCCAATTCCCCCCTTGAGACAATGTCGAAACCTGCGCCGGCTTGGCGCAGAAGGTTGAGGATCCTGAGATTGGAGTTCGCTTTGACGGAATAGCAAACCAGGTGCGGGATGCCGGCCAGATGGCTCTTAATGTAAGCGAAGTTTTCTTCGATAGCCGAACGGCTGTAAATGTAGGCAGGCGTGCCATATCGAGCCGCCAATTCCGCCAGAGGAACTCCTTCGCATTGCAGCTTATTCCCTACGTAGTAGAAATGGTCCATCACTGAATTTTCTAAATGTGCTCCTGTGCTGCCTAAGTTTGAATTGTTACGTTCAGGCCCCATATGATTAAAGTCTGCCTCAGCGTACGCGCGCCAAAACCAGGGTCTGGTCGTCGCGTTGCGGCAAGCCCGCCTCAAACCGCGCGATTTCTCCGAATAACACGTCAATGATTTCACGGAGAGGACGGTCCGCATTCTCGCGCAAAATGTGCGCCACATGCCGGACGCCGAATTCCTGGAGCTCCGGATTCATGGCTTCACCCAGACCGTCGGAGAAAAATGCCAGCAGGTCTCCCTTCTTCAGTTGAAGGGAAATTTGCTGATACTCCGTGTGTTCCAACAGGCCCAGGGGAATTCCTTCCGCCTGGACGGGCCTGCATCGCCCGCTCCGGACGAGCAGTGGAAGCGGCATCCCGGCGTTGGCAAGATGCATTTCCTTCGTCTTGGGGTCCCACACGGCATACACGAGCGTAATGAAATGACCCTCCACCCTGCGTTCCAGGAGCGTTGCATTCAGCCTCCGAAGCATTTCAGGCACAGGAAGACGTAACGGAGCAAGACTGCGTAAAATCCCTCCCGCCAGCGCGCCGTAAAGAGCAGCCGGCGCCCCTTTGCCGCTGACGTCCCCTACGGCCAGCACGTGACGGTCCTTGCCATATTTGAGGAAGTCATAAAGGTCGCCGCCAAGTTGCCGCGCGGGCTGGAAGCGCAGATCGACTTCCAAACCCGGGATATTCGGCGATGTTCCGGGCATCAGGAGCATCTGGATTTCCTGCGCACGCTTCAGGTCGCGCTCAAGGCGGGACTCACTTCGAACCGCTCTCTCATAAAGACGCGCATTTTCAATAGCGATGGCAATTTGCGGGGCCAGGGTGGAAAAAATCCGGACATGGTCTTCCGTAAAGTAATTGAGATTGGAACTTTCAAGGTCCACGACGCCGATGACGCGGCCGCGATAGACCAGCGGCACAGCCATCTCCGACTTAGTCTCTGGATTAATGCGAATGTATCGAGGATCCTTGCTGACATCTGGGACAACGACCGGCTGCAGTGAACTGGCGGCCGCACCCACAATGCCCTGACCAAATCGAACCGTTGTCTTGTCCGGAAGGCTTTCATCCTGGCGCAATGAAAGAACGGAATTGAATGTCTTTGCCTGTTCATCCGCAAGCATAATGCTGAAGCGGTGATAATCCACCAGGCGTTTCGTCAGCGTCCCGATTTTCCGCAGCAGTTCGCCGAGCACTAGCACTGAACTCAGTTCACGGCTGATCTCATTCAGCAACTGCAAGGTGCGGGCCTGACGGACGCTTCGCCGATAGAGCCGTGCGTTTTCGATGGCCATGGCCATACGCCCAGCCAGAAGCTCCAGCAAATTCACATGCTGTTCTGTAAAGAAATCAGGCGCATCCGCTTCCAGATCGATAACGCCGATCACACGGTTCTTCAAAATAAGCGGAATTGCCAGTTCGGACCTGATTTCGGGCAGGGATTCAATATATGAGGGATCAGATTGAACGTTATTGACCAGAATCGAACGTCGTTCGAGGGCCGCTCGGCCAACAATCCCCTCGCCCACCTTGATTCGAAGCGTCTGTACTCTTTCCTCCGGATGGCCGACGCTCGAGCGGATTCTCAATTCCTGTGTTTTCTCATTCAGAAGAAGGATGGCAAATGCCTTGTAGTCAATGACCCGCTTGACAAGCTCGGCAATGCGGACCATTAACACTTCAAGATCAAGCGTGGACGTGATCTGCTCACTGACCTCAAGCAAAAGCGTCAGAAGTTCTGTCGCTCCAAGCGGGCGGACCGACGTTTTCACCGTTTCCGACATCGATCAATCCGTGTGACCAGTGGCTTTCGTGAGTCTGGCAGATGTGCCGCTTCCCAGGCGTTCCGGTCTGGATATCAGCATTCTCATCCTATCCTCGAGTGTGCGTGCCCTGCCACCGGCCTTGGCGTCCACCGATCGTCCAACTGTTGCGCGCATCAGCCAGACGTCGGAATCCTCGGCGCTCGGCAGCCCAAATGCAGTTAAGGTCTCGACGCGGCTTGCGCCTGCCCGTCGTGCAGTCCGGCAGGCCATGGATTTCTACTCATCAGGAAGATAAGCGTTTTCAAGAATCATTCTTAAGACGCAGCCGACAATGTGCGCGATGTCCCCCGCATCCTAGATATCCTCTGAATACCTTATTGTCGGGACGCAATGTCCCGTGGTCTTTCACTCGACTGAGTTCATGAGCCTCCGCGCGCATCGAAAGTCCGGCTTCCGCCGGCTTTACAATGAAAAAATCCCGGCTGGCTGCATTAGCTGCCATTCTAGCATAATCGGTTGGATATACTCCGATTTCCAGCGCTGCCGGCTGAAATCCTGCCGAGCCAGTCCATCTTGGAAGGCGAATCAAAGCATGTTTTCCCAGCCAGAATCCGCAGGGACACGCGGACAAAATGTTCGTACTCTGCTTCTAGGCATCTTCAGCGCCTCGGACTGGGCTGAAAGTGTAAAATGAATCCGTGGAGCGTGAGCAATTTGAGCGGCTGGTCGAAGAAGCCCTGGATAGCCTCCCGGAGCCATTTCGCACCAAACTGGCGAACCTAGTAATTTTCGTTGAAGACTCGCCGCCACGCGAACCCGGCCGACGCGGCCTGCTGTTGGGCCTCTTTTCCGGGATTCCTCGGACCATGAAGAGCGTTTTTTCCGCTGATCCTCCTGACCACATTTTCCTTTATCAGAAGAGCATTGAGGCCATCTGTACGACGGACGCGCAAATCGCACAACAAATCCGGGACACGTTGTTGCACGAAATCGGCCACTATTTCGGGTTAACCGAGGACCAACTTCGAAACATTTAGCTCCCTTTCGTCAGCTTGCGCAGTTGTTCCGGAATCGTGCCGCTGATTCCATCGACTGGTTGACACCTCCAGCCGGCGGATGGAAATCAAGGCAATGTGTCCTGCATTACTCTCATTGGTGAAACAAGTCTTTGGCGCTGTCTCTGTGCGAGTATAATGATTTTGAATGCGAATTCTGGCAATCGACACAACAAGTGAATTCGGCGGAGTTGCCGTTTACGAATCGAATAAGTGTCTTTCGATCGCTCTGAACACAGAGCCGGCCTCCCGTTACGCCGTATCGCTGTTCGGACTGGCGGAGCGTGCCCTCGCCGAGGCCGATACCGGGTTCGCCGATATTGACCTGTACGCCGTTTCGAACGGCCCGGGATCCTTCACAGGGATACGCGTGGGGTTAGCTGCTGCGCAGGGTTGGGCGAAGGCATTTGAAAAGCCGGTCAAGGGCGTGAATCTGCTTGAGGCCATGGTGGAACAGGCTTGCCCTGCCGCCGAATGGGCAGTACCGGTCCTTGACGCACGCCGAGGAGAATTTTTCGTTGGGGTCTTCCACAAGGCAGCGGGCGGCCCTGACGGCGGGGCGACGTTCGAAACGGCTGGACCGGCCCAACTTGTGCGTCCAGATCGGTTTAGCACACTGGTAGAAACGATAAGCCAAGGCGGCCAGTGCAGGGCTTTCAGCGGTGGCACGGTTGCCTGCCTCATACGCTCCCATGACCAGAAGGCCCGGACATTGCTGGAAGGCCTACCCCCCGATGTATTGCGTGTCGAAGCGGAAGGTGAGCTTCTCAAAGCCATTGTCCATTTGGGGCTTCGCGATTTCATGCATGGCAATCTGCTCTCGTCCGACCGGCTTGACGCGTGCTACATCCGGCGGTCAGATGCGGAAATGAACTGGCGGCCAACGGCAACAAGCGTAAAAAGCCCATAAAAAGTTTCCGCATCGTTTCCTCGCCCACGCGCAACCGAATTTTCTTCTGAAGTGTTATGCCATCTGTTTCGCTTCCATTCAAGATCAGGCCTTTTTTCCCTGGCGACCTCGACGCAATTCTTGGGATTCAAAGCACGTGCCAATCCATTTCGGTTTGGTCGTCACGTGACTATCAGGAACTGGCCGCAGATCCCATGGGAACGTTGCTCGTGGCGTGTTTCGAGGGCCACACCATGTCACGCATCCTGGGATTTTCGGTCTTCCACCGCGTGGACTCGGAAGCTGAGCTTCGAAATATAGCGGTTGCTCCAGAGTATAGGCGTCAAGGAATTGCCAAGGCGCTTCTCGAGGACGGGTGCCGCAGATTATATGCTGTCGGCGTCCGAAAACTCTTTCTTGAAGTTCGCGAATCCAACTTGCCCGCACTCGAACTCTACCGCAAATTTGGCTTTGAACCGCAGGGACGCAGGAAAGAATATTATCGGCATCCCACCGAAGACGCACTGGTTCTTGCCTGCCGAATCTTACCTTCCGACGGTTAATTGGGGTAGATTCTGACCTCTCCTTCCGGAAACCAGGCAGGAGGTTAGTCCCATCGATTTCGAACTTCAAGCATTGGATGGCACGAAGCTAACCCAAATGGTGTATTCTACATCCCATTTGGTGTACCAAACCACCGAGTCGGTTATTCGAAGACTCCGCTTGAATTTCATAAATTTAATTTAATCAACTGATTTTACGAGGCTTGATTGAAGCTGCCCCGAAGACGGGCCGTTCTTTGGAATGGGTCGTGCATCAGCAAAACACGGTGTCTATTTTTACTTGGAGGTTTCATCACCTATGAAAAAGTTACTCACGCTGTTTGCTGCTCTTGCAATGGCAACTACGCTCTCGATGCCGGCTTTCGCTGCAAAGAAGCACACGAAGAAGGGAGCTGCCACGGCCCAAACCCATAGCAAGAAGCACATGAAGAACGCGAAGAAGAAGGGCGCAACCGAGGGAGAAAAGAAGGGCCAGTAAGAAGCTCTTTTGCCCTTAGCTTTCTTTTTGTTTTTGCTTAATAACCCGGCCGCGTGGCCGGGTTTCTTTTTCCCGCCTGAGTCGGGAAATCCAATCCGGCCTGCCGGACGGCTATTCCATCCAACCACGCATTTTGTTAATCCCGAACGACAAACTCCTGCCTCCTCGATAACTTGCTCTGTCGCGAATGGCCAGAAAAGGAACTGCGATTTCAAACGGGAAGGCACAGCAATTGACGGAATTATCCTGGAGACCCCGAGACCAAGCGCCACACCTCGAGGGAGTATTCGCAAGCCCTCATTGCTGGAGAGAAATATAAAACGAAACCCGCCCCTTCAGCCCGGATTTCCTTCTTGAGACTCAGGGTCTGCGGAGCGGGCGTTTCGGTTGACGCTCTTTCGGTTTTCGCATAAATTACAAATTCAAAAACTGCGCGTGGATTCGTTGCTGTGCAATGCTCGACGGGCGCATCCTTGTGCCCGAAAAATCCCAACCCGCATTTCTGACGCGAGGGTTCGTTGCGACTTTCATCCATCCTGAAGTCATATCCTCTACTTGCCCTGTTGCTGACCGCTCCCGTGTTGGGGCTGACGCCTGTCGCGGCGCGGCACGGAATGGTAGTCAGCAGCGATCCGCTCGCCACAGAGGCCGGAGTCGAAATCCTGAAGGCCGGCGGCAATGCTGTGGATGCGGCTGTCGCAGTGGGTTTTGCCCTGGCCGTCACTTATCCCTTTGCTGGAAACATTGGAGGCGGCGGCTTCATGATGGTCCGCATGACGGACCGCAAACCGGCAATGATCGACTATCGTGAGGAAGCGCCTGGGGCAGCATCCCGCGATATGTATCTGGACAAACATGGCCGGGTAATCCCCGGTGCTTCTACAGTCGGCGCGCTGTCGGTAGGAGTTCCGGGAACAGTTGCAGGTCTTGCCCTGGCTGAACAGAGGTATGGGACACTTGGACTTGCTCGTGTCATGGAACCCGCCATCCGGCTGGCCGAGCAGGGCTTTCCTGTGAGTTACTGGCTGAGCCGGTCGCTTGCAAGCCACAAGGAACTGCTCTCAAAATTCGACGCAAGCCGTCGAATCTATCTTCGCGACGGCAACCTCTATCAACCAGGAGAAATCTTCCGCCAGCCTGATCTGGCACGGACATTACAACAGATTGCACAGCACGGACCGAACGCGTTTTATATGGGCCAGGTTGCCGATGAAATAGTCTCTACGATGGCGAAATACCACGGAATCATCTCAAAGAGCGACTTGGAAGATTATCGAGCGAAAGTGAGGGAGCCGCTTCTCGGGCATTTCCGAGGATATGGGATTCTGGCGCCGCCACCGCCCAGTTCAGGCGGTGTGGCGCTAATCGAAATGCTCAACATCCTTGATCCGTTGGACCTGGGCCCCCCAAACTCGTACCAGTCCATCCATCTGATCGCGGAGGCCATGCGGCGCGCTTATGCCGATCGGGCTGCGTACCTCGGCGATACGGACTTTGTTTCTGTACCTGTAGCAGGGCTTACAAGCCCGAAGTATGCAGCCCTGCTTCGCAACGAAATTCTGAAATCGAAACCAGATGCGCCGTTGCGTGCAGGAAATCCCGCACCCTTCGAGGGCACAAATACAACGCACTTTTCCGTCGTAGATGGGGAAGGCAATGCAGTCTCAAACACCTACACTCTCAATAATGGCTACGGAAGCGGCGTGACCGTTGAAGGCGCAGGCTTTCTTCTGAACGATGAGATGGATGACTTTACTTCCAAGCCCGACACTCCCAACATGTATGGGCTGATCCAGAGCGAGGCCAACTCAATTGCGCCGCACAAGCGCCCACTCTCATCGATGACGCCTGTGATCGTCGTGCAAAACAACCAGGTGCGGCTGGTCGCCGGCTCGCCAGGCGGCGGCACGATTATTAATACCGTGCTTCAGGTACTCCTGAATGTTTTGGCGTATAACATGGATGTGTTGCAGGCGGTGAATGCTCCGCGGTTCCATGACCAATGGAAACCTGACCAGATAACTTTTGAAAAATGGGGATTTTCTGCCGACACACTTGATAAGCTTAAAAAGGCTGGTTACAAGCTCGCCGAAACTGACAGCCTGGGCGAGTGCGAAGCCATCGAGGTTGACCCCGAAACCGGCTGGCGCTTCGGCGCCGCTGATCCGCGGGGGACAGGAAAGGCGGCAGGATACTGATGAATTTCGGGCTTTCTACCCACCTTTTCGCGAACGACCGCTTGTCCTCGCACATCCTGGACGGCATTCTCAGCGCTGGCTTCCGCCAGATTGAGATATTCGCGGCGCTCCAGCATCTTGACTATCATGATCCCAACCACATTCGGGACGTAGCAGAGTGGTTCCGCGACCATGACCTCGAGCTTTTCTCGCTTCACGCGCCGCTCTATACGGACAGGGATTGGGGACGTTCCGGCGGCGTGCCCGTGTCCGTGGCCTATCTGGAACGCCGGAAGCGCATCGAGAGCATGGAGGAAATCAAGCGGGCGATTGAGGTAGCCGAGCAATTGCCGTTTCGAAATCTGGTCCTCCACCTGGGCCTGCCGGAGGAAGAATTCGACATCGATAAGTTCGATGCGGCGTTTACGTCCCTCGAACACTTGAACCTTTATGCCAAAGAACGCGGCGTGAGCATTCTGCTGGAGAATATTCCGAATGAACTTACATCTCCCGAGCGGCTGATCCGCTTCATGAATTACACCCACATGGGGCTGAAGATCTGCTTCGATACAGGCCATGCGCATATAACCTGCGGCGTCGATCATGCTTTCGATGTCCTGAAAGACCATATCGCCTCTACGCACATCCACGACAACTGGCGTGAAAAGGATGAGCATCTGCTTCCGTTTGCTGGCGGGATCGACTGGGAACGGACGGTGCGCAATCTGCGCAGCTTGGACGGCAATGTCCCCGTCATGTTTGAGCTGCGCAACTTCGGCCCGCCTGGTCCAAGCTTCGAAAAGCTGCACGAGATTATGAAGATGATGGAGGAAATCCGCTAAGCATGGGAGCCTCTTCACCGCCCGTCATTAACATCCGCAACGCGGGCCAATACGTTGACCGGGAAGTGACGGTTCAGGGCTGGCTTTACAATCTGCGGGAGAGCGGAAAAATCCTCTTCCCGATTTTCAGGGACGGGACCGGCCTGATGCAGGGCGTTGTCGTCAAGAGCGCCGTATCGCCCGAATTGTTTGAAAGGGTGCGCGCCCTGACCCAGGAATCTTCCCTGCGCGTCACCGGCAAAGTCCGCACAGAGCCCCGTGCGCCGGGAGGGTTTGAACTGGGTGTGACGGACCTTCAAATCATCCAGCTAATTCCGCCTGACCGGCCTTACCCCATCACGCCCAAAGAACACGGAATCGAATTCCTGATGGACCATCGACACCTGTGGCTGCGGTCCACACGCCAGAGGGCTATTCTGGGTGTGCGGCATCAGATCATCCGCGCCTGCCGCGATTTTTTTGATGACCGCGGATTCGTTCTGGTAGATACGCCCATCCTGACTCCCAGCGCTTGCGAGGGCACAACAACGCTGTTTGAAGTGGACTATTTTGGCCAGAAAGCCTATCTCACGCAGTCCGGCCAGCTTTACAATGAAGCTGCCGCCATGTCTGTTGGCAAAACTTACTGTTTTGGGCCCACGTTCCGCGCTGAAAAGTCCAAAACACGCCGCCACCTGATGGAGTTCTGGATGGTCGAGCCGGAAGTCGCGTTCGCACAGCTCGATGATGTAATGCAACTGGCGGAAGACCTCGTGGCCAGTGTCGTCGCTCGCGTACTTGAAAGGTGTCGGCGGGAACTCGAAACGCTTGGGCGCGACGTTTCGAAGCTTGAGCGCTGCACTCCGCCGTTTCCGCGAATTTCCTACGACGACGCGATCAAAATCCTCCAGGAAAAGGGAAGCGAGATCAAGTGGGGCGGAGATTTCGGTGGGACGGATGAAACCCTGCTGGCCGAAAGCTTCGAAAAGCCGGTGATGGTGCACCGCTACCCCAGCCAGGTAAAAGCATTCTACATGGCCCCTGATCCTGCTCGTCCCGAATTGGCCCTTTGCGTGGACGTTCTGGCGCCCGAAGGGTATGGAGAAATCATCGGCGGCAGCGAGCGCCTGGCGGATTACAACCTTCTTGTCAAGCGCATGGAAGAATCGAAGCTTCCGCGCGAGGCATTTGAATGGTATCTCGACCTGCGCCGTTACGGGACGGTCCCGCATGGCGGCTTCGGCATGGGCATCGAGCGGGTCGTGGCTTGGATTTGCGGACTTGATCACGTCCGCGAAACAATTCCGTTCCCCCGCATGCTCTACCGCCTGACGCCATGATATTTGTATCGAGCACGGCCCCGGATTTTGATCCGGAATTTACTCGTGCTGTCTGACACACAGGACTGAACGGCTCCGCCCGCTGGACGGCTTCGATTCTCTGTGACTTTGGCGACTTGAAAATTAACTATGGTACGTAAAGCGGGCCGTGCCTTGTAATTGCCTTGCGACGATCATAGATCATCACTACAGTTGTTGGGCACGATATGAAGATTCGCATCCTCGGAATTCCGCTTGATCTTGGCCAGGCACGGCGTGGTGTGGACATGGGACCGTCAGCCGTGCGAGCCGCCGGCTTGAATTCCGCACTCAAAGCCTTGGGACACCAGGTGGAAGACGCTGGAAACATCCATGTGCGCATCGCCGAGGAACAGCATTTTGGCGACAAGCGTGCAAAGTACTTGAAGGAGATAGCGGAGACGTGCCGCGAGGCTGCCCAGCGCGTGTTCCAGACGGTCCAGGAGGGATGGTTTCCACTGTCGCTCGGTGGAGACCACTCGATTGCGGTTGGAACGCAGGCCGGCGTATCCAGGTTCTACAACGATCGCGGGCAATCCATCGGCTGCATTTGGGTTGACGCTCACGCGGATATGAACACGCCGGAAACCAGCCCCAGCGGAAATGTCCACGGCATGCCATTTGCCGCGTCGTTGGGCTTCGGGCCCGAAGAACTGACGCACATCATGGGCTTCGCACCGAAACTTCAGGCACGCAACTGCGCGCTGATCGGATTGCGTGATCTTGACAGCCGGGAGCGTCGCCTCGTGAAGGACTCCGGCGTCCATGCGTTCACGATGCGCGACATTGACGAATATGGTGTGCGCGCAGTGATGGAAAAGAGCATCGCAGCGGCTACAGACGGCACGGCCGGCTTCGTGGTATCACTGGATATGGACGTAATCGATCCTCATGAGGCTCCCGGCGTGGGTACACCAGTAAGGGGAGGAATTACTTTCCGCGAAGCCCATCTGATCATGGAAATGATCTCGGACAGCAGAAAAATGCTTGCCCTCGAAATGGTGGAAGTGAACCCCATCATCGACGTCCTTAACAAGACAGCAATTCTGGCCGTAGGGCTTGCCGCTTCAGCGCTGGGGAAAAAAATCCTGTGAAGAAGAGAATTCGAGTGGGAGTCCTGTTTGGCGGGCGCTCCGGAGAACATGAAGTTTCGCTGACTTCCGCCGCCTCAGTCATGCACGCTCTCGATCCTGAGAAATACGAAGTTGTACCCATTGGAATAAGCCGGGAAGGGCGCTGGTACATGGGTCCAACCGCGCGCAGGCCGCTCAAGGAAGTTTTTGAAAAAGGTCAGGCGGTCATTCTCTCCCCAGATCCTTCCGGACCAAGATTCTGCGTATGCAATTCACGGCTAAACTTTAAAGGCCCGCGCGGTGTCGACGTTATATTTCCCGTGCTCCACGGAACATTCGGGGAAGATGGGACTATTCAAGGCCTGCTCGAACTCGCAGGCATTCCATATGTTGGCTCGGGTGTGCTCGGCTCCGCAGCTGGCATGGATAAGGACGTGATGAAGCGCCTTTTCCGTGACGCGGGCCTTCCTGTGGTGCAATGGGTGACTGTGCTGCGGAGCGAGTGGAACGAACGCCAGCAGTATGTGCGCAGGCTGATTGAAACAAAGCTCTCATATCCGCTTTTCGTCAAGCCGGCAAACCTGGGATCTTCGGTCGGTATCAGCAAGGTGCACAACCGCCGCGAGCTCGCCCCGGCGCTCGATCTCGCAGCCCGTTACGACCGAAAGATCGTAGTTGAAAAAGGGCTGGACGCGCGCGAGATCGAATGCGCGGTGCTGGGTAACGATCGGCCGGAAGCCTCCGTGGCGGGAGAAATCGTTCCGGTAAACGAGTTCTACGATTATGAGGCGAAGTACCTCAAGGAGGGCTCGAAGTTGATAATCCCTGCAAAGCTGTCGCGAGCAGAGGCACGCTGCGTGAAAGACTTCGCTTTGCGGGCCTTCGCTGCTGTTGACTGCGCCGGAATGGCGCGCATAGATTTTCTCCTGGCGCGCCAAAGCAATGAACTGTTCGTCAACGAAGTCAACACCATCCCGGGCTTTACGCCTATCAGCATGTACCCCAAGCTTTGGGAGGCCAGCGGCCTTCCTTATCCGGCATTGCTCGATCGCCTGATCCAGCTTGCATTCGAACGCCATCGCGAAAAACAGTACACACAATACGATTATGGGAAGTAGCGCAGGCTTCTCGCCATTCGCCCACTGATCTCGACCAAACCGCGCGGCAGCCCAAAGAGCTTGTATGCTTGACCGAAAAATGCCTTTCGTGCTTAACTAACCATATAGTTAAAAAGAGACCCCATGGCGATAAAAGCGCCAGTTAGACGCGCGGTTAAAACGCCGGAAACGCGCGCCATAATTCTGCGTTCCGCTGAGCATATCTTCGCCGAGCGCGGCCTGGCCGGTGCCCGCATCGACGCCATTGCCGCGGCGGCTGGGGTTAATAAAGCCCTGATCTACTATTACTTCAAGAGCAAGGATGCACTGTTTCTTGCTGTCATCGAAGAGCATTTGAAAGAATTCTCACGGCGCGCGCTTGCTCTTCTTTCCAGCGATGAGGGCGCGAAGGACAAAGTGCTTCATTACGTCAGCATGCACTTTGACTTTGTCGCAACACGAAGAGACTACCCGCGCCTGTTCCAAAGGTTCATGATGGCGCGCGAGCGTCGCTTCATGCAGGTCCGGCAGAAGTATTTTGCTCCAGTGGGCCAGAAGCTACGATCGGTGATTGAGCAAGGCATCAGAACAGGTGAATTTTACGAATCAGACAGCACCCACACGGTCATCTCGCTGGTGGCTCTCACGGTCTTCTACTTTGCGGTTGCACCAATGCTGAAAGCTGCTGAGGCGATCAAGGACCCCTATGAAAAATCCCAACTCGCGAGGAGAAAAAGAGAAGTCTTGAATTTTGTCCGGCGGGCTCTCTTTCAAAACGCAGGTTTGGCATGACACGCAAAATCTTCTTTGTGATTCTCGGTCTTGTGGTTCTGGCAAGCATCGCCGTGTTCGTGGTCACGCGCCCGTCAACGCAGGGTCTGGTCCTGACCGGCCTGGTTGATGCCGATGAGGTCGCGGTCAGCGCTCAGATCGCCGGCCGGCTTCAGCAAGTCCTGGTGCAGGAAGGGGATTCGGTGACCCGGGGACAATTACTCGCAACAATTGTTCCAAAGGAATTGCAGGCAGACCAGGCCTTCTATGCGTCGTCGATGAAGAGCGCGAGCGCGCAGGTTGATGCGGCCCGCGCGTCGCTCGACTATCAGGAATTGCAGACCCGTGACCAGATTCGGCAGGCGGAAGCCAATCTCTCATCGACCGAGGCACAGTTGAAACAGGCGCAGGCAAATCTTGCCCTGGCAGAGCAGAACTTTAAGCGAACAGACCGCCTGTTCGAACAACAGATTGTTTCCCAACAGGACGAGGACCAGGCCAAAGCCAACCTGGAAGCAAACCAGGCAAACGTCGAGGCCCTTGAAAAACAGGTGCAGGCGGCCCGCGCGGCGGTAGCCCTGGCGCGCTCCAACGAGAAGCAGATCATCATCCGCCAGCGGCAACTCCTTTCCAACCAGCATCAGTTCGCTGCGGCCCGCGCCCAGGATCTGGCTGCACGAGCACGCCTTGATTACACGGAGATCCGTTCGCCGATCAACGGTCTGGTCTCCCTGCGCGCAGCTCTGAGTGGCGAAGTCGTGAATCCGGCGCAGCCCATCGTCGTGCTCTATGATCCGGACAAGATCTGGGTCCGTGCGGATGTCCCGGAAACGGACATTCACCTGATCCGCATAGGCCAGCAGTTCCCGGTGAGTTTCCCGGGAGGCTTCGAACGGATCGGAACCGTCTATTTCCGCGCGGTCGATGCGGATTACGCTACTCAGCGTGACGTCAGTCGCACCAAGCGCGACATTAAGACTTTTCAGATTCGATTGCGCGTAGACAATAAGGACCGCAGGCTTGCTCCGGGCCTTACGGCGTATGTGACCATACCCATCAAAGATCAGGACTAGCATCGGTAGTCCGGGTGTGTGATGGCAGAGGGGAAACAGTTCAAGTTGTTCCTGGGAGCTTGCAGATGGCCGCCGTTGAAGTTGAAAAGCTGACCAAGCGTTTCAACGGATTTACAGCCGTTGACTCTCTCACGTTCCGCGTGGAGGAAGGAGAAATATTCGGTCTGCTGGGGCCGAACGGCGCAGGCAAATCCACGCTGATTCGCATGCTGACTACCCTGCTGCCCCCCACGGAAGGGACCGCACTGGTCAACGGCTATGATGTGTTCCGCCAGCAAAATGAGGTGCGGAATTGCATCGGCGTGATTCCTCAGGCGATGACCTCTGACCTCGACCTCAGCGCGGAGGAAAACCTGAACATTTTCGCCAAGCTCTACGGCGTGCCGCGGAACCGCCGTGCGCAGGTCATTCGGGAATTGCTGCAAGCAGTCGAATTGGAAAAATGGGCAAATCACCCTGTCAAGCATCTTTCCGGCGGAATGCGGCGGAGGCTGGAAATCGCTCGCGGCCTTGTTCACGAGCCGAAGATATTCTTCCTCGATGAACCAACGACGGGGCTGGATCCGACGTCACGCATCGCCGTGTGGGAAATGCTGGTCAGGATCAAGAAGCAGCGCGAACTGACTATTCTCCTGACGACACACTACATGGATGAGGCGGACCGGCTTTGTGACCGCATCGCCATCGTGGACCACGGCAAGCTCGTGGCGATCGACTCGCCGATGAAGCTGAAGGCCTCGATTCCGGCGGCAAGTTTTCTCGAAGTCAGTTTTTCCGCCATTCCGACGGGTTGGTTAGAAACCTTAAAGTCATTACCCGAGGTCGCAAGCGTCACAGTGCACGATCATATTTTTCGCATTGCGTCACACAACGGGCCGCGGACGACCATCGAGCTTGTGGAAGCCGCCCGCAGGGCAGGGATCGAAGTATCGTCTCTTTCTGTGCAAAGCACTACTTTGGATGACGTGTTCATGCACTACACCGGACGACAACTCCGGGATGAATTGCAGGAGAAAACCTACGAGACCAGCCTGATGCCCCCGCGGTAACCACGGCCCGGGCTGCGCCGACCAAACAGGACTAGCATGAATCGCATCATGGCCATCATCCAACGCGATCTGCTGAAATTTTTCCGCAGCCCTGCGCTCATGATGGCGTCTCTGATTTTTCCGTTGGTGCAGTTGGTGGTACTCGGTTACGCCTTCGGAGGGAAGATCAAGAACCTTAAGGTAGGCGTCGTGAATCAGGACGGTGGCCTTGAAACGGTCCGCTTGCGCGAGATGTTCGGGGCCATCGCGGCCAACGCCCGAACTTTCACGACCGTGGGTTATGTCGATCCGCGGAAGGCGCTTGAAGACCTGAGGGAAGGACGCATCAACGCGGTGCTGGAAATCCCTCCCGATTTTTCGCGCAACGTCCTCGAACAGCACGAACCGCAGATCGCGTTGATTGAAGATAACACGGACAACTTTGTAACGAGCGCGCTCGAGGGCGTTTTCACAGGGTTGGTGGCCGCCTATAATCAGCCTCGCGTTGAACCGCGCGTTCCTGGCGGCGTGTCGCTCAGGGTCGTTGAACTCTATCCTTACGTGCCTTATATCCAATACCTGTTAGCAGGTTCCGTAGTCCTCTCGATATTTGTTTCTGCCATGATCGGCGGCGGCATCATTTTCATCGATGACAAAGCGCGCGGTCTGCACGAAGGCTATCTGGTTACCCCCATCACTAAATTTGAGCTGATCATGGGCTTCACACTTTCGGGAGCCAGCAAGGCGATCCTGGCGGGTCTGGTCCTTAGCACCCTGGGCGCCTTGCTCGCCGGGATTCCGAACCCGCTTGCCCTGGCACGCGTGGCCCGTCTGATCGTCGTGATTGTCGTCAGCTCGATGGCCCTGATCAGCATGATGTTCCTGATGATGGTACGGATCAGCGATCCGCTGGTTCCCCGCGCCATCTTCGGCGTACTCAACACGCTGCTCTTCTTCCCGAGCGGCGCCGTCTATCCCATCAACGCCTTTCCGCCCTGGATGAAGGCCATCACGGTCATCGACCCTTTCACTTATGCGGTCCACGCCTTCAAATCGCTGTTTCTCAAAAACACCGGCTTCATCGCGATTTCAGGCGATTTGATCTTTCTCACCGTTTTCACGGTCATCATGATGACCTTCGCTACGCTCCTCTTCCGCCGCACACTGTAACGCCCCGAGGCCCGGCCCGAAGTGCAGGCGCTGACGATTCTTGTTCCTGCATGGCAGCGCTCGTCGTTGAATGCTGCGGCCCATGCGCCTGATAACAGTTAAAAATTCGAGGTTAATCGCAGACCCTGCGCCGCGGACCATCTTAATAAGCGGTCACATTAATTCGACCTTGCGTTGACGCGGCGGCAAGGCGCGCTAAAATGGTTTACTTACGGCAAACCCATGGATGCGACCACAAGACCGAGGGTTTCGGTCGTCAAATACCTGAATACGGCCCCGCTGATCTGGGGCATGCTGAAAGGCAGCCAGCAGGGGAAATACAACCTCGACTTCACCACTCCTGCAAAGTGCGCTGACGACCTGCGAAGGCGTGATGCGGCGATCGGAATCATCCCGTCCATCGAATATCAGCGGATTGATGGGCTCCGCGTTCTGCCGCGATGTTCCATCGCGTCAAAGGGAATCGTCAAGAGCGTCCTGCTACTCAGCAAGGTTCCCGCGGAACGGATAAAGACAGTTGCTCTCGACAATTCGTCGCGGACGTCGGCGGCACTTGTCCAGGTCCTGTTGCGGAAATTCTACTCAAGGGCAATCGTCGCGGCACCAGCAAACCCAGACCCGGGAAAAATGTTGCAGAATGCTGATGCGGCGCTCCTGATCGGCGATCCCGCGCTTACCTTTGACGCCAACGGGCTGTGCGTCTATGACCTCGCGGCGGAGTGGAAAAAGTTCACGGGCCTGCCTTTTGTGTTTGCAATATGGGCAGGATATGAGGATGCGACGCTCAGCCGGCTTTGCGCCGATTTCGAAGCCTCAAAAGATTACGGCATGGAACACCTGGAAGACATCGCGCGCGAGTACGCGCCGCGGCTTGGTCTCTCGCAAGAGGCGGTCAAGGTTTACCTGAAAGAGAATATCGATTATTCTTTGGATGAGGAAAACCGCAAGGGGTTAGACCTTTTCTACCGCCTTGCGCACGAAATCGGCATCACATCCGGGGCAAAGGAAATCGCGTTCGCGTAACGCTGCAAGGCGACCAGGATTTCCTCTGCGGCACCCGAGAAAATTCTCCATAAGTGTTATGGGTTTGACTGAAGCACAGGCTCTCGACATGTTACGCTCGGACGACCTGATCGGCCTCGGCATGGAGGCCGACGCGGTGCGCAAGAAATTCCATCCGGGTAACGTCGTAACATATCAGATCGACCGGAACATCAATTACACGAATATCTGCACAGAGTATTGTTCCTTCTGCGCGTTTTACCGGCCCGTCGGATCACCAGAGGGTTATGTGCTGCCCATCGAGACGATTTTCCAGAAAATTGACGAAACGCTTGCGCTGGGCGGCACAGGGGTCCTGATGCAGGGAGGCCTGCATCCCGAACTCAAAATTGACTATTATGAAAACCTTCTTTCCAGCATCAAGAAGCGTTATCCCCAGATCCATCTCCACTGCTTTTCAGCGCCCGAGGTGCTGAATATTGCGGAGCTTTGCGGGTTGACGGTCCGCGACACGCTGATGCGCCTGATGGATGCCGGCCTGGATTCCATTCCCGGCGCGGGTGCGGAAATTCTGGACGATGAAGTCCGGAGGCGGATCGCGCGCCTGAAATGCACGACTGAAGAATGGTTGTTCGTACATCGCGAAGCACACAAACTGGGCATGCGGACGACTGCTACTATGATGTTCGGCTGCGGAGAGGAACTGCGGCATCGCGTGGCGCATTTAGAAAGAATTCACAGGCTTCAGGAAGAAACAGGCGGGTTCACAGCGTTCATTCCATGGTTCTTCCAAAGGGAAAATACATCGCTCGGGCGCTTCGTCAAGGAAGAAGTGACGGCAGTGGATTATCTCAAAACCCTGGCTGTCAGCCGCCTATACCTGGACAACATTCAGAACATTCAGGCGTCATGGCTGACTCCCGGCCACAAGGTCTGCCAGATCGCTCTGCGCTTCGGTGGGAACGACGTCGGCAGCATCCTGATTGAAGAAAATGTGGTGTCCGCCGCAGGCTGCGGGCGCACCTCTTCCGAGGAAAAGCTTCGTCGGATGATTCGTGACGCCGGTTTTCGCCCCATTAAGCGTGATACACTTTATCGCAAATATTTTCTGAATTAAGAAGCCTCGCGAGCCTCCAACCGGTTGCTGCTTGCGACTCCAAGCTGATGACAGAACTTCGCTGGAATCCGACGCTGCGGGAGTGGGTTTCAACCGCATCGCATCGCCAACACCGGCCTCAGATGCCGCGCGATTGGTGCCCGTTCTGCCCGGGCTCAGGCCGTGTTCCGGATAACTACGACGTCTATATCTACCCGAACGATTTTCCCGCCTTCTCCATTCCGGCGCAGGTCCCGGCCATTGAGGGAGACGATTTTTATCCGGTTAGGCCTTCGCACGGCAAATGCGACGTGGTGCTTTACCATCCGGATCACAATACTTCAATTCCGCAGATTTCCGTCGATCACCTGACGCGACTGGTGAAGCTCTGGCGCAAACGGTTTGCGGAACTCAAAGCCATTCCAGGTATCCGCTATGTCCTGATTTTTGAGAACAAGGGAGAGGTGATCGGTGTCACGATGCCTCACCCGCACGGCCAGATTTACGCTCTCCCGCTGGTCCCGCCCATCATCATGAAGGAACTCGCCGCCGCGCGCGCGCACCAGCGCAGCCGTGGCCGCTGCCTTTTCTGTGATGTCCTTCAAAGAGAGCACAAAGACAAACGGCGAATTGTAGCGGAGAATTCGGCTTTCACAGCATTCATCCCGTTTTACGCGCGCTGGCCTTACGAAGTGCATATATACCCGCGGCGACATGTGGGCACGCTCGATGAGTTCAATCCTACCGAGGAGAAAGCGCTGGCGGAAATGCTGAAGTGGGTGACACTGAAGTACGACAATCTGTTCAAAATGTCGTTCCCGTACATGATGCTGCTTCACCAGGCCCCTGCGCGCGGCCGGCATCCTTATTATCACTTTCACATCGAGTTTTATCCGCCCCACCGCAGCAAGGAGAAACTGAAATATCTGGCCAGCGTCGAAACGGGCAGCGGTCTATTCCTGAACGATTCGCTTGCCGAAGAGAAGGCATCAGAATTGCGCTCAGTCGCCCCCAGAACACGCCGGGAAATCGTCTGAACGCGTGGCAACGGGAAATCGCAACATGATTCAAGAAGCGTTTCGAAAAATCTACGGAGCAGCGCCGGACGTTTCCGCGCGCTCGCCGGGACGCGTGAACCTGATCGGCGAGCACACGGATTACAACGATGGATTTGTGCTTCCCGCCGCGATTGACCGCGCCATCGACTTCGCCGCCCGCCGCCGCGACGACAACATTGTTCATGTGCACTCGATTGACTTTCAGGATGATGTCGAGTTCAGCCTGGATGCAATCGAGAAAGACTCTCAGCACACATGGAGCAACTATCTCCGCGGCGTGCTCAAGTTCTTACAGGAAGACGGACACAAATTGAGCGGGGCTGACATCGCGTTCGGCGGCAACGTGCCTCGCGAGGCCGGCCTCAGCTCATCAGCAGCAGTTGAAGTCGGTACGGTTGCCCTGGCCATGAAGCTCTACGGAATCGAGTTGTCGCCGCTCGAGGTCGTGCGGTTGGCACGAAAGGCGGAAAACGAGTTCGTCAACGTTCCGTGCGGAATCATGGACCAGTTTGTGTGCGCGCTGGGCAAGCGAAACCACGCGCTGTTTCTCGACTGCCGCGATCTAACGTATCGCCACGTTCCGCTGTCGGCACATGTCAAGATTGTTGTTTGCTATTCGGGCGTACGGCGGGCGCTGGCCGCTTCAGAATACGAAATCCGGCTGCAGCAGTGCCGGGAGGCCGTGGCGCGGCTGGGAACCACGGGCCTCGCCATCAAGTCTCTGCGCGAAATTGACATGACCGACCTGGAAGTGGCCGGCCACAGCCTGAGCGAAGTTCTTCTGAAGCGCGCCCGGCATGTTGTGAGCGAGAACGAACGCGTCCTCAAGGCAATTCAGGATTTGGAGAGGGGCGATCTTGAGAGCTTCGGCAAATTGATGATCGCATCGCATGAGAGTTTGCGTGACGATTATGAGGTCAGTTGCAGGGAACTCGATACGCTGGTGGACCTGGCGCTTGCGCAGCCAGGCGTTCTCGGCTCACGCATGACGGGCGCAGGCTTTGGCGGATGTACGGTCAACCTCGTCCGCACGGGAGCGGCGGCTGACTTCGCAGTAGCAGTGAAGGAAGGCTACTACAAAGCTGTGGGACTGAACGCGGAAGTTTACGTTTGCGAGGCTTCCGACGGCGCACTGGCCGAGGACTGACGTCCTGCGGAATGTGTAAAGCCGGCGATTTTTCCCCCAGACATTCCTGTGCCGTGAGTGTCAGGGTTATTTCCGCCCGGCGAGACCTTTGGCGGCCCCTTGAGCAGCATCATCAAGGCGCTAATCAGGAAGAAAACCAGTAGAATAAAGAGCAGCGTGCGGACCACCCGCCCACTTTCCCCCTCTATAAACGGGCACGAAGCCTGCGGAGTTTTCCTTCGCGCCAAATACCAGGGAAAAATAAAAATCCATAACAGGAACGAACCGATACTCCAGCGCAGTGGTTTTGGAATATTCTTCGCGCGGGCATCGTGAAGCACCCAGACAGACGATAGTATGACCAACCCCCCGAGCAGGATTTGGCCCCTTTCGGGTCCCAGCAGTCTCTCGGTGGTCAACGCAACGAACAACCAGATGCCCAACGTTGCGAAAAAGATACTCCAGGAAAATCGAGCGTACTGCTGCACCGGGGCCGGAATCACCTGCTCCGCGACCGGTGCGGCAACCTGCGGACGCGCAATTTTGCCCGGGTCAATCGCCTGCTTGCAGGAGGGGCAAACGCGGCACCCAGGGGCAAGCATCTGCCCGCAATGGTGACAGGGGAAGGGCTCTTCGGGGAAAACAGCCGCCGGTCCGACGGCAGCGTTCTCGGGCAGTTCAGCCATCCGCCAGTTTATCCTCCCGCTGTGTTTCCATGCTTTCACTCATGGCTTCGCATTCCAACCTTGGTGCTTATCCCAGTCTAACATCTGCCGATAAACAATTCTGCGCGGAAGCTGGTTGAAATTGCGGATGTGTCCCTGGGCGCGGTTTCCTCCCTGCGATTGATAATACCAGCCTGCCTCCTGATGCAGCGCCATCACCTCGCCCGAAACGAAAAACGTGTGTTCTGAGTAATGATACGGGTCCGGCGGATTCATCTTCGGGTCATATACCCTGTCCACATAAAGTCTGATGCTCTCAGGCCTGAGTTCATTATCGCTCACCATTTCCTGCAACGCCTGCACTACAAAATAGTTATTCACAATGTGATCGATGTGGCCCTCGGCAGGAGGATGAGCGGTCACAACAACCTCCGGATGGAACATATTGATCAGTTTCTTCACTGCCGCAACGACGGATTCGCGTGCGAAGGGCAGATTGGGGTCAAAAACATTCGGATACGGCGTATGGTCGGAAGCAAGCAGAACCGAGAGATACGGATAGTCAGCGTCCGGGTGATGATACCAGATTTCACCCGATCCGCCGTCGGGCAGCCCCAGGAAATAAATGTCTCCTGGCGGGACTCCCATATGTCCCAGCACTGCGCGCGTCTCATCCATGCGCAGCATACCGAAATTCAATGCCTCCGCCGCTTCGCACGAGTGCTCGTAATAGAGATCACACGATCCCGCATCGCCGCCCGTGAAATACACAAAATGAATCGGGATGTGGTTCTCGACGGCTGCCCGAATCAAGCCTGCCCAGGCGCCCTCGTCATCTTCGTGCGCGCAAAAAATCAGAATGGACTTCGGCAGCGGGTTCACCCCGAGTTCCAGGTCGTTTTCGGCTACGGTGTTTCCGGAGGAATCTCTCAGAACCACTTCAACCCGGTAAAGGCCCGCTCGCTCGGCGGGAAGTTGAAACGTTAAGTTCTGCTGCCGGGGGACCGCGCCCGGCAACAGGTCTAAGCGATTGGCAATAATCTTTCTCTGGATTGCCTTCCCATCCGGATCGAGCAGTGTCCCCGACACTTCAATCTGTTTCCACGGGGTCTTCCCGGGGTTCGCGAGCGAAAAATGGACCGTCGGTTCCTCCCCGGGCGTGAACATGGTGTGGCTCTTGTCGAAGCGGATCGCGCCAGAGTGAAGACCTGGAGGATAGAAGTGACGGTAGCTCCTCGTGTCAACATCGCTGAGTTCGGGATACGTGTACTGCAACGGATATGGCCGGGGGGACGTTACGCCGGGAGGGCATATCATTATGAGATGACTGAAGGCGATATCCAGAACATTCTTCCGGTCGTGGTCCCAGACAACAACGCCGTACTGGTGGATTGTCGGCTTATTCACTCTGTCGGCAACGGCAACATCGTTCGCATGAATTTCCTGCTGGCCCCCCGCTGAGAGTGTCAAAGCCTGCTTTACCGTAACGATGCTTGCTGCAGCCTGCTGTGCTGGCCCGGCGATCCAGGGCCAATACCTGTTTGAAAATTCCACTCGAAGACCGGTCAGCGGCTGCTGCGTCAGGTTCTTGAGAGTGATCTCGCAGGCGACGTGATCGCCTGTGGTGTAGAAAGTCTTATCGAGGCTGATCCGCTCGATCTTAACCAGCTTGCGGTGGACGGCGAAGGAGCCCGCCGCCCGAATTCTGGAGACAATTTGCCTGGAGATTCGATCCTCACCCAGCAGGTCGATCGCATAGCGCCCGGTGCGTGCGTCAGTCGGTATCTTCCAGAGGAGTGAGTACTCGCCATTCGCGCCCTCGCCCGAGCACGTCCAAGTCTGAGACGGTGGCGTCGTAAACACGGGATGCGGGTCGCCAGCGTAGCGGACTGTAGCTGAAAAGACGACGTCCTGTGCCGCCGCTGTTCCCGGTGATGGAACAAGCCGCATCAGGACTTCCGAGCCGGCATTGTAGGTGGTCCTGTCCGTGACAGCAATTATGCCGCCTTGCGCCCTGGCCAGCACGGGCAACAGCAGAATTCCCACGAAAAGCGCCGGTTTGAATCGAATCAACTTTCTCACATGATCTGACAACACAATGCCTTCCCTCGCCAACAACGGCGGCACTCTTTACTTAAGAAATATGTTCGCGTTCCGCACCGACGAGTACTCGCAGCCCGCGGTTACGCATAAAGGCTCTTAATTTATCACGAATCTGAACCCGTGGCGCGCTTGGGCGCAGTATGGGCGTCTCCTGCTGAAGCACTTCCTTTGTTCTCAATCAGCGGTGCAATCACGCGCACTCAGCCCTGACCGCGATCCGATGAATTTACCTTTCCTTCAAAAAACCGGTAAACTCGTCTTTACGCTTCGGCAGCGGATTTCAATTCCGACAGAGGGACCAGTTCCGGCAACGCGCCGGCCTTGGCAAGGACGTAGTACACAACAAAGCCAACAATGAACGAGAAGAGCACTGCGGGGCGGTCAGCTTTCACCCAGCTTGCCGGGACTCCGGGAATGCTGTTAAGGATGCCGACCACAAAACCAATTGCCCAGGCGACATACCCGGCCCAGTTGATTCCCTGGCGCGGGCCGGACCACTTCCTCCCGGCCAGAAGATAGTCTGCGGCCATGGCTCCGCAGATCGGCCCGAAGGAAGCTCCCACGATTGTGAAGAATCCAATCAGATTTTGCGCCACGCCCGTAATGGCCAGAATGGCCCCGATCGTAACACCCACCAGGGTTGAAACAGCGCGCGGGATCTTCGGCAGCATGGTCCCGAAGCTGTTCCCTGCGATAAACGTGCAGAATGTCGTAGGAACCATGGAGGCAGCCGCAAACAGAAAGAACGTGACCGGGGCGAGGCTGCCAACGCTCTTGATGGTCCCGGCGTAGGTGAAATCCGAAGCGTTCCCGAGTTTGCCCAGGTGGCCGGCAACCGAAAGGACGGGCAGGCCGCCCGCCACGAGAATCGCCAGGGTAATGCCGGTCAACCCTCCCAGGACCACATCGCGGCGGTCGCGATTATTCAGGCCAAAATCTGCGCCTGCGGCGCCGGCCGTTGCAAAAAAGCCAATGACAATCGCGAGCATCGTGAGGAAGCCGCCCCAAGGGTCATTTTGCGGAGGGCGGTAATTTGCCACTCCATCTTTGTTGGCCCAGAAAACGATGATGATCATCAGCAGCGGCACCCAGTTCAGGAACTGGGCAATCCGCGCCATATAGGAAATGCCTTTGATGGCCACCCAGGCCAGGCCGTAGGCCCACACCAGTGCGATAGCGACAAAGAGGCCCTTGGACTGGCTGCCGAGACCCTCCATGATGTAATCCGTGGCGAAGTAAGTGGCCACGGCAAACCAGCCGATTTGCAGGCAGCCCATCAGCAGGCCGGGCATCAGGTAGCCACCCTTCACGCCGAAGGTAGATGTTCCGACGATGTAAAGCGGGCGGCCTGTCTGCATGCCCAGCATGGCAGGGGCGTAGTAATAAAGCGCGAAGCAAAGCAGTCCGGCCACAAACAGGCCCAAAAGACACGCAGCAGGGCTGGCCAGGCTCAGCGTCGGCGCGGACAGTCCAAGATAGAAGGCGACCCACAGGAAGATCCCGGCGTAAGACGGGAACGTGCTTTTGTACCAGGGGACCCGTTTGCTTAAAGGATTGGGAACAGACGATAAAACGTAGTTTGGAAGTTCGGCAGCCATTTTACCCCCAATCGATTGCACAAGAAGTGCTGGTCGGGGAGAAAGAATATTCGCTGTAAGGCCTTTATGCAAGACGAAAAAGCAAGTGGCGAGGCGTCAAGACTGGAAGGCCGTGGGACCACCCCATAGGGGAGGAGCGAATTCGAACCCATCAGGAAGCGGCTAATTCTCTTCAGAATCGGCAAACACCCTGTAGCCGGGGTTCGGGGGAAACATTTCCGCCATCAGGTTCATGCGCTTTCGAAGCACGGGGACGGGAAGGTGCTCCGGCCCGATTCGGATTTGAACATCATGCCAAAGGCCGTGCATGTACTCCGCGCAGGTACTTGTGAAAGAAACGTCGCGATACTTCAGGAATTGCGGGCCTGTTTTCATCCATCGGTTGCGTCTTCGGAGCGGCTGCTTTGCCTCATAGGCCTCCTCGTCAATTTCGCCGGCAAATCCCTCGTCAAGCTCCTCGATGAGAAGGTTTGTAAAACGCTGCAGTTCTTCGGCCGTCAGGCGCGCGCGCAGGAGTTCGGCGACGCTGGCCAGGAATTCCCAGCCCGTATCATGAGGATCAAGGTCGCGGCAGGCAAGAATCAGGTCGATTCTGTCCTCGTTTTCGAACCACACGGCGGAGTGCTTTTCTCCGTCTGGATTAGAAAAGACCACCATGTCGCCTGATTCGAAGCACGCGACGTAAGGAACGAGGAGGACCCTTAATTTCCCAACCCTTTGCGCGATGGCCTCGGGGATGGCCCGGGCCGGCTCACGGACCATCGTACGTTCTTCAGACGGGCTGAGCGGCACGGCCGAGTGCATTTCCCATTCGTGCGCAATCCGCGAGAGCGGCACAAATGTCTGCTGGACGTATTCCCGGACTGGCATACTTCTGGTCAGGGAAATCTGGGAAGAACTCAATTCGCCCTCTCGCATCGGAATCTCAGACCTATTGTGGGGGATAATGTCTCCTTGTGTCCAGATCGGGAAGCGCCCGCAGTTGTCTTTCACGCGCCGAGCTTCCATGCGGCGCCAGAAAAGAGTTGCGTTGGGCGGTGAGCCGGGGCAAAATGAAAAAGTAAGACTTTGAAAGCCTGAGGGATACGCCTTCTGGCAGCAGAACGCTTTTGCGGTCTCCGGGAAGATTTGCAAACGGCTGGCGTACCCTTGAAGACGCCGGGCCGCGGACAACAGCCTTGCAACTGATCCCTGAAAAATTCCCTGCACTGCCCGTTCCTGACGATAAATTCCACGACCATTGTGGCGTGTTTGCCGTTTATGGTCATCCCGAAGCCGCCAAGCTGACCTATCTGGGACTTTATGCACTCCAGCATCGCGGTCAGGAAAGCGCCGGCATTGCCGTCAGTGATGGAGACCACATCAACGGCCACAAGGGCATGGGCCATGTGGCCGAAGTTTTCAACGAGAGGGTTTTGCATGACCTCGCCGGGCACGCCGCCATCGGCCACACACGCTATTCGACCGCCGGCGATACAAACCTGAAGAATGCCCAGCCGCTCAGCGTCAGTTGCCAGAAGGGGCAGGTGGCGCTGGCCCATAACGGGAACCTGGTGAACGCGGCGAGCATCCGCCGTGAGCTCGAAGCGCGCGGGGACATCTTTCAGACCACCAGCGATACGGAAGTGATCCTCCACTATTTCGCGCGGTCCCGCCACAGCGGCATTCCGGAATCGATTGCCGAAGCACTTGATCGTGTTTCGGGCGCCTACTCGCTGGTGATGCTCTTCAAGGACAGCGTTTATGCCATCCGCGATCCGCGCGGCTTCCGGCCGCTCAGCCTTGGCCAATTGAACGGGGCGTACGTTGTGGCGTCAGAGACCTGCGCGTTCGACATCATCAGTGCCACGTATCTGCGTGAAGTTGAGCCCGGCGAGATGGTGATCCTCGACAAGCGCGGTATCACCTCGCTCCGTTTCTCGCCTCCGGCCAGGCCAGCCAAATGCATCTTCGAGCACGTGTATTTCTCACGGCCTGACAGCATTGTCTTTGGCCGCTCGGTCCAAAGCTGCCGCGAAATGCTGGGCCGGCGGCTTGCGCATGAGCACCCGGCGGAGGCCGATCTGGTAGTTCCTGTGCCCGACTCGGGTGTCGCCGCAGCCATCGGGTATTCGCAGGAATCCGGCCTGCCGCTGAAATTTGGATTGATCCGCAATCACTACATAGGACGTACATTCATCGAACCGACGCAGGCCATTCGCGACTTTGGAGTCAAGCTCAAGCTCAACCCGGTGCGCAGCCTGCTCGAGGGGAAGCGCGTGGTTCTGGTGGACGATTCCATCATTCGCGGGACCACCAGCCGCAAAATCGTTCGCCTCGTGCGCGAGGCCGGCGCCCGCGAGGTGCATCTGCGGATCAGTTGTCCGCCCACCATTTCACCCTGCTACTACGGGATCGACACGCCCACGAAAAAGGAACTTATCGCTTCCAGCCACAGCGTGGAAGAGATCCGTGAGTACGTGGGGGCCGATACGCTCGGTTATCTTTCACTCGATGGACTTCAGGAAGCGGTCGGCAACGACAAAGAGAGTTACTGCCTGGCTTGCTACACAGCCAATTATCCAACCACTGTCCAGGAACCGCTCATCACATTGAGGGACCGGGAATAGCGCTTATGGAACCTGCTGACCCTTTGCCGAACGACGAACAGACCCAGAGGTCCGCTGCGCCGCCTGCCCCCTCTTCGCAGCGCAGAGACCGTCACGACGGACTTTGGGAAACCGTCCGCTCGCTGCTGATCGTGCTGGTCGGGGTGTTCTGTATTCGAACGTTTGTGGCGGAAGCCACCGTGATCCCGACGGGGTCGATGGAAAACACGATCCTGATCGGCGACCACGTCTTTCTGAACAAGCTGCTCTACGGTCCGCAATTGCCTTATACCGACTTGCGCTTCCCGCGCCTCGCTCCCATCCATCGTGGAGACATCGTAGCGTTTCATTATCCGGTGAATCCATCGCAGATGTTTGTCAAGCGCGTGATCGGAGTGGGCGGCGACGTTATCCGGATTGTGGACAAGAAGGTCTATGTTAACGGCAAGCTGCTCAAAGAGCCCTACGCTCACTTTATGTCGCCCGCGATTCTTCCGCTCCGCGACAACTTTCCGCCGCCTGTGCAGGAAATCAGCCAACTGCCCGCGGCCTGGGGCCTCGATCCCCGCTGGGCGCAGGAGATGCCCGACTACATTCACAAGAACGGCCTTTACGTTCCCGAGGGCTATCTGTTCGTGCTGGGCGACAACCGCGACAATTCACTGGACAGCCGCTTCTGGGGCTTTGTTCCCGTACAGAATGTTGTGGGTGAGCCGCTGTTTGTTTACTGGTCCTATAATGCGCCCTCGAACGAATGGCTGGACGACAGGCTTTCAGACCGGCTGAAGTTCGATGTTTCAATCCTCTGGAACTTTTTTACCAGAACTCGCTGGTCCCGAATGGGCAAGATCTTCTGACGGGTCCCGTCCATTTGAATTTCTTTCATGATTCCGTCAACGGGGTCTTCGAAGAATTATGCGTTATCGTGATGCCGGCGTTGACATCATCGCAGCGAGCCGCGCCAAGTCACAGATTAAAGAACTTGTCAGCAGGACGTTCAATTCTCGCGTGCTGCGCGGGTTCGGGGCTTTTGGCGGGTTCTACTCTCTGAAAGGCCTGCCTCGGGACGCTGTGCTGGTTTCCAGCATGGACGGCGTCGGCACCAAGCTTAAGATTGCCTTCGCCACCAATCGTCATGAGAGCGCGGCGGCGGACCTGGTGTTCCACTCAGTCAACGACATTGCCGTGCACGGCGCAAGGCCTCTCTTTTTCCTTGACTATCTTGCCACCGGGAAAATCCGATCTAAAGTTATCACCGATGTTGTTCGCGGGCTTTCAAACGCCTGCCGTCAGGTGGGGTGCGCACTGATCGGCGGAGAAACCGCACAAATGCCCGGTTTCTACGCGGCGGATGAATACGACCTGGCCGGCTGCATTGTGGGATGGGTGCGCCAAAGTGAAATTCTGGATGGGAGCCGCATTCGCCCCGGCGATGTAATTCTTGGGCTGCCTTCGTCCGGCTTGCACACGAATGGATATTCTCTTGCCCGCAAAGTTTTGATGGAGCAAGCAGGACTTCGGCTTTCGCAGCACGTCCCGGAGCTTGGCCGCCGCCTGGAGGACGAGTTGCTTGCGCCGCACCGCTGCTACGCCCCGCTGGTTCTACCTCTGCATCAGAAAGGTTGGCTGACCGGCATGGTCCATGTCACCGGCGGCGGCATCACGGACAATACTCCGCGAATTCTTCCGGACCAATGCACGGCGGAGATTCATCTGGGGTCGTGGCCGGTCCTTCCGATTTTCAGTCTGATCGCGGAACTCGGCAAAGTCCGGCAGGCGGAAATGCTGCGAACGTTTAATATGGGGCTGGGCATGCTCCTGATCGTTCCTGAAAAGCACGTCGAAAACGTTGCAGGGGCGCTCAAGCGGAAAAGAGAGAAGTATTGGGTGGTCGGGAGGATTGTGCGTGGCAAGCCTGACGTAAAATACCTTGCCGCCCGCGCCGAACACGCATAGCCGGCGAGGCGGCAGTCGCAAGCGCCGCCAGCGTCATAAGGCAATGGGCTGCTCTGTCGACGTAACATTAATCAGATCCATGAAAAACATTGGCATATTGCTTTCCGGCCGGGGATCGAATTTTGAAGCGATTGCCCGCAATGTAGCCGAAGGGAAAATCCCGGCAAGAATCGCTCTGGTGATCAGCAATCGTGCAGACGCGCCAGGCATCGAGAAGGCCCGCCAAATGGGCCTGCCAACACGCTACATTCCCTCAAAAGGCAAAGACCGCGAGGCCTATGACCACGAAGTTGTCGCGGCGCTCAGGGAAGCTCAGGTGGACCTGGTCTGCCTTGCGGGATTCATGCGATTGCTCAGCCCGTACTTTGTGCGAGCTTTTCCGGGCCGGATTCTGAATATTCATCCGGCGCTTTTACCGGCATTTCCCGGACTCGACGCGCAGAAGCAGGCGCTCGAATACGGCGTTAAGTTCACCGGCTGCACCGTCCACATCGTGGACGAAGGCATAGACACCGGCCCCATCGTTTGCCAGGCCGTTGTGCCCGTGCTCGATGACGACACGGTGGAAACACTGTCGGCGCGCATCCTGAAAGAAGAACACCGGATTTATTCTGAGGCGATCTGCCTGCTGATCGAAGACAAAATCCGCATCGAAGGCCGCCGGGTGCTGCTCAAGAAGTAACGGCCCGGGACTGCATTAACGGCTGGATTTCCGGGCCTCCACACTCTAAATTTAGAAATCGGCAATGACAATCAACGAACAACTCGCCTATCTCACAAAGGGAGCCGAGGAAACGATTCGCGTGGAAGAGCTGTACGCCAAGCTCGAGCGGGCCGCGAAGACGGGCGTTCCGCTGCGGGTCAAGGCCGGGTTCGACCCGACTGCCCCGGACATTCACCTGGGCCACACGGTCCTGATCCGCAAGCTGAAGCACTTCCAGGACCTCGGCCACACGGTGATTTTTCTGATCGGCGACTTCACCGGGCTGATTGGCGATCCTTCCGGCCAAAACGTCACGCGCAAACCGATGACCCCGGAGGAAGTCGCCTCCAACGCCGAAACCTATAAGAAGCAGGTTTTCAAAATCCTCGATCCTGAAAAGACCGTGATCGACTTCAACAGCCGCTGGCTGGGTGCGCTGACCGGCCGCGACTGGATCACCCTGTGCTCGAAGTACACTGTGGCGCGCATGCTGGAACGGGATGATTTCGCAAAGCGGATAAGGGAACAGCGTCCGATCGCCATCCATGAGCTTCTCTATCCTCTGGCGCAAGGCTACGATTCGGTGGCGCTTAAGGCCGACGTCGAACTGGGCGGAACGGACCAGAAGTTCAACCTTCTCGTGGGCAGGACGCTGCAGCAGGAATACGGCCAGGAACCGCAGGTCATCATGATGATGCCGATCCTCGAAGGGCTCGACGGCGTGCAGAAGATGTCCAAGTCGCTCGGCAACTACGTGGGAATCAATGAACCGCCGCAGGAGATGTTCGGAAAGCTGATGTCCATTTCCGACACCCTGATGTGGCGCTATTACGATCTGCTTACGGACTTGCCGCCTTCGGAAATCGCTGCGCTGAAGAGAAAAGTGGAAGAGGGGACCGCGCATCCGCTGGAAGTCAAAAAGCAACTCGCCCGACGCATCGTTTCCGATTTTCACGGAGCGCAAACGGCCGATCAGGCGCAAAAAGACTGGGAAACGCAATTTCAGGAGAAGTCGCTGCCCTCGGAAATTCCCGTTCATACGGGCCGCTTCGAATCACCGGTCAAATTGTTCCGCTTGCTTGTAGCACTGAAGCTGGCCGAATCCAACACGCTCGCCCAGCGCAAGATCAAGGAAGGCGCCGTTTACATGGCCGTGGGTGAGGGGGATCCACCGCAATGGCAGCGGATCACGGACCCGGCCTGGGAATTCGACACACACGCGTTCCCCGTCGCCATCTTTCGTGTGGGAAGGAAGCTGGTAAAGGTCAATTCAACAAAATAACCGGCACGTTACGCTTCAGGTCTCACGTGGATGCGTTGCTGCGAATGCCAAACCGCCGGCAGAGCATTAGTCCTTCGGTGGCGGAATATGAAGGTTCAAGACCAGGTTCGTTCGTGTGTCCCATGAGCTCACTTTGCGAATGTCAGAAGACTGGCCTTTGTAGTGGGCCTGAAATTCATAATCTTCGTTCAGCTTCAGGTCGGTAAAGGTGAACCGCCCGTCAGGTCCCGTATAAATCGCTGTCTTTTTGCCTGTCGCGAGATTGGTCATTTCTACGGCGGCGCCGGGAATTCCATTGTCTGACTGGTCGAAAACCTGGCCCACCACGGTTTTCGAAGTCGGTGGCTTCTCTCTTTTCGCCATCAGTGGGACTGAATCCAGCGCCGTCCACAGCGCTGCGAAAGCCAGCATCAATGCACACGCCTTCATGGAAGCAGCGGAAAACAGGTCGCTGTCCAAAAACCTCGCGGACCGAAGCATGGTGGGGCCCTCTGTGGTGGCCTTACAACTCCTCTTCTTCATCCTCGTCCTCGTCGTCGCTTCTGACAATGTCAAGTTCGATGGGTTCCGTATTCACGACCTCGAGTTCTGCGCCGCATTCAGGGCACTCAATCGTCTGCCCTTCTTCAAGCTCATCCTCTTCGATGTCGATCATTGCTTCGCATTCAGGACACGTCGGCATCGTCTCCCCCTGTCATCTGGTGATATCAACAATAGAAAGTCTATTCATTTCTACGCGCAGTGTCCAGTGGTCAGCATGGACCCGCAAGGTCGAGGTGTATCGGTGAAGCAGACGTGCCTGTCGATCAGTTCACGCAAGGATTTTTGCCATCCCCCTTGAGACGCGATACGCTAAACAGGCTGCCTTGGCAAGGCGCTCGCGCGAGCATGTCGAGCGCATGAGAATTTCTCATCTGGAGAGGTGAATCATGGAAAAAGCGCCGGGTTTCGCAACACTTGCCGTGCACGCGGGCGAATCTCCGTGCCCGGCGACGGGCGCGCTCGATACCCCGATTTATCAATCGACCACTTTTGTCTCCGCCGATTCCGATGAGATGGCTGCAGTGTACAGCGAGGAAAAGCCCGGATACATGTACACGCGCTACGGCAATCCGACGATCCACGCTCTCGAAGCCAAGCTGGCCGCGCTCGAAGGGGGCGAAGCAGCGCTGGCAACGTCGTCCGGCATGGCGGCCGTTTCAACCGCCATCCTCGGTTATGTGAAAGCGGGCGATCACGTTGTCGCGGCGCGATCTATTTACGGAGCGACGTACGACTTCCTCAATCGGAAGCTGCCGCGCATGGGCGCATCGGCAACGTTTGTTGACTCGGCGCGCGCGGAAGGTTTTGAGAAGGCCATCCAGCCGAACACTCGACTGATTTATTTCGAGACGCCCAGCAACCCCGTACTCGACGTCGTGGATATCGCTGCGGTCGCCGCCGTCGGCCGTGCCCACGGGATCCCAACCATGGTGGACAATACGTTCGCTTCACCAGCGCTCCAGCAGCCTTTGCGGCTGGGCGTAACAGTGGTAGTGCACTCCGCCACCAAGTATCTCTGCGGGCACGGCGACGCCATGGGCGGCGCGATCATCGGGCCGCGCGATTACATTTCGCTGCTTGTTCGTGAAGTCATTCGCGATTACGGCGGCGTGATCAGTCCCTTCAACGCGTGGCTGATTCTGCGCGGGATTCGCACGCTTCACCTGCGCATGCCCGCCCATTGTTCGAACGCGCAGCGGATCGCGGAGTTCCTTTCCGGCCACGCGAAAGTCGCGCACGTCAACTATCCCGGCCTGCCGAGCCATCCGGGCCACACCCTCGCAAAGAACCAGATGACGGCGTTCGGCGCAATGATCAGTTTTGAAGCGAAGGGCGGCTACGAAAGCGGCAAGCAGATTATGGACCGCGTCAAATTGTTTGCACGCGCTGCCAGCCTGGGTGATACGCGCTCATTGATTGTGCATCCGGCGTCCACAAGCCATCGCGCCGTGCCGCCGGAAGAACGCCGCGCCATCGGCATCACGGATGGATTAGTCCGATTGTCCGTCGGCATCGAAGCCGCCGAGGACTTGATCAACGACCTGGATCAGGCGCTCCAATTCTGATGTGTACATGACTGCGGGCCGCGGCGTCAGGCGTTGGAACGTCATCCACTTAAGCACTGCATGCGCGAATGTATTTGCAGACCATGCTTCGGTTGCGCATTCGGATGGTGTAGAATCGCCGCCATGAAATTCAAAATGTCAGTTCTCGTGTTCTGCTGTGCGATGTCGATAGGTGCGTGGGCACAGAACGTTCATTATCAGCCCGACTGGTCCTCGCTCAACCAGCGGCCGATCCCGCAGTGGTTTGATCAGGCGAAGTTCGGCATCTTTATCCACTGGGGAATTTATTCCGTTCCGGCATTCGCTGATCCCCATGCGAAGGCCGGCGAGGCCTACGCTGAGTGGTACTGGAACCACATGCACGACAGGAACGGCCCTACGTGGGCGTTCCACTTGCGCAACTATGGAGAGAATTTCCATTACCAGGATTTCGCGGGCCGCTTCAAAGCAAAGCTGTTTGATCCCAATCAGTGGGCCGAACTGTTTGTTGATTCCGGGGCGAAGTACGTCGTACTGACATCGAAGCACCACGATGGATTCTGCCTGTGGCCCTGCCCCGCCAACTGGAACTGGAACAGCGTCGACGTGGGTCCGCATCAGGACCTTGCCGGAGAGTTGAGCAGGTCTGTTGTGGCGCACGGGCTGAAAATGGGGTTCTATTACTCTCTTTACGAGTGGTATGATCCACTCTATCTTCACGACCTCGACCGCTACGTAACGGACCACATGATTCCGCAGATGAAAGACCTCGTGAATCGTTATCATCCTTCGGTTCTCTGGACTGACGGTGAGTGGGAGCATCCGAGTTCCTTCTGGCATTCAACGCAGTTTCTGGCCTGGCTGTTCAATGATTCACCGGTGAAGGACGAAATCGTTGTGAATGATCGCTGGGGTAAAGAAACGCGCGGCGTGGACGGCGGCTTCTATACTTCAGAATACGGCATGCGGCATGGCCAGCAGGTGGAATATACCAGCGTCCACAAATGGGAAGAAGACCAGGGCATCGGGAAATCGTTCGGATATAATCGCATGGAAACTGCTTCCGACTACAAGACTGCAGCGCAGCTTGTGCATTTGCTGGTGGACACCGTCAGCCGCGGCGGCAATCTGCTGCTCGATATCGGCCCGACCGCCGACGGCCGCATTCCCGTGATCATGCAGGAGCGGCTGCTGCAGATAGGCCAATGGCTCAAAGTGAATGGCGAAGCAATCTACAGCAGCCGACCATGGCGACAGGCTGAAGAAGGCGACATCCGCTACACCGCGCGCGACGGTAACGTGTACGCGATTGCTGAACGCTGGCCTGGAAGCGAACTCACGCTCACTGCTCCGAAGCCGACCGCTGCAGCTACCGTAACACTGCTTGGATCGAACGTGCAGCTCAAGTGGCGCGAAGTTGATGGCAAGATGCGCATCGAAGTGCCGCAACCTGAAAACGATCTGATGGCTTCGCCGGCCGGGACGTACGTCTTCAAGCTGACAGGCGTCAACTAAAAGAACGCGAAGTCGTAATTTTTGCCTGCTGTGCGCAGAATGAACAATATTCTTCGAAGCGGCCAAGTCGCGTCAACGAGAAATCTGATAACTATTGTGTTTACAACAAGTTAGAAAATTGCATTTTGGGAAATGCAAAATCCCATTTGTCCCATCCGGGGCGTTTTCAGACCTTAACTAGCCTACATCAAGGGCCTGCGCCACAGCCCCGACAGGCCGACGATAGACGCGTCCTCTTCGCCGTCCCGAAACCTTCCCTGCTCCCGCCGACCTGTTGGATGAAGCACTTTCGCCCCCGTTAAAGGGGAAGTTTCCTGCGTTCCCGACTCAAGAACGGCGACACAAGCCCGAAGGAGTCCACGTCGAGATTGCACTTCGGTATCAGGCCGTAATCTGGCAAGATGACCTCACCACTGAGCCGCGCGCGGTTGTCATCCTGTGCGCAGCCCTGTCCCGAATGAGACGGGGCGCGCCGAACGACCCCTGCATTCAACTGCATAAGCGATCTGCAGAGATTTTTCCTCGTCCCGTCAAACATCGCCGAGACGCCTCAGGATGACACAAGCAACGCAGCCGCCCGGGAATTGTTCGTCCCGCCCCCGGAGTTGCGAAAGGACACGACTTCGGTCGTGCCGCCCACCGCTCCAACAGATAACCCAGCCCTCTCATTCCGGGGGAGGGTGTCCTGATTTATCAGGACGGGTGAGGGCAAGTCTTAAGCGGCTGTGTGCGCTTTGCGCAGTCCGATGTCTTGCGCCGGGTCTCGGTGCGGAATTTTCAACCCGCCGACGGCTTCATGGCTCAATCGCAAATTGCCCAGGCCGTGTCTCCGGGTTTTGTAGCCCGATGTTCCGTGCCGTCCCCCGCCACCGGATGCGCGTCCGTTATGCAAGCGCCGCACGCTGCCGGATTGCTTGCCCCAGCACCTCCGCAACATTTACGATGGGGCTGCGCTCCTCAATTGCTTTACTCCGCCGATCTTCCTCTAGCAGGCTGACGAAAAAGCCGGCTTTTTGTCTCTTTTAAGAATATGCGATGAGGTATAACCTATTCAAAGATCTGCATAGGAGGATACTGCATGCGTAGTGATGATCTTCAGCAAGGCGGATTCGCCAGATGGTGGATGCCGTGCTGAAGCGGCTCTCGCGTCGGTTCGACGCCATGGACGCGGTGGGGGACGGTCCTCGTTCGCGCCTGAAAAAATGCTGCGGGCGCTGCTGTTGCATTGCCTCTATTCGGTTCGCAGGGAGCGCCTGCTGATGGAGCAGTTCGATTATAACTACAACCTGTTGCTCCGCCGGTTCATGGGTCTGAACATGGACGACCCGATCTGGGACTGCACGGTGTTCTCGAATAACCGGGAGCGACGGCGTGAAGTCCATGGCGAAGTGCCTCTCCCAGCGCGTCAAAGGGACCACGCCCTCCCCGAAAGGGCCGCTAACAATGAAGCAGGGAGGCGCCCGGTCGCGCAAAATCGCCGCCCCCGCAATCGTTTTTCTTAGTTAGGCCCATATTTCATCAGCCTGCTAGAACACAGTGGTTCGCAGAATAAAGAAAGATACGGCAACAAAAGTCGTGCAAATCTTCTTTGCGAAATAAGATTGGCCTTTCTACGCGTCGGCGAGATTTCTAGAATAAGGAACTACTATGGCACTTCCAGATTATCAGACGCTTATGCTTCCGCTCCTTCGCCTGACGGGCGACGGGCAGGAGCACCGATTTCGGGACGTGGTCGAAAAACTCGCAGCGGAATTTAGAATCACAGACGATGAACGGGCAGAACTGCTGCCAAGCGGGACCAGCCCCGTTTTCGACAATCGCGTCGGTTGGGCGCGCACTTATTTGAAGCAGGCGGGTCTTCTCAGTTCACCTAAGCGTGGAACACTTCGGATCACTGACCGTGGTCGCGACGTTCTTTCTAGGAACCCCAAGCGAATCGATGTGAAGCTTCTAAACCAGTACGAGGAATTCCGAGCGTTTCGGACACGGAGGAGCAGTAGAGGGACCGAAGCCACGACCGCGCCTGAGGTAGATCGGGAGCCGGAACAGACACCGGAAGACGCGCTGGCTGCCGCCTACGGCAAGCTGCGTGAAAACCTTGAGGCGGAAATCCTTCAACAAGTAAAAGCAGCGTCACCATCCTTCTTTGAGAGGGTCGTGATTGATCTCCTTGTTGCCATGGGCTACGGAGGTTCGCGCCAGGACGCCGGACGCGCCATCGGACGGAGCGGAGACGGCGGAATCGATGGAATTATCAAGCAAGATAGACTTGGCTTGGATGTGATTTATGTTCAAGCCAAGCGATGGGAGAGCGCGGTTGGTCGTCCCGAAATTCAAAAATTCGTCGGGGCATTACAGGGACAGAAAGCAAGTAAAGGCGTATTCCTCACAACATCCAGCTTTACACGCGAGGCTGAAGATTACGCAAACGGGATCAACTCCAAGGTCATTCTGATAGACGGTGAACGGCTCGCAAGGCTAATGGTCGATCACGACGTAGGCGTCACGGCGGTTGGCGAGTACAAGCTTAAGAGGATTGACTCTGACTACTTTGAGGGAGAGTAGGCGGGTTTGCTGCGTCGGCGGCACACTCATCGCGGATATTGCGATGTGTGTGGGCATAGAAAATCCGCGGGGTGCGGCGATGATAGATTGCAGTTTCCAAATTGCAAAGAGAGGGAGGCGGACGCGGGGCGGCGTCATGGGGGCGGGGGGAAAGTTTCCGGCCATTGGAGGACGTAGATTTTGCCATCCGGGCCGCGTTCCATGACGGGGCCGTAAAGGCCGAGGAGTTTGCGGTCCCACCACAGGCCCGTCTTCCTCTTTGTTTCAAGATTAGTGAACCAGTATTGCCAGAGGACGGCGCGGACGTCGCGAGGCGGCGAGCCGTGGAACGGGTCTGCGCGGAAGAGCGAGAGCACGCTGGCGTCATTCTGGAGCAGCAATTCTTCCGTTCGCACCACCCAGGCGTTCTGCGTAAAGTTGCCGAGCGAGGCGAACCACAGGTTCCATTCGAAGCGCGGCTGATAAGGCGCGTAGATGCCCGGAGGCTCCTTCGGGTCCTGGGGCTTGTAGCGGAAGGGATAGGCAACCCACTGCCGACCGTCATTCGAGCCCTGAAATTCAATCTCATAGCGGGCGGTGGTCATGACGGCAAAAAGCCCGTATTGATTGGCGAAACGGAACGGCTCAAGGATTTCGACCGGCTTGAGCGGCAAAGGCAGCGCCGGCTCAAACATCAGGAGCAGCAGAACGGTTGTGGCGTAGAAGATCCATGTGAGGAAAAAACCTGAAACACACATGCCCGCGAGGGACGTTCGCGGCGGGACGGCTGCGGCGGGCGTGCTCCGCGCGGGAAACGCGAGCTTCGGGAAGAGCCGATGCCAGCGGAACCTGAGGCGATCGATCCAGGGACCAAGATAACGATCGTCAAGAAGCAGGAAGCCCAGCGAAAGCACAAGATAATTCAGGAACGCATAGTTCGCCGTCAGAATGATCCCAATCTGAAACGGCGTCAGGACCAGAAAGCAGACCAGGCGGCTGCGGCGGGAAAAAATAAACAGCCAGCAGAGGCTGAGTTCTGCGATGAGGGTGAAAAGCGCCAGAAACGCCTGAAAAGGGTGCGGCAGTTGCTGCGCGTACCAGCCGATCCAGGTGGGCAGCGGGCCGTTCTGGTAATACTGGTCCATCGCCGTCAGATGGCGCCACTCGGGATCGTGGCTGGCCAGCTTGGCGACGCCGGATTCAAAGTAAATTCGAAACCACTCCCACTGGAGCAGGAACAGGCTGGCCGGCGATGCCGGACTGGATTCCCCCAGCCCGGGGCGAAATCCCGCCGGCGCGAAGAACAGCGAGAGGAATCCCGCAGCCAGCAGCATGCCGTCGGATTGATAATCCGCAAAATCGCGCGCGGCGGCGATGAAGGAGAGAAAAGCGATCAGCGCAACGGCGGTTGACGCACGCGGCCAGAGGTTCAAAAAGAGCGCCACGGACGCAATCAGCCCGGCCCAGACCAGCACGTGAAGCGCAAACGTTCCGCTTCCCAGCCAGAGCAGCGTGGGCGCAACCCAGTATCGAAGGATCCCCACCTGACGCGCGATGTTGGCAAGATAATCGCGCGCGGGAAGAATTCCGTTGGGACCCACCAGGCCGTCAATCTGAAATGCCAGCGAGTAAAACGCCGAAAAGAAGATCACTCCAAGCGCGCGCAGGAATAACCATCGCGGCCAGAGATGGCCGGGCGAGCCGGGTTGTTCCGGGCCGAAAATCCTGAGGAACAGCGCCTTGAAGTTGATACCCATGCGAGCGCCTATTTTAACAGGCTGCCGAAAAAGGGATTTTACGCGCGTGATGGCGAAAACAGCGAATGGTCCACACCTTTATTTCCCAGGAAAACGCGGGACACTTCGCTTCGCTCGGCATGACAATTTGGTTTTTGCCAGCAACTGCCGCGAGCAACACACGGGCCCCGGAGCTGCTTTCCGGGCCGGCGCCGTCGCGCGCGGCGCAGGCAAAAAACCGCCGACGGCAATCTGTGCATTGCGCTGCGAACATCGGAGCGCATAAACTCAATGGATTAAAAGGAAGGGCAAGTTCTGCGGACTTGCGCGCGTGATCTGACCGGCCCGAGCTTGCGGGCCCGGATGGAGGAGGGACCTTGCATCGATCAAAAACCTGGACGGCGCTGTTTCTGCTGCTGACTATTCCGGCGGTCATGACCGCCTCCGCCGCTCCCGAAGAAAATCCGCACTCGGCACAGAACATCTCGCTGAACGGGCAGTGGAATTTCATCACGGACCCTGCCGGTTCTGTCAAAGTGCAGGACCTTGCCTCCGCAAAGGACGCCAGGACCATCCAGGTGCCGGGATCATGGCAAGCGCAATTTTCCGACTTGCGGGATTACGCGGGCGTGGCCTGGTACTGGCGCACGGTGCAGGTTGATCAGCTCAAGGCGCAGCAGGTCGCGCTGCTGAAATTCGGCGCGGTTGATTATCGGGCAGCCGTTTACGTGAACCATCAGCTTGCCGGCTCGCACGACGGCGGCTACCTCCCTTTTGAGTTCGACATCACTCCGCTTCTTCACGCGGGCGAGAACCAGATTGCCGTCCGCGTCGCAGACCCTGGAGACGATCCCAAGGAAGTGGAAGGGATCCAATATGCGGAAATTCCCCACGGCAAACAGAACTGGTACATCCAGACGAGCGGGCTATGGCAAGGCGTTGAAATTGAAATTCGCCCGCAGGTACACGTGGGCGTCGTTCACATCACCGCCGGAGCAGACGGCAATTTCACGTTCAGCGTCCATCTGGTGAACGCGCCTTCGGGCGCATCCACGCCGCCGGCAGTGGGCGCGGAGATTTTGGACCCGGCGGGAAAAGTCGTGTGGAAAGCGCCGGACAACTCAGCCCCAGTGCAGGGTGTTTACATGTTCTCGGGGAGCCTCGCGAATCCCGAGCTTTGGGACGTGTCCCACCCGTCGCTCTACACGCTGCGCGTCCACACCGACTCCGGCGACCAGGAATCGTACCGGTTCGGCTTCCGGACCTTCGAAGCGCGCAACGGGAAATTCTACCTGAATGGAAGAGTGATTTACCTGCGCGGTGCGCTGGACCAGGCTTTTTATCCCGACACGATTTACACGCCTCCATCCCTCGATTACCTCAAAAAAGAAATGCAGGAGGCCAAGGCCATGGGCCTGAACCTGCTGCGCTGCCACATCAAGGTCCCGGACCCCCGTTACCTGGAGGCCGCGGACGAAACGGGCATGCTGGTCTGGTATGAAATTCCAAACTGGGACAAGCTGACTCCTGATTCCGAAGCGCGCGCGCTCGAGACGCTGCGAGGCATGGTCGAGCGCGACTGGAACCATCCGTCGATTGCGATCGTCAGCATCGGCAACGAAAGCTGGGGATTTGACCTTAAAAAAGCAAATGACCGGGCGTGGCTGAAGCAGGCTTATCACCAGGCAAAACAGATCGTGCCGGGATGGCTGGTGGAAGACAACAGCGCCTGCTGCGACAATTTCCACGTTGCGACTGATCTGGCGGATTTTCACCAGTACGATTCCATTCCGGACCATGCCGCTGACTTTGACCGTTTCGTCGGCGATCTGGCGACGCGCCCGAGATGGCTGTTCAGCCCGTACGGCGACGCCGAGCCCAAAGGAAATGAGCCGCTCATGCTCTCAGAATTCGGCAACTGGGGTCTGCCGTTTGTCCCGCAGGAAAGACCGTGGTGGTTCACGAGAGGTTTCCACGGGCGCAAAATCACCATGCCGGAGGGGCTTGAAAAGCGCTTCGCAGATTATCAGTACAACACGCTTTTTCCCGACCTTCACGCCCTCGAGGCGGCAACACAGGCGCACGAGTTCAAATCGTTGAAATATGAGATTGCAAGCCTGCGCAGCCGGTCCTCCATCCAGGGATACGTCATCACAGAACTCACCGACGTGATGTGGGAGTCGAACGGCCTGATGGACATCTGGCGTCATCCCAAGAGCTTCGCAGCGGACCTTAGCGCTATCCAGCAGGATGACGCTGTTTTTGTTCGCACGGAGAAGCATAACTATTTTGAGGGTTCGAAAGTTGAGGCAGACGTTTACTTCTCTCATTACTCGCTACAGGACCTGGGCGAGGCAACGGTGACCTGGAGCGTGGAAGGCACGTCACTCGCGGGAAGCTTTAACGCTCCCCCTGTTTCCGCAGGTTCTGCTGCAAAAATTGGGACAATTACCTTCACGGTTCCGTCCATTGATGCACCGTCTCGAAACGTCCTGAACGTGCAGGTCGCCACAGGCGGCACGGTCATCGCGAAAAATACGATTGACCTCTTTTTTTATCCGTCCGAAAAACCTGCGCTTCCTCCTCCGGTTGATTTTCACGATCCACGCGGCAGGTTGCGGCGGCTGGCGAGCGAAATGCAGCGCCGCGACTATTTTGAGACAGACAGCGCCCAGGCGCATCCGATCATGATCGCATCCGATTTTGACGACGAAGTGAAAAAGGCCCTCGAATCCGGAAGCACGGTCATCCTGCTTGCCAATTCGCCGCAGACGATTTCACCCGGCGTGAAAGTTGTGCCGCGTTCACAGGACGACCTCGATGGAAACTGGATTTCCAATTTTGCGTGGGTCCGGAAAGATGCCCCGCCATTCAGCAAGATCGCGTTTGATGCCCTTTCCGGATTCGAGACAGAGGCGGCCATTCCGGAAACAGTGGTAACGGGAATCCCACCGAATCAATTCGCGGACGTTCTGGCAGGGGAGTTTTACGGATGGATCCATTCGAATGTCGGAACGCTGGTGCAGGCGCGATACGGCAAGGGCAAACTGCTGATCTGCACATTTGCCGTCAACACTCCTTACTCTACCGACCCTTACGCCACTTACCTTATGGACGCTCTGGTGAACTATGCGGCGTCGGGATTTTCGCCGAAATTAGACCTGACGCCGCCAGCCCCTTAAACGCAGCACAACAAAGCTGGGGAGTGCACTCTCCCGATTGAGAGGTCCGGACCCCCGGGAATCGCCCAGTCGATCATCGCCTTTTCAGTTTGGTCAAACGGCGCGCCGCTTCATCGAGGGTTGAATCCTTCTTGCAGAAGGTGAACCGGACCTGCCGGCTGCCGAGTTCGCTTTTGCTGTAGAAGCTGCTGCCCGGCACGGCAGCGACGCCGACATGTTCGATCAGGTGCCGGGTGAATTCGACGTCATCACGGAAGCCAAATCCACTGATGTCGGTCATGATGTAATAAGCTCCGTAGGGCTTGAAGCATTTGAAGCCGGCATCCTCAAGCGCCGCCAGCAGCCTGTCGCGTCGCTTCAGGTAATCCGCCTGGAGCTTGTTGTAGTACTCATCCGGGAGCCGAAGCGCAGTGATGCCCGCCTGCTGAAGCGGAGCCGCTGCACCGACGGTCAGGAAGTCGTGCATCTTGCGGACAGCCTGCGTGATCTCAGGCGGGGCCACAGCCCAGCCTACGCGCCATCCGGTAACGCTGTAGGTTTTGGACATCGAGTTAATGGTGATCGTGCGCTCGCGCATTCCGGGAAGGGCTGCCATCGAAATGTGGCGCCGACCTTCATACACAAGATACTGGTAGATTTCGTCCGTCAAAACGTAAGCATTGGAGTTGCGAACGATGCGTGCGATGGTTTCGAGCTCTTCGCGGGAGAAGACCTTGCCGGTCGGATTATTGGGCGTATTTAAGATGAGCGCGCGCGTGTGATCGCTGAACGCAGCGGCCAGTTCCTCCGGATCAAACGTCCATTCCGGCGGGTGCAAGGGAACAAAGCGGGGCACGGCGCCGCTGATGATCGCATCCGGGCCGTAGTTTTCATAGAAAGGCTCGAAGACAACGACCTCTTCCCCGGGATTCACCACGGCAAGCAGCGAAGCGATCATTGCCTCCGTCGCGCCGCAGCAGACTGTTATTTCCTGCTCAGGATCAATCGAAAGACCGGAGTCCTTTTCAAACCGTTCGGCGATAGCACGCCGAAACTCGCGCGCGCCCCAGGTGATGGCGTACTGGTTGATGTCAGCCTGGACGGCGCGCACCGCCGCTTCTTTCACCTCGTTGGGAGCTGCAAAATTCGGAAATCCCTGGGCCAGGTTCACCGCGCCATGCTGAATGGCCAGGCGCGTCATCTCGCGGATGACGCTCTCGGTAAACTGCTGGGCCTTTAGTGACACCGAAGAAGTCACTGCCTTCATTTCTTTGCCTGCTGGGCGTCTCATGGTTTTACCTGTTGCCAATCCTTACGCCTCCCTCAAGCGGCTGCCTCACGCCCAAAATCATATTCCATTTTTGCGGGCACAGCAGGATGTTGAAAAACCTTCTGGAACAGCGCCATTCTGAGTGCGGCTTGCAGTATAAGGCGTACGGATGAATGGCACATGCTTTGAGTTTTTCAGGAACCTGTCAGATGCCCCCGATCAAGAGCAAAAAACATAAAAAAAGTTGCAACCTCTACTATCTCGATGGCATCCAAATAAGCTCGACGCATTACGAAGCGTGCTTTTCCAGTTAATCGTAACGATTGGTAACATAGAGTAGCCGCGGAAAGAAATTAGTAGAAAACATATGAAAAAGTAGCTATACTCTTCATGTCCGAGTAGCGCTGCAGCCACTTCAAATGCTATTCGGGGTTTTTACTTGCGGTTAAGCCACCTCAACTAGCTTCAGGCAAACCGTTGCGCGTAGTGTTGGGTCCTCTCCAAGTTCTTTGATCGGTAATGGAGGTGTGGGATCATGCGATCTCGACTGAGATCGGTATGTTCGATCTGTTTTCTCGGACTCGCTGTACTGGGCTTCGTTTCAGTTCAGCGGGCAAACGCTCAAGTTCTTTACGGTTCCGTCGCCGGAACCATAACCGACCAAACCGGCGCAGTCGTACCGGGAGCATCCATCACCATCGTCAATGACAATACGGGCTTGACGCGCAGCACAACCTCGGGCGGAGCAGGTGATTACACGATCATCGACCTTCCCGCAGGCACTTACACCCTCACCGTTACGGCGCAGGGATTCAAGCCAGTCAAGCAAACCGGCATCCTGGTCACCGTCGGATCGGTGAACCAGCAAAACGTGCAATTGGCGGTTGGGGCTGTTACCCAACAGGTGACGGTCTCCGGTGCCGCCGCAACCCTACAAACGCAGCAAACGAACGTTCACACCACGATCAGCAACTATGCGGTGCAGAACCTTCCGTTAAACGTTTACCACAACTTCCAGAGCGTTGAGTTGCTGGCTCCCGGCGTCGTCTCGCTGTCGGCCATCACGGGCAATTACCCCAACGCCCTGGCTGACACTCCGGACCGCTCGCTCGCCATCAATACTAACGGCCTGCCGCAGCACATCAACACCTCGCGCGTGGATGGCGCCACGGATGTGTTCCTGTGGCTCCCCGACCACATGGTGATTGTGCCTCCGGCCTCCACCGTCCAAGAAGTCAACGTACAGACTTCCAATTTCAACGTTCAAAAGGGTCTGACGGCCGGCGCGGCCACGGACGTGATTACCAAGTCAGGAACGAACCAGTTCCATGGCCAGCTTTACGGTTATCACACCGACGCAGCAATGGACGCGCAGAATGCGCTGGTCCATGTTGCCGGCAGCAAACCTAAGAACATCCAGAACAACGATGGTGCCTCACTGGGCGGCCCGATTGTGAAGAACAAAGTGTTCTTCTTCGGCAATTGGGACGGTTACTTCCAGCGCCAGGACGCCGCCGACACAAACCTGATCCCGCCAACGGACATGCGGCAAGGCGACTTCTCCAGTTATCTCGGCTCGCCTCTCTTTGCAGATCAGGCCCATACTCAGCCGATCATGGTCTGCCAGGATGGAAGCAGCACGCCTGTTCAGTTGCGGGAAGGAATGATTTTCGACCCGACGACTGGGAACCCGAGCACAGGTGCCGGCCGGTGTGTCTTCCCGAACAACGTCATCCCGTCCAGCCAGATGTACCAGGGCGCTACCGCCTTCTGGCAACTGATGGCTCCGTACACTCCCAACAACACTCTGGGCCAGCCGTTTACCCAGACGACGATCCAGAACGACATCCGCCTGCGGAAGTCGGACTGGAACCGGAACATTTATACGGGCAAGGTTGACTACAACATCAGCGACCGCCAGACTCTCTGGGGCAAGTACACTCTCCAGAAAGCCCGTTTGAATGACGGCAGCGACTACGGTATCGCCGGCCAGGGCGGCGGCACCGGAATCACAGACGACACGGCCCAGACTGTGACCATCGGCCACACGTGGACCGCCAAGTCCAACCTGGTGCTGAGCGGCCATCTCGGCTTCACGCGCATGGGCGAGCACAACCAGACGCTCGACTTCGGCAAGAACTACGGGCAGACGGTGCTCGGTCTTGTGGGAAGCAACACGCCAACCAACGACCCGCGCTACAGCGGCATGCCGGGCATCACCTTCCCCGACAACTGGACAACGCTCGGGACGAACCAGTCGTGGGAGCCCGTGTGGCGGAATGACTGGCAGTTGACGCTCGATGAAAACGCGACTTTAATCAAGAACAAGCACACGATCGTGTTTGGATTCGACGCAGCCCACAATCACATGAACCACTGGCAGCCGGAAATCGTCTGCTGCCCGCGCGGCAATGTGATCATGTCCGATTTCAACACGTTCCTGAACTACAACGGTGACGGCAGTGCCCCGACGTTTTATGATGCAACCGGGAACCCGATCACCTTTAACCCTGCCCCGTGGAACAGCATTGCCGCCTTTGATCTCGGGCTGGCAAGCGAGGTCCAGAACGGGCAACAGTTCATCAAGGCCACGAACAAGGATTGGCAGGAAGCCCTCTACATCGGGGACACGTACCGGATCACCCCCAAATTGACGATTGATGCCGGTGTCCGGTGGGAGTATTTCCCGCTGATCACGCGTGATGGCGTCAGCAAATTCGAGGTTTACGACACCAGCAGCAACCTGCTGTATCTGGGCGGCCTCGGCAACAACAGCACGCACTTGAATAACACTCCGCTCGGTGTAACCAGCAGCAAGAAGCTGTTTGCACCGCGACTCGGAATTGCCTACCAGCTCAACGACAAGACGGTCATCCGAACTGCGTACGGAATCACGTATGACACGCTGCCTCTGGAGCGGCCGCTCCGCGGCTTCTGGCCGTACACCATCGGCGCAGACAACTTTGTTGCGCTTTCCGGAGTCAGCAGCGCCGTCACTCAGTACCTGCCGTACTCTACGTTCAATGCTTCCACAAATCCAAACAATATTCCGGGTTCGCCAGTCACTTCGTCCGGACTCTTCAATGGTGTTCCCGTGATTCAGGCCCCTCCGGATTTCTCGACGGGCAAGATCACGCCTCCGGGCAACGTGACCATCGGAACGCTCGCGCCGGGCGAATTCAAGCGCGGGTATGTGCAGTTCTGGAACTTCACAGTTGAGCGGAAACTGCCGGGCAACGTCCTCTTGAATGTGGGATATGTTGGCAATCACCTGACCCACGAATTCAACGGCGTCCAGGCCAACGCCGCCCCGCTGGGAGCCGGCGCTGACGGCCAGCCGCTATTCGCGGCTTTCGGGCGGACCGCAGATACTTATCTGTTCCAGGGATACCTGGATTCTCACTACAACTCCTTGCAGGTTTCCCTGAACCGTCAGGTCACGCACGGCCTGTTCCTTCAGGGTTCCTATACCTACTCGAAGGTGATCGGCTACATCGACGACGAAGGGTGGGAAAACGGCCTCACCTTCAATTGCACACCGAACAGCCTTATGCCCAATGGCTGCCAGTCTCTGAATCGGCACACGCTGAGCTTTGACCATACGCATGTGCTGAAGATGGCGTTCATTTACGATCTGCCATTCGGTGCCGGCCAGAAATTTGCCAACACCAACCGGGCAGCGAAGGTGCTGCTTGGAGGCTGGCAGGTGAACGGCATCATCACGGGGATCTCGGGCAGCCCGCTCTATCCGAGTCAGGACTCGAGCTTCCTGAACACTCCGTTTACCGGTCAGGTCCCGAATTTCACGGGAACGCTCAACATGATCAAGGGAACGGGGCCGGGCGAGCAGTGGTTTAACACCACCGCGTTTACTCCGGTCGAAACGGTCCAGATCGGCAACGCAGGCCAGGGGTTATCATGGCTGCGCGGCCCGGGGCTCGCACAACTTGACCTCAGCCTCTTCCGCAACTTCAAGATTACTGAACGTTACAACCTGAGGATGCGGCTCGAGACGCTGAACTTCAGCAACACCCCGCACTGGGGCAATCCGAATACGTACTGCACCATCATCAGTACCGGCGTCTGCGGCGGAGGCTTCGGACAGATCGACTCCTCCTTCGGACAGCGGATTTTCCAAGTCGGGGCCGAATTAGACTTCTAGCGGGAAATCGGGTGCGCCTCTCGAGGCGTAACTGATCAACCATATCGACAGACTTACCAACGCGGGTAGAAGCCGTCCGGCTTCTACCCGCCCAACCCCTTCCCTTCCATCGCGCCTTCCCCGATTGAATTGCAATGCCTCCGAGGGGGCCTTCACTGAAGCTGTGATGGCATCACCTTCCGCTGTTATCCCCGGATCTAATGAAATCGAATGAGAAGCAAATCCTGCGGGACGAGCGTCGCCGTCGGCAAATTTTACGACTTCAAGCAGAGGTGGGTGTTGCCCGGCTCCCGGTTTTCTCGGCAGGTTGCACGATTAGCGAGCTTCGGAGCTTGCAAGCAATGGCCGGGCGGTAAAGTTAACGCGCGGGCGAAGCTGCGCGGCAGACTTTTCTAGGGCATTTCGCGGAGTGGTTGAACATTCGGCAAACTTCGGCGAACCTCCAGTCAACTGGCGATAAACACCGGCATCAGCAAGAACCGCTTTCACATAAACACGGGTTCCGGGGTAGGGAATGGATTCGACAAATTCCTGCTGATCGCGGAAGGAACGCTGGCTGAGCCATTGGTCCACACGCGAGGGACCGGCGTTATACGCCGCCAGCGCTTCCGCAACATTGCCATGGTAATGCTTGAGAAGGTCTCGCAGAAACGCACAACCGAACCGCACGTTATACGCAGGGAGATAAAGTCTTCTTCCAACCGTCGCCCTGTAACGCCGGGAGCGCGTAACGGTGGACGCAAGGACCTGCATCAGACCCCGTGCATCCTGGCTGGAAGTGGCCCGCGGGTAAAAGCCGGATTCCTGCCGGATGATGCCCATCACGAGGTAGGGACTCAGACTCTTCTGCGCTGCATAGCGCCTGATGACGCTGAGGTAAGCCTTCGGAAACAGCAACTCCCAGATCTCGCGGGGCAACTCGGAGAATTGCAGGGAATAGTAATCCGGGACGATTTTCCTTACTGTCCCTATGGAAACATCTGTTCGTCCCTGCTCAGCCAGAAACCGGCTGAATGCAAGGACCAGGGAGGGCGACCGGGGGCGCTCGGCGAGGCGGGCCAGAGCATCCTGCCTGGCGAGGCTGTCGAGGTGCAACACATCAAGGATATTAAAAACGGCCAGATCACTGCCGTCGGTAGCCGGCAGGCAGGTCCCGAATTCGGGCGGATCGACGGCGGGAATTTTCCCGGCCAGGTCTTCAATCGAAAAGTCCGCAGTGCCCTCAGCGGCAACTGCCTCCTTAATACGGACCTTTTTCAGGGCGGAAAGCCGGCGGGCCGCCTCGATCCCGTAATAGCTGTGCACATAGCGTTTTTCAAGAAGCTCGTATAGAGCACGGGCTTCGGTGGGTCTCCGGTCTTCTTCAAGCCGCCCCAGAAAGTAAAGCGCAGCGGAAACGTGTGGCGAGTCGGGATAGTTCTGGATATGACTCAACAGAAACGCCCGTGCATCGTTCGGCTTGCCGGTGAGGTACGTTATCCAGGCCAGCCGCCAGCTTGCTTCGGAGCCCTCAGGCGTCTGGGGGAAAGCATCTCGAAGCGTGCGGTAATACAACGGCGCGATGTCCCAATCGCCCGCGTACGCAAAGTAGTTCGCTGCCCTCAGCAGGGCCACGGCGTGCCAGTGAGAGTCGAAATGTTCGGACCGAAGCTTGTTGAGAATTTTGGCGATGTCGGTGTCGTCTTCAGTCTGGGCATAAGCATCAACCAAAGTGGCCAGGCGCTCGGCGTCCAACTCTGAAGTCGGCGCTACGCTGTTCACCAGAGTTTCAATGGCATCTTCTCCCCGTCCAAGCCGGATGAGGCATCTGGCACGACCCAGGTTCCATCGCCACGCCCATGTGCTGCCTTGCCGGTCTCTCAGAAGTTGCTCGTATCCATCAAGCGCCTCAGAGTAACGGCCGGCCGCGTAAAGCCGCTCTACCCGCGCCGTTGCAATTTCATCGGAAACCGGCGGATATTCCACTCTCAACTGGCTCTTCAACTTATCCAGAGCGTCGCCAGCCGCCTTCGCTTCCGGCGCTGTGGGAAAGGCGTAATAGATGTCCTGGAAGGCTTGGGCTGCCTGTCGCAGTTGTCCGCTGTCCGTATAGGCGCGGGCCAGCACCAGCGCGAGGGAGGGACGCTGCCGCACCTCGGGCTCGCCCTGAAGGATCTGCAAAGCGCTTTGCGCCTGGCCGGTCTGGAGATAGCTCCACGCCATCAATTCGAGCGCTGCGTAGCGCTTTGTGCTGGAAGGAAAACGTTCCTTGAAATTGCTCAGGATGCCTGGTACTCGCTCCGGATGTCCGCCCTTGTAGGCCGCAGACGCCTCGTAATACACGGCGAGGTCCATCAAAGGAGACCCCGCCTGGGCCGCCTCCGCCAGGTCAGATTCCGCCGCGGCGTACTCATCGGATTCGTATTCACGGTAGCCGAGAACAAAGTAGGCCAGAGCGCGGTCCTTGCCCGGCTTGCGCGAGTGGGCGTACCTCCTCAACTCGGGCCACGTCCTGGAAGACTTCGACCTTGCGGACAATTCAACCAGAACCGCCGGAAGTTTACCGCGGCTGATGGCAGGCGTTCGGGAGCCTGCCGTTAAAGAAAGGAATAAAACGCTGATGACTAACGCAGACAGAGATTTCACGCCATGGGACCCGGATAATCTGGACCGAGAAGCGCGGGATCATTTTGCGCCAGCGTCCTGACCAGTTCTTCGTGGAAGTAATCCACCTGCTTCGCTACCGTATGGCCAAAGCGCTTCTCATAGGTCTCGCGGCTTCGGTCAATGTCCTTCTTCAGACGTTGATACAGGTCTTTGTTCCTGCGGCCTTCCTCAACGCCGCTTCTATTATACAGTTCGATCTCCGAAACCAACAGTTTGGAAAATCGCTTTGCGTCGCGATGAACCCTCTCTTCTTCGGGATGAGGAGTCATGGCAGGCGCATCAGTCGCCGCCTGAAGCTCGCCGGGCGATTCGGAGACCTCAGGTGCCGCCGGCAAGACCGCTTCTTCCTGAGTTGGCATGAAAGCCGCTGCACGGCCGGCTTCCGGAGCTTCAGCCAACTGCGCCTCAGCGGCGACACTGGCTTCCGGTTGCAGGACTTCATCCGACTGACCTTCGGTGGGCTCGTCAGCTTCCTGTAGCGAGACTTCCACACTGCTCTGACTCTCGACCGCCACAACCTCCGGCTCCGAATCTGTATCCGCTTTGGCGTGCGCGATCCCGGTTGCTGCGAGACCAGCGCTCCGCAGCATCAAGCGGTCCATATGCGCCCCCGCAAACTCGGCCAGGACCTTAATAACATCGAATATGTTGGGATTCCGCGTCTCACCGAGGTCGGCATAAAGGATCGCCGCAACAGCACCTGCGGACCGCACGGGCGCCAGCAAAATGCGTGCTCTCGCCGAAGGGTTGAGCTTGGCCAGCACATGGCCGTAATTCTCCAGACCGGTGGAATCCGTCTCGACGGGCTCCGATGCTTCGACGACGCGGCCGAACGGCCCATCATGACTCAGCGGAACAGCGAGCGTGCGCAACCCGTCGGCAGGCAACTCCGGCTCGAACCCGCTCGCTGCCGAGGCCCAGGCCGCGCCCCCACGAACGTCAAACACCACCGATCGGACGTTCATTTGCGCCGCTTCATCCACGAGAAATTCGAGCACCTGCCCTGCACAGGATGCCGATGCAAGCCGGCGCACGCTTGCGAGAATGCCAGAAGGCGACCAGCATTTCACTGCGTCAGGAGTGGGAGAAGACTCAAGGGGTTCCAGCAGTTGAAATGCGGCCTCTTCCAGCCGCCGCTGATCGCTTTGCAGCGATTGAAGCGTGCGCGTCAGTTCAGCAATCTGGTCGGCCTGCCGCTCAAGCGCTTCATTGAATTGGTTACGAATTTTGCAGATGGCTTCAGATGCTGTGTTCGATTGTGTGGTTGGCAACTGCGAAAATCCTCGACCTTGCTCCCCCTCGCGCATTTTTCATACTAACTCCAAAACAAGGCATGTCAACAGGCAACCCCGCGTGAAACGTTGATATTAGAAAAGTCTAACCGCACTCTGGGAACACTCTTTTTCGCCCTCCGGGCATGATTGACACCATTTTCCCGCCAGACCATACTAAAAAAGAGGGGGCGTTCCGGGTTCGACGGAAGCTCTCGCGTTCGAAAGGCACGTCGGGGGTCCACACCACCCGTAATCGGAGTGGAAAAAGACAACTGCCAATCAGCAGTTTGCATACGCTGCCTAATTTAAGGTAGCGCGTCTCCTCCGTTCTCGCCCGCAGGGCGGAGAGAGGCGTCATCCAGCGGGCTGGCTTGGGACCTGCCGCCTGAGGGTCCCGGGCGAGATCCGGGCGACCGGATCAGGCTGGCCGGCGGTTCGTTCTTGCGCGTTCCAGAGGGCCGCTGGCGAAAGCGGTAAGTGAACGCGATAAGCGTGTAGGCTTTCGACCGTAAGGCTTTTCGGACGGGGGTTCGACTCCCCCCGCCTCCACCACGTTAATACGTTATCGGTGAGCCCGTACAAACCGTCAAGCTCGGCTATGTGTCGCGCATGTGTCAGTGGTAGCCACGGCATGCTTTCCATGCCGTGGGTTCGTCGGTCTTGATCTGTAAAAACCCCACGGCACGAAACCGGTGCCGTGGCTACCAGCTCCCGCCAAGAACTGGGCTTACCATCTAGCAAAGGTAGTTGCGTTCGTGGGTGTTAGGCGGGGTTTCGTAGATTCTGACAGGTTGTTGTAAAATGGGCGCAAAGTGTCACTCCGAGGGCCGACGTTCTTCCTCGGCCCGAGGAATCTGCTTTGGTTTGGGTGGATTGAGAAAAGCAGGTTCCTTGCTTCGCTCCGTTCCGTCCGGGAAAGCACTTCGCTCGGAATGACGCCTTTCCAAAACGCTTTCCAACAGCGTGTCAAAACGAGGCGTTCAATTCCACGTAGCCGAACTGGCCGTTGGCACCCCGGGGATAGATGGACGTGATTACATTGGACCCCCAGGCGCTGGCGTAATAGAAGGTGACACCCAGGCCCTTGGCGACTTTGTAATCCACGCTCAGGTCCCAGACGTTGGCGAGTTTGCTGTGGCCGCCGCTCGGCCGGCCGACGTACCCAAACGTGCCGGGCTGGTAAGGCCCTCCGCCCAGATACCAGAGATCGTTGCGTTCGGCCAGCCACAGCGAATGGGCTTCCGTCCTGAGCGCGACCTTCCGATGGGGGTGCAGATCGACGGCGGCATAGAGATCTTTGTTGTTCTGCATGTCGTAGAAGGGGAATCGCGCATACGGGCGCGGCGTCGGCAGAAGCTGATCGAAGGTTGTATGCTTGTTGTCGTTGGGGTTGCCGTCGCCGCTGCCGTAGGAATATCCGGCGCTGATCCACGGCGAAAAGCGTTGCACCGGAGGCTGCCAGCCAAATTCACCGACAAATGCTCCGGCGCGGTCGCTCTGGACTCCCCACGACCCTGCCTGCAAGGCTCCCCAGACGAGGAAATCAAACTTCCCCGCCGTCGTTGTATTGAATACCTCGAGATAATCCGCGCCGAACGTGCCCAGCAAGATGTCGTCGCGATCAGCCCGCCGCGCGGCCAGTGGGCGGTTGTCCGTTTTCAAAACCATCCTGCGCGGATCGTCGTAACCGATGCTGAAAATACGAAGCTCGGAGTCGCCGCCTTTCCGTGAGATCGGCATCGTGTAGCTGCCATAGACGAAGCCGACATCGAGTTCGCCCATGCCGTCAGCCTGGAAAACTCCCTGGGTCGTGCGCGCGGCAACAAAAGTGAAATTGTTTTTCTTCCAGTCCTGCGTGAACTGGAGTCCATCGAAGCTGCGCCCTACTGCCGCCCAGCCGAAATTGCCAATCAGGCGCTGCGTGATACGGGTCTTTTCCATGACCGCGAGGATTGGGTCTTTGGGGGTGACCTCGCTGCCGTCCAGGAATTCAAAACGCCCCAAACGCAGGCTTCGATGCTCGCCGCCTTTGAAGCGGATGAAGCCTTGCTTCAGGAAAATGCGCGCGATGTTCCGGCTGTTATCGTTGGCCGCATAGTAAGTCGCGCCGAGTCCAAGCTGGCCCTGCGGCGCGGGAGCGATGGCATTGTCCGGCAGCAAAAACAACACGGGAACGGCGGCCTCCGCCTGCCAGTCGAATTTGCTGCGCGTTTGTCCGATGGCGAGGCGAAAGAGAGAATGACCAAAGGTGTATGCGGATTCCGCGCTGCCATCCCCAAACCAGTCCCACGATTCCATGCGTGTCCGCCAACTGCCGGAGAGGTCGAATGGGCCGGCCGTCAGCGAGCCTGAACTTTTTCCGGCGTCAGACGGCGAAGGGGACTGGCACGGGGCGGTTTCGACGAACAGCAGACCGAGCACAAAGGACAAAATAATGATCGCCAATGACTTCCGAAGCATGACAAGGCACCGATTCATATGAATGCGAGGTGGTACAATCGAGCGTCCCTCTGAGTGCGGCATCTCTGCGGATTAACTCTGTCGGCTGGCTTCCTGCTTCAGCAGCGGGGACTGTGACGATGCTGCCGGAAATTCCTGGGCATATTTCAGGATCCACACCATTGAAAGAGAGAAAAGCGCCAGAAAGACAAAAACCACAAAGCCGATGGGATAGCCGCGCATCCCGAGGTTGTGGACCGCAAAACCCATCACGGGCGGGATCACAAAACCACCCAGCGCTCCAAGTCCGCCGACCCACCCGGCCGCACCGCCCACAGCGTGCGGCACAGCCTGTGGAACCAGCTTGAACACGGCGGCATTACAGACTCCCATGCCGATAGCCAGCAAGATTTCTCCCGGTACGGCCAGCTCAAACTGAGTGGTCCCGGTCATGACGACCGCGCCCACCAGCATGATCAACAGCGCAAGAATAGCGGTATTTTCTCCGCCTTCTCGCAGATGGTCGGAAAGCACGCCGCCGGCAATGCGAATCGAGGAAGCAAGGATGGAGTAGAGAGCCGTAAGGCCGCCGGCAACAACGATGCTGACACCATAAAAAGAGTGCCAGTAAGTCGGCAGCCACGCCGTCAGCGCGATGAATCCGCCGAATGTTGTGAAGTAGAGCCAGACAAGCGCCCAGGTCCGCCACACTCGTGCAGAAACGCGCAGGCTCTCCTTGAGGCCGCCGGCGGGGAAAAGAGCCTGGCCATGCGCGGCGGCCTCACGCCGAGCCGTTTCAGGGCCTGCTCCCTGCGCGCGAAACTGGAAATACCATGCGTTGCGCCCGTAGGCTGCATAGAAGAGCGTTCCGGCGATCAGGAAGACCAGCCACACCAGATACGAACCCGCCAGGCTGAGCGCCACCAGCGCCATGGGAAGCAGGAAGGAAAAAATGCCCGGCGCAAGGTTTCCGATGCCGGCGAAGATGGCCAGCGCCCGGCCCTGCCGCGCCTGCGGAAACCAGTAGGAAACCTGGCTGATCCCTACCGAAAATGTGGCAATGCCGCATCCTGACAGTACGCCGAGAAGGAGCAGCACGGGATATAAACCAATCGTGAGGCGATTGGGATAAAAGAGGTAAATTACAAGCAGCAATCCCGCCATCCCAATGATGGAGAGAACCAGAAGGACAAGAAACGGTTTGCGCCCGCCCGTCGTGTCCACCCAGGCCGAAAACGGAATACGCAGCAGCGAGCCGGAGAGAGCCGGCGCCGCAACAAGAAAGCCCACCATCAGCGGGCTCAGGTGCATCACGTCCTGAAAACGGCTGGCCGTCGGGCCAAACAGGGCCACAGCCGCGAAGCCGACAAAGAAACCTATGGTCGCCGCAAACAGAGCCTGATTGGGTGTTCCTTTAACTTGTCCCACGGTTTTTCCGCTCCTATCCAGCCAACCTTTCCCCCTTAAGGTGAAGTCGCCCGTCGATACCAGCGCACAAGCTGCGGCCTTCGCCAGAAATATGGATTGGGAGCTACAAGAATGTGCACCAGGCGCGTAAAGGGGAATATGCCGATCAGCAGATAAAAATTGATGATGTGCAGTTTAACGATCGGAGGCATCGTGGCGAGGAAACTGATGTCCGGAGTGAACTTCACCAGCGACCACAGGTAGGGCGCCATGGAAGCCGCAAACCACGACGAACCCCAGGGATGAAAAACCGCGATGAAAACGCCGCTGCCCAACTGGAACAGGAGCAGGAGGTCCACGAGCCAATCAACCGGAGTGGTGACGCTGAGGACTTTCGAATCGCTCAGCCGCCGCCTGATGGCCCCCAGCAATCCGACGATCGCCAGCAACGCGAAACTGAGGCCCGTGATCTCAAGCGCGTACAATCGCAGGGGCCGGCTGTTCCAGGCGAGGATTTGGCCGGGAATCAGAAACGCGAGCAGATGGCCCGCGAGAACAGCAACGATGCCGAAATGAAATGGCGCGAGGCCCCAGAAGTGCTTGCGATTTTCGAGAAACTGCGAGGAAAGACTTGAGTAGGTAAAAGTCTCAGAGCGGTAACGATGGATCGTGAAGATAAAGAAATTCAGGAACACCGCGTAAGGCATGATGCTGAAAAGCACAGGGTCGAGATACTGGCTCACGTTAGTCATAGTTCGCCTCTTGCGCCTGAACGCTCAATGCTGACTCAAGAACCCGGTCCAGCGCCTTGAGCACGTTTTCATAGGGATTCCCTTTGCCCGCGAAAGCTGCGAGCATTTTCTTCAGCGCCGGGCACAGGCTCGCTTCGGTGAAACTTCGGGATTCTGCGCGGTCCATGCGGGCCAGCATCGGAAGAACGTTGCAGAGGTGGTCGGGCAACTCGACATCTTCCGGCACGCCATGGCGCTCGAGTTCCTGACGCATTTTCACCAGGAAATTCCCGCGGTCGTAATTGTCGCCATAAAGCTGCCAGCCGACTTCAAGCGCACAGATCGGGTTGAGGTCAAACGTTTGGACATAAAGCTCCTGCGCCTGCTCGATGCTCAGGCCGCGCAGGGTGTTCCGAAATTCATTCAGATATTGCTCGGCCTCGGCATTGAATTCGCGAAGGGTGTTCAGACACGCTTCAACTTCATTGAGGTAATCATCTTCCGGATAGCTGAGAATTCTGCCGAACAAGTTGAGTACGGTGATGTCTGCCGTGGTTGCTGATTGCATCACATCCCCCTTCTGGGTCCGGCAACAAAGCCGAAGCCGGAACTCGCCTTGCTGACGAGCGGGTCTTCCAGCATCTGGAGCGCTTCTTCGCGGTGCATCGGCGGGATCACGAAGCGGTCTTCGAAGGTGCACAGCGACGTGAGCCTGTAAATCGCCTCCGCTTCTTCAACGGAACTTTCGGCTTCGTTCAGCATCCGTTCGGCGAGCTCCATCGTCACATCACCCACGGTAAGCGCGCGGCGGTACCATCGCACGGCCTTCTGCTTGCGCAGCGCATAGCGCACCATTTCTTCGTTACCAGCCCCGAACAGATTGGCCAGAAACTTCATCGGCACACGCGACTGATTGATGTCATGGAAAAGATCCTCCGACGCATGCGAAACGGTGTCGCCGTTCTGGCTCGCCATCACCGGCGACATGGGTGGGACGTAAAAGAGCATCGGCAGCGTGCGATATTCGATGTGCGGCGGCAGAGCGATCTTCCACGTCTTTACAAACTTGTAAACTGGAGACCTTTGCGCCGCATCGATCACGGAATCGTGGATTCCGTTCCTCCGCGCCGCTTCGATCACGGCTGGATCGCACGGATCGAGAATCAGTGAGCGATGAGCCTCAACCAGTTCCTCGTCAGGCCGGCTGGCGACCTGCTCAATCCGGTCGGCGTCGTAAAGGATTGCGCCGAGATACCGAATGCGCCCCACGCACGAGTGGAAACAGGCGGGCGCCTGGCCCGTTTCAAGCCGCGGGAAGCAGAGGATGCACTTCTCCGATTTGCCCGTGGACCAGTTGAAATACACCTTCTTGTAAGGGCATGCCGCCACGCACGCGCGCCAGCCCCGGCAGCGTTTCTGATCGAGCAGGACAATGCCGTCTTCGCCGCGCTTGTAAAGAGCGCCGGAAGGGCACGCCGCCACGCAGGAGGGATTCAAACAATGATTGCAGATGCGCGGGAAGTAAAAGTACACGAGGCGTTCGACGGCGGAGAGTTGCGCCTGCTGGTCCGGAGTCAGCCCTTTGAGGTTCGGATCGTGCTCGGCATATACGGGAGAGCCGCCGAGGTCGTCATCCCAATTCGGCCCCGCCTCGATGTCCATCGGCTTGCCTGTCACCATCGAAAGCGGCCGCGCGGTCGGCTGGTCATCACCTGCGGGAGCGTTGAAGAGGTTCTGATAATCGTACGTCCAGGGCTCATAGTAGTCGTCCATCGTTGGCATGCTGGGGTTGTGATAAATGTTGAACACCGTGCGCAGCTTGCCCGTGGACTTCAGCCGCAGCTTGCCGTCCTTCAATTCCCAGCCGCCGTGATAGTTTTCCTGGTCTTCCCATCGCGTCGGAAAGCCCGTGCCGGGCTTCGTCTCGACGTTGTTCCACCACATGTACTCGGCGCCTTTGCGGTCCGTCCAGATGTTCTTGCACGCGATGCTGCATGTGTGGCAGCCGATGCACTTATCCAGGTGGAAGACCATCGCAATTTGCATTCGGACGTCCATAGAAATCCTTTCCTACCATTTAAGTTCCGGCAGCTTGCGAACGAGCACGTGCGAGTCGCGGTTGGAAGCCGTCGGTCCCCAGTAATTGAAGTGGTATGTGAACTGACCGTAGCCGCCGGCCATCAGATTGGGCTTCAGGCGCGTGCGTGTCAGGCTGTTGTGGCCACCGGCGCGGCGGTTGCCACGCAGCGGAGAAAGTGGAACGGAAATCGTACGCTCTGGCGAATGATACTGGATGCTGATGCCGCGGGGGACGCGCGCGCTCACGACGGCCCGAGTAACCACTACGCCGTGGTCGTTATAGATCTCTACCCAATCATTGTCGCGGATGTCCAGTTCGGCGGCATCCTTGTCATTCATCCACAGCGGTTCAATCCCGCGCGAGAGTGTGAGCATGCGGTGATTGTCAAAATACGTGCTGTGAATGTGCCATTTGCCGTGTGGAGTCAGATAGCCCAGCATCTTTGACCGGCCGGCCTCACGGGTGAATTTCAGGTCGGCGTACTGCACAGGGGAGGGTTTGGGCTTGTGGCAGGGCAGGTGCTCTCCGAACTGGAGGTAGAGGGGGTGATCAAAGTAGAAGTGTTGCCGACCGGTCAAAGTGCGCCACGGTACGTTGTTTTCAACGTTGTATGTGAATGGCGAATAAGCGCGCCCGTTTTCCACGAGGCCTGACCACATCGGGCTGTTCAGCAGACGCTGAGGCCGAGTTTGCAGACCCTCGTAACTGGCTCGGACATTACGGCTCTTCTCCGCAAGGTGAGCGAGCGGCAGCCCGACCTTCACCTCGAGATTCTTGTATGACCGATACGCAAGCTCGCCATTGGTCACTGTGGCGAAGCGGAGGATCATGTCGCACACCTGCTCGTCTTCAAAGAGCGATGGGAACTCCCTGCCGTCCCACTGGACCACGGGCCGGTCGTGCAGCGTCTCGTCATAAAAGTCATCAATGGCATAATGCGTGCCATGCGCTCCCAGACCCTTTTCGCGCGCCACGGGACCAAAGGAAATGAACTGGTTGTAAAGGTTCTTGTAATCGCGCGTGACGACCGTAAAGTTGGGCATCGTCTTGCCCGGGACGGCCTCGATCTCGCCGTTTCGCCAGTCTTTCAGTTCCGGCTGCGCGATTTCCGCCGGCGTGTCGTGCGCAAGCGGGGTAGCGACAACATCGCGAACAGGCTGGGGAAAATGTTTCGCTGCCAGTTCGGAAAACTTTCGCGCGATCGAGCGGAAAATCTGCCAGTCGCTCCGCGACTCCCAGCAAGGCGGCACGGCCGCTGAAAGCGGATGGATAAAGCTGTGCATGTCCGTCGTGTTCAGGTCCGCCTTTTCATACCATGTAGCGGCGGGAAGAACGATATCCGAATAAAGCGCGGAGGTGTCCATGCGGAAGTTGAGATCGACGACGAGGTCCATCTTTCCCTGCGGCGCTTTCTCGTGCCATGTGACTTCATGCGCGGAATCCTGAGCCAAATCTTGCGCAATTGCGTTGTTGTGCGTCCCGAGGTAATGATTCAGAAAATACTCGTGGCCCTTTGCGCTGGCCATCAGCGCATTGCCGCGCCAGATGAACCACACCCGCGGCCAATTCTCAGGCGCGTCCGGATCCTCAACTGCGAATTTCAACTTTCCGCTCTTTAGCCGGTCTGTTATAAAGCGGGAGATTTCTTCGGATGACTGCGCGCCCGCCGATTCGGCCTCTTTTACGACATCCAGCGGGTTCTCATTGAACTGCGGATAGAACGGAAGCCAGCCGTTGCACACGGCGCGGACCTGCACATCTATCGTGTGCCCGCGGGCGAACGAGCCATCAGGTTGCTTCGCGGGGACAGTGTGGTAATCCGTAAAACTCCTTTCATATCGCCACTGGTCGGTGTGAACGTAGTGCCAGCTTGGCGCATTCTGCAGCCGCGCCGCGGTCATCCAGTCGCGCGCAAAGGCGATGGCTGACCACGACTCCGCTGGAGCCAGTTTCTCCTGCCCGACGTAATGCGCCAGGCCACCGCCGTTTACGCCGACACACCCGCAGAACATCAGCGCGTGGATGCCGGCGCGGTACATCAAGTTGTTGTGGTACCAGTGATTGATCCCGGCGCCGATGATGATCATGCACTTGCCTTTGGTGAGTTGTGCCGTCGTTCCCCATTCACGGGCGAAGCGAACCAGCACATCGCGTCCCATGCCGGTGTATTTTTCCTGCCAGGCCGGCGTGTAGGGCCCGTTTTCGTCGTCAAAACCGTCCGGATACTCTCCGGCCAACCCTCGCGCTACGCCGTACTGCGCCATCAGGAGGTCATACACTGTGGTGACAAGAACGCTTTCGCCCGATGCTGTTTCGACGCGCTTTGCCGGCACGCCGCGAACAAGAAGCTTCCCTTCGCCGAAATCGTCGAAGCTCACCTGGACGATTTCGTCGGAATTTTGAAGAAAAGTCAGGGCGGGGTTGATCGGCGTTGAATCAAGGCCGTCCTGCAGCAGCAGATTCCATTTGCCGGGTTGTTTTCCCCACCGGAAGCCGACGCTTCCCTGCGGCATCCTGGGACAACCCTTATCCGCGTCCCACATCAGAAATTTCCAATCGCCGTTCTCGATGTTTTCGTAGCGCTTCAGCCGCGCTGCGCGCAGCAGGCGATCCGGCCGGCATACTCCGTCCTGCTTTTTCAGTTCCACAAGATAGGGCGCGTCCGTAAAACGCTTCATGTAATCGAGGAAGTATGGGGTCTGTTTTTCGTGATGAAATTCCTTGAGCAGGACGTGGTTCACGGCCATCCACCAGGCGCCGTCCTGCCCGGCGTTGACAGGTACCCATTCGTCGGCGTACTTGGCCACCTGACTGAAATCCGGCGCGAAAACCCACATTTTCGATCCGTTGTGGCGTGCTTCAGCCGCGAAGTGGCAGTCCGGCGTGCGGGTCATGTTCAGATTGGAACCCGCCACAGCGAGCAGCTTGGCGTTGTACCAGTCGGCGGATTCGTGGACGTCGGTCTGTTCACCCCAGGTTTCAGGCGATGCCGGAGGAAGGTCGCAATACCAGTCGTAGAATGAGAGCGAGACGCCGCCCATCAGTTGCATCAGCCGGGCGCCGGAAGCGTAGCTGACCATGGACATTGCGGGGATCGGCGAAAATCCAGCAATGCGGTCAGGGCCGTGTTTCTTGATGGTGTAAATCGAAGCTGCCGCAATCAACTCGAGCATGCTGTCCCAATCCGCACGGCGGAAACCGCCTTTGCCGCGCGCCTGCTGCCAGCGTTTGCGGTTTTCAGGATCCTCAACCATCGACTTCCACGCTTCCACGGGATCATCGTGCTGCCGCCGCGCATTCTTCCATGCGTCGAGCAAGGCTCCGCGCACGTAGGGATACTTGACGCGCAGCGGGCTGTAGAGATACCAGGAGAATGATATTCCGCGCTGGCAACCGCGCGGTTCATAGGGTGGCAGGCCGGCCGAAAGCGATGGATAATCAAGGGCCTGCATTTCCCAGGTGACAATCCCGTTCTTTACATAGATTTGCCAACTGCAACTGCCCGTGCAGTTCACACCGTGCGTCGAGCGCACAATCTTGTCGTGCTGCCAGCGATTGCGGTAGAACTCTTCCCACTGCCGCAGTTTGGGATCGCCGATATCCTGAATCCATTGATCCGAGCCGTTCGATTTGTTCATGTGTTCCCTCAAACTCTCAATCTGCCCTCAACCAGCGCGCGCCGCACGCCGCGGATTCTGCGCTTCCAGACGAGTCCCAGGATGATGAGGCCGATTACAGCGCCGCCGAGCCCTAGAACGATCAGGCGCAGGCGGTAGATGCTGGCATTTGCAGCGCTCGCCTGTTGCGAAGTCTGTTGAAAAAACGCCGTGAGCGCGCTGATTTCAGCGGGCTGGAGCGGATGCCGTGAAAAAATGGGTTTCATGGTGGGGCTGGGTGGATTTGACAGCCATGCTTCGAGCGCGCGCCGACCGTTGAGTCGCTGATAGACGAGTGTCAGGTCCGGCCCAAGTTGCCCGCCGCCAAGCGGGCCGCCGGCGGATTTCACAGAGTGGCACGAGATACACGAAGGCCCGCCCGCCTGAAGCCGCTGCCGGCCGAGAAAAATCGCTTTTCCTTTCGCCTCCTGCTCGGGTGTGAACGGCATAGTCTCAGTCGGGGCAGGCGGCGCCGCCCCGGACCGCGACGCAATAAAATTCAGCAACGCTTCCGCCATCTGCGGCGTCATGCCTGGGACGGAAGGCATCACCACGCCGCCGTATTCCTGCTTCAGCTTGACGGCATAGGCATCGCCGCTGTCGATGACGGCCTGTGGGTTGAGCAGCCACTTTTCGAGCCACTCATGGTCTTTCGCCTGCGTCACACCTTTCAAATCCGGGCCGAGCAACTTGCCTCCGCCGATCGTGTGACACGCGGCGCAGTTTTGCTTGAAGAAAGCTTCTGCATCCTGTTGGGCTTGGGCCTCTCGGGGAGCGATGAAGGCAAACCCGAGGGCAAGCCCCAGGACGCAAAACTTCCGTGTGATGATTCGATGCTTATGCAGCCATTCTCTCACGGTAATACTCCGAGAGTTTTGTCCCCTGCTTGCGGACTTCGAGCATCTTCTTGAGCAACTGATCACGCTCATATTGGGCCAGGCGTTCAATCCACAGGCTTAGCCCGTCGCAACTGATCGGGTGCTCGTAGATCAATTCCAGGTTTGCCATTGCCGACTGATACTGTGCGTCGTCCCATGAATCGCTTTTGGCAAGTTCTGCGATTTTTCTTACGCTGCGGAAAATTCCATCATGTTCGTTCAGCAGGCGCTTGCCGTATGCCTCGCCGAGGAAGGGCTCGAGCGCCGGGTAAAGATAGAGTTCCTCGAATTTGAAGTGAGGACCGATCAGGCCCTCGGCTTCGCTGAGAATCTGACGGACGCGGGGAACATCTCTCGCGCTGATGGCCTGACGCAACGCGAACAATGCGTCCACTACTTTCTGGTGGTCACCATGGAACTGCTCGATCAAATCCATTGCTTCCTCCTTTGGTCCTTTAATCCCGCAGGCGAGACTGCTGGATAGGCTCAGGTGCGGCAATTAATGGACAAATGGTTCATCTGGTCGATTTGGTCCCGCGGACCCTGACTCCTCCCGCCAGGAAGTTCACCCAACCTGGTTTTCTTTGTCCTCGCCAGATCTGCCACGGTTTGGGTTTCAAGGAAATGCAAGAGTTGGTTTCTCAACTCAGCCCATGAGTCATGTAAAGAACACTGGCCCCGTGCTGAGCATTGTTGATCCTGCAGAATACATTCTGTCAGCGCCAGTTCGCCTTCCATCGAACGCACGACCATCAGCAGGTTGATCTTGTCCGCCGGCAGAGCGAGTTCATACCCGCCGCCGATCCCTTTATAGGACCGCAGCAACCGCTTGCGCCGAAGCTCCAGCAGGATCTTGCAGACATAGGAATTCGGGATCTGTTCGTGGTCGGCGATCTCCCGGCTGCCGGACAGTTTTCCTGGAGGCTGCATGGCCAGGTAAGTGAGTGCCCGAATTGCGTAAGTTGATGGCCGCGAGAGCATCGCCGTTGACTCGCTTAAAGGACTTTCTTATCCTTTAGTCATGTATTTCTCATTTCCTCTCGTTTCAAGCAATCGTCGTTTTGTCTCATCGAATGTGACATTTGTCCCAGAGGTTCAGTGATGCTTGAGAGGGAATTGTTTGCAATGCTTGAGGGCACAGCCGACGCCGCCTTCACCGTGGATGAGCAGGGATTGGTGCGCTCCTGGAACCGCGCGGCGGAAAAACTGTTGGGCTACAAGAAATCGGAGGTCCTGCACAAGCCCTGTGCGCATCTGCTTCGAGGGCGAGGGAGCCTCGGCACCCAGATATGCAAAGAGCCCTGCGGCGTGATCGATTGCGCCGTAGGACATCGCGAAGTTCCCAACTACGACATGGAAGTTGAAACGCGGGACGGAACAAAACTCTGGGTTAACATCTCCATCCTTGCATTCCACGAAGAACGGACGAACCGACATCTCGTCGTCCATCTGGCGCGCGATATCACGTCCAGGAAAAGGACCGAGAGGCTGGCCGAGAAACTGGTGAGTGTGGCGAAAGAAATTTCAGCAATGCCCGATCACGCAGAAGGATTGCCGCCGGCATCGCCACTTACCGAGCAGGAACGGCGAGTGCTCGAACTGCTTGCAAAAGGCAAGACCCCGACGCAGGTTGCGAAAGAACTCGGAATCGCACCTCGCACGCTGCGAAACCATCTGCATCACGCCAATCAGAAGCTCCACACGCGAAACCGGCTGGAAGCCGTCATGCAGGCCGCGCGGCGAAAACTGATTTAAATCGTTGCAGAGGCTTTCCGGCCCCGGCAGATCCACCCATCGACGGTCAGTTCGCAGGCTTCAGTCATGAAATTATGAAGTCTGAATGTTGGGTCCTGAGCTATAAGTTTTGGATAGTGCATGTTGAGTCATGAAAATGAAGCTCAATTAAAGATCGAGGGCAATTCTCAACTCTGGATGCGGGACTCTTAACTCATGACCGCTGACCCACAATTCGCTCGTCCGTCATCATTCCAATTTATAATTCCTTCGTCAGCTCTCGGTGATGGTCAGCACTTGATCGATTTGCGGGTTTTCAACCACCTGGATATTGCCGCCCAGCCAGTGGATCTCGATCTTGTCGACCTTATCAATATGGCCAAGCCCGAACCACGCCTCGGGTGCCGACTGCGAAAGGTAGGAACCGCTTGTCCCGTATTCGCGCATCTGTCGCTTGCCTCCGGCCTCAAGAAAAACCTTGGAGCCGTAGCCCGAACGGTTGCAGTGCCTTCCAATTAAATGTACAGCCAGCCAGTGATTGCGGTTACCCCCATCATTACGCAGCAGCATGGGCTGGCCGTAGTTGGTCATGATGATCATGTCCAAGTCACCATCGCGGTCGTAATCGGCAAACGCTGCGCCGCGCCCCACAATAGCCCTTTTCAGAGCTTCCCCTGCTGCTCCCGGCCTCGCAAGATCATAGTAGCCGTCCTGCCCCTTGGACCAGAAAAGAAAAGGCCTGCTTGGAACCAGCTTCCTCGTATCAGCTTTGTCTTCGAGCGTTGAACCATTGATCGCCAGCAGGTCCAAGCGGCCGTCGTTGTCAAAGTCGAAGAAGAAGGCGCTCCAGCCGGCGTCGCCCATGGCGATTTCACCGCAGCCGTACATGTCCGCCGCGTCGGTGAAGTGCAGCTTGCCTTTCTCCTTCTGCTCCATCCAGAGGTTCTGATAGAGCGCGTAGCCCTGGCCGATCCAGTGCGTGAGGAACATGTCCAGGTCGCCGTCGCCGTCGAAATCGCCCACGGCAATGCCCATCGTCCCACGGTTTTCTTCCGTCCACGAAGATGCGCTCACGTCCTGGAAGCGCCCGCGCCCAAGGTTCTGGTACATGCGGTTTGAGGAAATGTCGTTGCCGATATAGAAATCCAGCCAGCCATCCAGATTGAAATCCGCGAACGCAGCGGAAAGGCTGCGTCCTTCCACATTTGCCACGCCCAGCCGCGCGGCAACATCGGTAAACGTTCCATCCCGGTTGTTGTGATAAAGGCGGTTCGGAACCGGGTCAAATGAAGAAGGATTGAGTGTGAACGGCACGTTCGTACCGTACTCCTGCGAAGTCGCGCCTGCGGGAACACCGCGCAGATCGTATTTCACGTAATTCGTAACATAAAGATCAAGATAACCATCGTTGTCATAATCCACCCAGACAGGCGTCATGCCCCAGAGATGATTGCCCACACCCGCGCGGTCCGTGACATCCGTGAATGTTCCGTTGCCGTTATTGTGATAAAGAACGGAGCGGCCGTAGTTCGTGACATAGAGGTCAAGGTGTCCATCGTTATCGTAATCACCCCACGCCGCGCCCATTCCGTACCCGCCGTGGTTGGCCACGCCTGCCTGGAGAGTCACATCGGTAAACGTGCCGTCGTGGTTGTTGCGGTACAGATGGCTGTGGGGCGCGCCGGGGCCGGGCTTCGCTCCCCAGGGACCCGGCTGATTAACGAGATAAAGGTCCGGCCAGCCGTCGTTGTCGTAGTCGCCCCAGGCAACGCCGGGGCCCATATCTTCCGGAAGCTGGTGCGTGCGGGTCCCGCTCGAGTGGATAAAATCAATTCCGGCCTGCCGCGTAACGTCGGTGAAAATGATCGACGGATGGTCCGGCGGGAGGTTCCGCGCCGCGCTGTCAAACACAAGTTCCTTGCGCTTCGAAGTTGACCGCGTGCACGCCGTCGCGAATCCGGCTAGGGCGGCGATGCTCGAAAGAAGAATTTCCCGGCGCGTCATTTTTCCCGTCCCGGAGTGGCCATGGGAACGAGCAAACTCACTCTGCTCCGCTTTGCTGAAGACGCGGCGCGGGCTGTTGAGCTTCCTGCAAGCGTAACATCGACGTGGTCAGAACTAATATCGGTAATCGGGGTCGAGAGATGCTTGCCCGGAAATGCAAAGTCCATGAAATACTGATTAGCTTTGCGGTAGCGCAATCGCGCCGTGATGGTGAGCGGCCCCTCGGCGTTGCGCGGGACCGTAAATTTGTACTCATACATGTCCGAGTAGCCGGGGAAGATCGCGCGCTTCCATTTGGCGCCCACGTAGTGCCAAAGATCGTGACGTACAATCTCCTGGCCCTCGGCGTTGACGCCCTCTGCCTTCAGAACAAACGTGCCCGGTTCAAGATGGCCGTTCTCCATTAGTTCGCCGGAATGGAAGACCACGTGTCCGCTCTGGTCCGCGACTTTCACCTCGACCCACGCACGAATCAGATCGAGCGGACCCGTTGGGAAACTGTGGCCCGCCTTGTTGTTGGAAACAACAGCGCGGAAGTCCACCTGCTCGCCTGGACGAGCCGTCTGGGGTGCGACAATCCTGATGGGAAGCACCGGCCCCTGCGGCCAGACATCGGCGATTTCAGGGATATATTTCTTCCCTTGCAGCCATTCGATGGCGCGCTCTTCCTGGGCCCTGGCATCAGGCGAATGAATGACCTCCGGCATCCACTGATTGGCCGCTGCAAACCAGTGATTGCGATGCTTGAGCCCGAGTCCCGACTTCAGGTCGTAAGGGTCGGCCAGGGCGACGCTCGGCGCTTCCTGATAGTACATGTGGCACTGCTGACAGCGCAGGCGGTGCGTCGGATTGGGATCGGTGTTCCACTTGCCGTGTTTCCAGTCGTCATACTGGTTCTGGAGTTGTACCCAGCCAACATGGTTAATTTCTTTGTCGATAAACTGCTTGTGGCAGGCTCCGCAGGAGGCAGTGTCCTTGTCAAGTGTGAGATCGTAATCCACGTCATGCTGGCGCGGGTAAGCACGAATCAGGAAATGCGTAATAGAAGCAGCCTGGCCGGCACTTGCGTACTCAAATAAGTAAGGCTTTGGAGGCCCCCAGACGTAGTTGCCGTTTCCCTGCACGTCCACGCGCCGCATGGCGTGACAAACAACGCACGACGAGCCTTCTTTGAAGCCTGGTGCTTCGATGCTGGTACTGGCGTTTTTATAGCCGGAGAGCAGCGAGACGGGATCATGGCAGCCGGCACAGTAACGGGCCGCAGGCGCGCCCTCAGCATGAATCAGCGCGGCCTGTACCCCTTGGAACGCAACGTCTTCTGAGGACCATCGGTGGGCGCCGGCTTCCCATTCCCGGTAGATTTCAGTATGGCAACCTGAGGCGCCGCACGATTTCGAACCTGCGAGCAGTTCGGGAGCCACTGGCCCGCCACTCACTGTCTTGGCCATGCTGGGGGCAAAGGGGTCCTTGCCATAAGGCATTTTGTAATTCGCAGGCAGGCTATAGTGGCTGAAGTTCGGCGCGTAGGCTTTGTACATTCCTGCGATGACGCCAACCGTCGCCAGTAGCACCACCGCAGTCACCGCGCTAATCAGCCACATGTGGCGGCGGCCGGGGCGGAAGTCCGGAAGTACAGAGCCGCCATTACCTTTAAGCCCGTTCAGCCCGTTGTTCAGTCCATTCGCTGCCCTTTTGGCGCGCGGCCAGACGTGGTAACCGAGAAATGGCAGCGCTGCAATTCCGCACCACAAATGCACCTGGTCCCAGAAACGACTGGTATACAGCCCGAACATGGCCTGCCACGTCAGCACCAGGCCCGATGCCGACACAATCGCCATCGTCCAGAATCCCGTGTACGCGCAAATCTTTCGGAACGACCGCCGAGCCTTGCGCGTCGCGAGCCAATGGCTGAGTTGCCAGATCGTAAGCGGGATCACGACCGCAAGCCCCAGGAGCGTGTGCATCAGCACCGAGACCTGGGTCGGCACGCTGAAGGGCAGCAGCCAGATTGCCAACCCCGTAAACGCCAGAAAGATCAGCGCACCGCTGATCAGACTGAAGCGAAAAATTCCTTTTTCATGAACGAAAGAATGCCTGATGGGAACCGGGCCATAAGCAGTCTGTTCCATACTGCACTCCTTTCTTGCTCTCAAACCGCACCGGGGGTTGGTTCAATGGCGCTCATCCCACTCTGGGAGTTGCGCGTGTCATTCTCAGCGTCAGTGAAGAACCTCCCCAGTCCCGCTTGCATGGCATTTGGAGGTTTAATCTTTGCCATTCGGTGCGCAGCCCAGTGTCGAATGGGACAAAGCCCGCAGACGAATCTGCGTTTGCTTATTCTTAGCTGTCGAATTTGCCTGCTCTATCCTCCACGACAAGCCATACGCTCCAGCGCGTCTCGCTTTGAGATGTTATGACCCGACGACCTGCCCCTGCTCCGCATCTGGCTGGGACAAATAAAAAAGGGCGCAGCCGGGTCAGCCATCCGCTTTTTGAGTTACGAAGGATGACCCACTTGCGCCCGCACTTCCCCGGTCTCAAACCGGGGCCGTCAGACGTTTCTTCTATCGGTCATACAACCTGGTCGCCGCGGCTACCAAAAGGTGCTAATTATCACGGCGATTCTTACTCTTGCGCGACCTCCCCACTGGCCGAATCGGCACTGAGACATGCCGCGCTACAGAAGATGAGCTTCACGATGATTGACGAACGCTGATCAAAGCTTTCCCGCCGCATCTTCGGCCACTAGATTTTCCAGCCGTTTGCGCAAGTCCTCGAGTTGGCGCGACTTGAACGACCGGCGCGTCTCCTCGATCACCTGAATGGCGTCAAGCACTGCTGCGCGATATTTCTGCCGCGGCCCGCACTTGATCAGCGGGCAGTAATCGATCTGTCGCCCGTCGTTCTCACAATCTTCGATAAACTTCAGCAAGACTTCGCGCTGATGCTCGATCTTTCCCGTCAGTTCGCTGGCGATGCCGTTCACGTAGTCACGCAGATCAATTTCGGTCGTTTTCATGCCGGCGCCCCCAGTCGAAGCATCAGAGACTTGTCGATACGATATTTGCACCCGTACACCGCGTCAATAGTACAAACCGATTAAATTGTGATTTTTTATTTCAAACATCACACCACGCTATGATTTTTGTCACACTTTCGCCCGCGCGCCAAGGGATTAAGACTTCCAATTTGGGATTGCGGAGGTTACGCCTCGCAGGGTCGACAGCAAACATACTGCGAGTTCATCCCCCGGAACTTCCGAAGAGGAAGCCATCTGAAATTTCAGATTTGAGATTTCAGGTTTGAAAGGGCCAGGTCAATTCATGACGCCTTCGCCGACGAGTGCGATGTTGTTCCGCGTCGTGTTTTTAACGAGGTACATCGCCTCGTCGGCCAGGCGAAGCAGGTCTCTGCGTGACCGTGCATCGCCGGGAAATGAGGCCACGCCGAAACTGGCAGTGACTTTCACCTTCAGACCCTCTTCCGCGAGGAACTCGGTGGAATTCAGCAATTCACGCAGACGGCGGACGACCATCAGCGCATTGCGCTTCGAGGTCTGGGGCAGCAGGACGACAAACTCGTCACCTCCATAACGAAACGCGTAATCGATCAGGCGAAGGTGGCCCTTGATCAATGTGCCGACGTGCCAAAGTAGCTTTGAGCCGGCCAGGTGGCCGTGTGTATCATTCACCTGTTTGAAGTGGTCCAGGTCAATAAAGATCACCGAGAACTCGTAACCATAGCGGATGGAGCGGTAGATTTCCGAATCGAGAACAAAGTTGAGGTGCCGAGCGTTATAGAGGGCCGTGCAATCGTCCGTGATCGTAAGCTCGTGGATGCGCTGTACGTAGCGGGCATTTTCAAGCGCAATGGCGGCGTAGTCCGCCAGGTTGGTAAGGATTGGAATGTCCTCTTCATGAAAGCGCCGGCCCTGTGAATAGTTCACCAGTTCGATCGTGCCCAGTACGCGCTCCCGGCCTTTGACCGGCACGCAGATGATCGAGCGCGCATCGGCGCGCCATGCCTCATTCTCCAGGCTGAAACGTGGTTCCCGGGCGACGTCTTCGATCAGCACCGCCTCGCCGTGTTCGGCAACCCAGCCGCTGATGTGCTCACCCAGCTTGAACCGCACGTCCTTGAGCTTAGTGGAGGCGGCTCCGAAGACCATCTCGTAGTAGAGTTCGTTCGACCTCTCATCAATCAGTAGCAGTGACCATGTGTCCGGCCGGAGGAATTCCATGGTCTTCGCCATGATGGTCTGGAGGACCTTGTTCAGATCGAGCGTTGAGGCAACAGCCTTGCCCACTTCATGAAAGAGCGAAAGGCGCGCGATCTGCTGTTCTAACTCCCGAATTCTATCGTTCCGGTCAGTCATGGCCTGTCCCCAGGGCGGCCTCCCCTGGCATTCCCGCGTCGTCAAGGTGCAGCTTCGGGTTTTCAGTATCTCTTTCGGCTGTTTTTTTCAATTTGTTTATGCGAACTTCCGATGATTAGAAGGTGGCGGCAAGTCTGCCTTGCCGTTCGGCTGTGACGGGAGTTCCCGCGCCAGCCCCTGGCGTGTGTCCGCCGACAGGGGGTAGATTCGTTGACAGCATCAGCAGCACAGAAATATGATGAAATAAACCCGAAGGGGAGGGTGGCGGGGAAGAGACCATTAATGGGCTCCTTTGGTGAGAACCTTCGGCGCGAACGAGAAATGCGTGGTGTGACGCTGGAAGAGATTTCTGCGGCCACCAAAATCAGCGTACGATTTCTTAAATCCATTGAGGACGAAGAGTTTTCGAGGCTGCCCGGAGGCATCTTCAACCGCAGCTTTGTGCGGGCTTATGCCCGCTATCTGGGTCTTGATGAGGAGCCGCTGTTGGCCGAATATCAACAGACCGCCAAGGACAAGGGCGAAGTGGACCTCAGCCAGTTTTCGCCGCCGCGGGCGAACACCTTGCCGGAGCCCAGTTCCCATCACGCGCTTTGGGGTGGGGTGGCTGCGGTAGTCCTGCTGGTCTTGGGAATCGGCCTCTGGAGGCATGCTCACCGTCCGGCACGGATGCCTGCTGTGGAGATGTCCCCCGTAGCAAAGAACTCCCCTTCGGCGCATCCCGAGGGAGTCACGCCTCCCGGCCCTGCACCCGCCACGCTTACTCCGGTCGCTGCAAATCGTCCTGTGCCAAATCCTGAGGTGGGTGCGGCAACGGAGAATAGTCGGGCCGCACAGGGCGGCGTTCTGGCAGCCCTTCCCGAGGGCAATTCTGTCCCGCCACCCAAGCTGCCGCCCGTCAACAATGATGGTCAGCTCACCCTTCAGGTCGCAACAACTGAACGCTCATGGGTGGCCATTGACGCCGACGGCAGGATGATTGCTCAGGGCGTGTTGGAACCGAACACGGTGAAAACGTACAAGGCCGACACGGCCTTCGATGTTCTTACTGGAAATGCACAGGGCGTGATCCTTACGCTGAACGGCCAGACAATGAAACCCTTGGGGCGGGAGGGCGAAGTGAAGAAGGTCCACCTGACCTGGGACACCCTGAAGCAGAATCCCTCTCATTGAGGCCACTTCCATTCCTCACCGGCTCGTGGAAATGCTGCGATCGGCTGCGGCCCCTCCGTCAATCCGCCGCAAAGCAGCGGAAGGCGGTCTGCCAGTATCGCTGGAAGAAAAGATCGAAATTCTTGCGGCACTCTGCGATGATTCCGATAAAGCCACGCGTGCCGCGGCCCTCAAAACACTCAAAAACTGGGACACTGCCGAGTTGAAGAAAGTGCTGTCAAATCCCGGAGTTTCTGTCGGAGTGCTGGAGCTTGCCGTCCGGCGATTACTGCCTGAACGCCCGGAACTGGAAGAAGCGCTTGCCGCAAATCCTGGTCTGCCGGTGTCACTTCAAGGGTTGATTAAAGGAAGGGAAGGCGAATCCGCCGTTCCGACCGCGGGCCCTGGCGATTATGATGACGACGAATCGCTTCCGGAACGCCAGACACTGCTCCAAAAAATCAACCGCATGACCGTGCCGGAAAAAATCAACGCCGCCCTGATGGGCAACCAGGAAGAACGGATGATCCTGGTTCGCGATGCCAACAAAGTCGTGGCGCGAAGCGTTCTGCAATCTCCCAAGCTCAGCGACCAGGAAGTAGAAAACATTGCAACGATGAAAAACGTCTCGGAAGAGGTCCTGCGCCTTGTGGGCATGAACCGCAAATTTATCAGGAATTATGCGGTCGCGCGCAACCTGGTCAATAATCCGAGAACCCCTATCGATATCGGCCTGCCATTGATTAACCGGCTGAATGACCGAGACCTGAAGGAACTTTCACGCAACAAGAACGTCGCCGAAGTGGTCCGCGGCATGGCGGCAAAGCTCATCCGGCAAAAAGAAGAAGCTAACAAGCCCAGGCTGCCGGGAAAGCGTTAATGAATCGAGAGAGCGACCGTCGGCGCGTGTGAAGGAAGCAGCCGTAAGACCTGTCGAAGACTGGAGGCCCTTCGCCGCCCCGATAGACCATATCGGACCCTCTCAGGATGACCTTGAGAGCCTCAATGCAGAACCGGCAGCAGACGATCGAGCATGCGGGCGAGGTCCTGAGCGGCGTGGCCGCCTGCGTCGAGCACTTCGTTGTGGCGCAGCCGTCGACTGGACAATCCCGCCGCGCGATTCGTGATCAGCGCAATCGCCAGCACGCGCATATTCATCTGGCGGGCGGCAATTGCTTCCGGCACGGTGGACATTCCGACGGCGTCAACCCCCAACTGCCCGAGCACTCGAACTTCCGCCGGCGTTTCATAATTCGGCCCTGAAACAGCTGCGTACACGCCTTCAAAACATTTCAGACGGAGCGATCTTGCGGCCTTCATCGCGGCGTGCCGCAAGCCTGCGTCATAGACATCGCTCAAATCCACAAATCTTTCTCCCCATCGCGTATCATGAGGGCCGGCCAGCGGGCTTGAACCTTGCAGGTTCAGATGATCGGAAAAAATCATAAGGCTGCCCGGGCTGGCAGATGCCGCAATGCCTCCAGCAGCGCAGGTAAGGACCAGCGTTTCAACGCCTGCGAGACCCAGCGCGCGCACAGCAAAAACTACTTCCGCCGGCGAATAGCCTTCATAAAGATGGACGCGCCCCGCGAGTACAACCACCGGAATATCTTTCCATCGTCCCAGGTGCAGTGTTCCGGGGTGACCTTCAACACCAGGATGCAGAAAGTTCGGGATGCGCGCGTAGGGAACGGTTACGCGGTCCTCAAGCCGCGTCGCAAGCACATCAGCGCCTGAGCCCAGTACGATTCCCACACGCGGAAACTCCGGCATTCGGCCTTTCAGATAGCGCGCCGCACGCAACGCCTGTGTGTATCCGTGCTGTCTGCGATGGTTTGGCATCGATGGCCTCAGCGGATGAAAAGCCCGACGATAGCCGCAGAGAGATAGTTTGCCAGGGTCCCTGCCAGCAGCGCCCAGAATCCGAGCTTTGCCAGATCCTGCCTGCGCGAGGGAACCAGCGCTCCAATGCCGCCGATCTGGACGCCGATCGAGGCAAAGTTCGCAAATCCGCAAAGCGCGTAGGTAGCAATCGTGAATGACCGTTCGGCAATGTGCCCCTTGAGCGGCCCCAGCATTGAGAACGCCACAAATTCGTTCAGAATGATTTTCGTTGCCAACAGGCTTCCAACGGCGGTCGCGTCATGCCACGGCACACCCAGGAGCCATGCCACCGGCGCCAGCAGATAGCCGAACACCGTGCCGAAGTTCGTATGGGCAAATGCCAGCAAACCATTGGCAAGCCCGATGAGCGCGACAAAGGCAATCAGCATGGCCCCGACGTTGAGAGCCATCATCAGGCCGTCCGTAACCCCGCCGGAAACGGCATCCAGGATGTTCACGAACCTCTTCTCAACGATCAGCCGGACCTCGCCCGCCGTCTGCGGCTTAGCCGTTTCCGGAATCAGCATCTTTGAGATCAGCATCGTTCCTGGAGCGGTCATTACCACCGCGGTCAGAAGGTGGCGCGCCTGCGCTCCGAACAGGATGTAAGCTCCCAGCACCGAACCTGCGATATGCGCCATCCCCGCCGTCATTACCGTCATCAACTCGGAGTCGGTAAGTGCTTCAAGGTAGGGGCGGATAACAAGGGGCGCTTCCGTCTGCCCCATGACGATGCTGGCCGCGACTTCAAGCGATTCCGCGCCGCTGGTTCCCATCAGTCTGAACATTAGCTTCGCGACTAGAGACACCAGGGCCGGCAGAATACGCAAGTAATAGAGAATCGAGAAGAATGCGGCAACATAGATGATCAGTGGCAACGCTTGGAACGCGAAGACCATCCCGAGGCTGCCCTTCGGGTCGCCCAGTTGACCAAAGACGAACTTTGAACCCTGAAAGGCGAAATCAAGGAACCATACAACGCCGTTCGAAGCCTTGCTCAGCAACCAGTAACCAGTTCCTGTGCGAAGCACGAACATTGCGATCAGGAATTGCAGACCCAGGCCCCACGCCACAATCCGCCAGCGAATGGAGCTGCGGTGGCGTGAAAGCGCATAGCACGTTCCAAGAATAATCAGAATACCCAGCAGGGGCGCAAACCGGTTCAGGACGCTCTCCAGCGATCAAGTTCGGGCAAAGAATTCCAATCTGCCCGGCATGACGATATAGCAGAACTTGCAGAAAATTGACAGAAAGTTTTTGCTGGTTCTGTCTTATATCCGTGGATTCTGTCGCTTTGACTTATCCTTCTTTTCACCATCGGGGGTCGCTGCCTTCAGCGCTGAGCTGCGTTGAATTCGATTTGCCACCAATTCCTTCTGGTGTTGGTGGTTAAACTCGTGAATAATGCGGCTTTGAAGTCAGGACACTCTGTGGGATGAACTTAATAGTGCCGGGTTTTGAAGTCTGCGTAAGCAGTATGATTTTATCGGAGGGCTATGCCCGCTGACCTCCTGCTCTTCAACCATTTTGGCGATTAAAAATCGCTGTGCAAGCCTGCTTCGCTGAACGCGGGCGCCACCAGGATAAAATCCTATTGTCGGTAAAGTCGGGAAGCGGTTGTCTTCAAACAGAGTATTAAGCCCGGCATTCATGGTTAAATTGGGTGATCGAAACAACATGGCGGAACCATGACCACCTTTTCAAAGGATTGCCTGAAGGGCAAGCGTATTCTGATCACAGGCGGATTAGGAGCAATTGGCCGTGTAGCGGTCGGCCGCCTGCTGGGGGTTTCTGCGACCATTGCCGTGAATGACGTCGTTGATGACGTCAGTGCGGCCGAAATCATGCGCGAATGCGGCTGGTTCGAGGAAGGGTGCACATATCACAAGGCCGACGTGACAATTCCGGAAGAGGCCCGCGGGCTTGTCGAAAGCGCAATCTCAGCGATGGGAGGGCTCGACGTCGCTCTTTGCCACGCGGGAATGGCACAGAGTTGCCCGATCCTTGAATACTCTTCCAAGGACTGGGACCGGATTCTCAATCTTAATCTCAAAGGAGCTTTTCTGGTCGCGCAGGCGGCAGCAAGAGCGATGGTGGCGGCAGAGACGAAAGGGAGGATCATTTTCACTTCGTCGTGGGTGCAGGACGTCCCATGGCCGAACATCACTCCGTATAATGTTTCCAAGAGCGGCATGAAAATGCTGATGCGCGGCATGGCGCGTGAACTGGCATCGCACGGCATCCGGGTGAATTCGGTTGCGCCGGGCATCGTAGGCGTGGGCATGGCCAGGCGCCAGTGGGACACTGAGCCCGATTACCGTCGGCGCGTGGAGAAGGCCATCCCGCTGGGAACTTTGCAGACGCCCGAATCCGTGGCCGACGCCATCATCTTTCTCTGTTCCGACGCCTCCGATTACATGACCGGAGCAACGCTGCTGGTGGATGGCGGATGCAGCCTCTATCCCATGGATTAACCCGATGAAAATCACAGCCATCAAAAGCGTGGTAGTCAACGCGCAAATGCGCAACTGGGTCTTTGTCAAGGTCGAGACGGACCAGGCGGGGCTTGTGGGCTGGGGTGAGGCGTCGCTCGAATGGAAAACACGCGCTGTCGTGGGAGCGATCGAAGACCTGGCTCCCATGGCCGTTGGCGAGGACCCGACCCGCATCGAGCACGTTTACCAGAAGCTCTACCGGCAATCGTTCTGGCGGATGGGTGTGATCGGCATGAGCGCCATCAGCGGGATAGAGCAGGCGTGCTGGGACGTTCTGGGCAAATCGCTCGGCGTGCCAGTTTACAGATTGTTAGGCGGGGCGGTTCGAGATCGCGTGCGGATGTACACGCACCTGGGCGGCGGCGATATGAAATCCGTGTATGAGAGCTTCGATCCGGGGCCCGTCATCGAACTGGCACAGCAGGTGGTCGTACGGGGCTACACTGCGCTGAAGGTGGTTTGCGTCCCGTATTCTGAGCCGCTGATGAGTGTCACATACGTCAGGAAGTTTGCCGAGGTGATTGGGAAACTGCGCGAGGCCGTGGGTGATTCGGTGGACATCATGATCGATTTCCACGGCCGCACGACGCCCGCCATGGCGGTCGAGTACATCAACGCCGTAGCGGAGTTCAGCCCGTTCTTCTGTGAGGAACCTGTGCCGCCGGAAAACGTCACTGCACTGGCGGAGGTCAAGCGCGCGGTTTCCGTTCCGATTGCGACAGGCGAACGGCTCGTGACGCGACATCAATTCCGCGAAATCTTCGAGCAGCAGGCCTGCCATGTGGTCCAGCCGGACCTGTGCCACTGCGGCGGGTTGCTCGAAGGGAAAAAGATTGCAGCCATGGCGGAAGCTTATCTGATGGGCGTGGCGCCGCACAATCCGCTGGGGCCGGTGGCCAATGCAGTGGCGCTGCACTTCGCTTTATCTACACCGAATTTTCTGATTCAGGAAGATATGCTGACCGACGTGCCGTGGCGATGGGACGTCGTGCAGCATTCGCTTGAAACTCGCGATGGCTACTGGCTGAAGACGGAAACCCCCGGCCTCGGCGTCAGCGTCAATGAGAAAGAAGCCGCCAAATATCCCTTCAGGCAGGAAGTCATGCACTCCAGTACCATTCGTGCCGCCGACGGGGCCATACTTGATTGGTAACACAAACGCCTGATCGAAGCGGCCGGAGGGAGCGACTTTGAGTCGCGCCAAAGGATGCTCCCCGCGAGCTTTTTTTCGGGAAGCCTTGCGCTGTGCCTTTGCCGCAGCGCCATACAAAGCAAATTAACAAAGATTCAAGACAGTATTTCGCGGCGCGGATAATTTGCGTTCGTTTGCAACCAGTGAGGGCGTACTGCTGCGCCTGAAGAGCCTATGCCGTCGCGGCCGCGGCGGTGGTTGACAGGCGGCTTTCCTTCCACAACCGGACGTACGGCTCGAGGTCGCGCATCATCGTGGCGAATTCTTCCGTTCTCAGTGACTGCGCGCCGTCGCTCATGGCCTTTTCGGGCCGTGGATGGACTTCGACGATCAGACCGTCGGCGCCGATGGCGACCGCAGCGCGCGAGAGAGCGGGCACCAGGCTCCGCTTGCCCGTCGCATGGCTGGGATCAACGATCACGGGTAGGTGGGTTAGTTCGTTGAGCACGGCCACGGCAGTAATGTCGCAAGTGTTGCGCGTTGCCGTCTCGAACGTGCGGATTCCTCGCTCGCAAAGGATGATGTTGGGGTTGCCGTGTGCCGTGATGTACTCGGCGGACATAAGCAACTCCTTGATGGTTGAACTCATGCCGCGCTTCAGCAGCACGGGCCGCTGACATTTGCCAAGAGCCTTCAGCAATGCGAAGTTCTGCATGTTGCGCGCGCCCACTTGCATCACGTCGGCGTATTCCGCCACAAGAGCCACGTCGCCGTCGCTCATCACTTCCGTCACGATGGCAAGGCCCGTTGCCTCGCGCGCCTTGGCCAGCAGCTTGAGCCCTTCGAGCGCGAGACCCTGGAAATCGTAAGGCGAAGTCCGAGGCTTGAAGGCGCCGCCACGCAACAATTTAGCACCAGCGGCCGCAACGCCTTCGGCAGTCTCGAGAATCTGTTCCTCACTCTCCACCGAGCACGGCCCCGCAATCACCACAAAATCATCGCCGCCAAACTCAACACCATTCACTCGGATCCTCGACCGCTCCTGCCTGAACTCCTTGCTTACGAACTTGTAAGGGGCGGAAATCCGCACCGCTTTCTCAACGCCGGGGGTGGCCTCGAGCGATTCTAAGCATGCTGTCACATCGCCCACGCCGATCACGCCAATCACCACCCTTTCCTCACCTTCGATCGAATGCACCTTGTACCCAAACTCGCGAATCCGCTGACAAACATAATCGATCTCTTCCCTGGTGGCATGAGGCCGCATGGAAATGATCATGGTTTATTTCTCCCCGCCAATAAAAAAGCCCACTCAGTTCGAGTGGGCTGGCTTTTGAAAACTTGTTTTTACTGATCAGGCCAACGCCACTCTACCGAAGGGAGCTAAAGTAGCCCCAATACCAGTAGCTAAAGCTAAACGCGTTGGCGTAACGGACACTGACCATGGTTTAGCAAATATACCCCAAAATCCCCGCTATGACAAGAAAATTATTTGTGGGAAAGGCCGGTCAGTTAATTCCCAGAATTCGCAGTGCCGCATTTCTGAAAAAACGGCTGCTGCGGCCGGCATGGGACGGCAGGAAGATTGCGCTGAGTATCCGCACCGGCGCGGGGTATTGTCGCCGCCGACCATTCTGATCCACAGGTGGGAATAACTGCTCAAGCGTTCGGCGAGGGTCCTCGCGCAAACTGTCGAGCAAGGCAACGCGGTGCACGCATGAAATGGTGCAGTAAGGCGCACAGGGTTTGGGAGTATTTGCTTCCCGTTCGAGATCCTTCTGCGTGTATTGGGCAAGCGGGATGCCGGGATGGCCTCGCTGCTGCGAACAGTAATGAACCAGGCCGTCTTCGCAAATGTAAAGGTAACGGCCTCCGGCACGGCAATACCAGGAATTGGGCAAACCCTGGATCAGATTTTTCTGGAACGGATTGTGCCGGGCGATCGAGAATACAGACTTCGAAAGGGCGTGGATTTCCTCGATTATTCTTCGCTGCTCGGCGCTCAGCGGCCGGAGTTGGCCGGAACGGTCATGAATAATTCCGACAGTGCTGCTGAGTCCCAGTTCGACCGCTCGTCGTGCGATTGTAAGGGCATCTTCGGGATTTGCGATGGAGGTGCCGACTACCGAATTGATGTTCACTTCGAATTCAGCGTACTGGGAAAGCCATTGCAGCTTCCGGTCAAGGACCCTGAGACTTTTTTTTGAGATATCGTCAGGTTGCACGTTGTCAATGCTGATTTGCAGGTGGTCAAGGCCCGCGCGATTGAGCCGTTGGATGCGGTCCGGCGTGAGCAAATAGCCGTTGGTCAGGACTTCCGCCAGAATATTGTGGCAGCGTATCCGCCGGACAATCTCATCGAGGTCGGGATGCAGCAGCGGTTCCCCGCCGCTCAGCGTGATCACCGTCGTGCCGAGCGCGGCCAGCATATCGATGCGCTTCAGCATCTCTGCGGTCGGGACCGGCTGGGAGAAGCTGTCGAACTCATTACAGTAAGCGCAGGATAGATTGCAGCGCCGAATCGGAATCACATGGGCCAGCACAGGATGGCACGGCGACTTCAGCGCCAGCGCGACCATCCGCGTTTCCCGGTAAGCGCGATGCCAGCGTTTGGCCGTGCGCCTGAGTGATGCCGGAACCATTCGCCGCCCTCTCAAGACAATATACGCCCCCGCTTAAATCGAGCGCAAACATGGCGGGCGCGCGGGTCGCCGAATCTGTCCTGTATTCGATTCCCCTTGCGGTAACATGTACGTCGGCCGCCGAAAATCGTACATTGGAAGGGCCGCTTGGTTGCATCAGGATTTCATCCAGCACTTCTCCGCCGCGCGGAATGGATCTGCGTGGGCTATCTTGTTTACGTCACGCTGCTTTCATTTAATCTTAAGGTTCCGTCGCGGCAGCGGGGGTGGCTCGTGACGGTGAACGCAGCAGTGGTAGCTGGTCTCTGTTTTCTACCTGGGCTTGCCGGCGTTATTTCGCATTTATCTCTTTCGATTCTTCGGGACTGGCTCCCAGCGCCGTTGATCTTACTGGGATATCACGAATCCGGACGACTGACGTTCCCACGCGCCGATCAGTCCTTTGAGAAAGCTTTCCTTTGCTGGGACGAGCGCCTTTTCCAAAGGGGCCTCGTTAAATTTCTTTACGGAAGTCTTCCCAATTGGTTCGATGCATTCCTCGAGTTTTCTTACCTGCAATGCTACGTGATTGTTCCTTCCGGCGTCGCCGTGTTGTATCTGGCGCACCAGCAGACCTGCGTTGATCAATATTGGAGTGTCGTTCTTCCGTCGGTCTTCGCAGCGTACGGGCTTACGCCGTTGTTTCCCGCGCAGCCGCCACGGAAACTGTCTCAGAATTATCCAGCAATGCGCCAGCCGATTTTGCTTCGTCGGTTCAATCTCTGGATCCACGACCACGCCAGCATCAAAGTCAATACGTTCCCGAGCGGGCATGTGGCTGGAGCGGTGGCAGCAAGCCTGGCAATGGTCAAACCTCTGCCAGTCGCCGCGGCGTGTTACTCCATTATCGCCGCGGGGATCGTGTTGGGCTCCCTCCGAGGACGCTACCACTACGCAGTCGACGCCGTGGCGGGTGCGCTGGTAGCGGTTGCTGCATATCTCTGCAATTTGTATCTGTGAATTGAGACCACAGCGTTCGCGGCTTCACTGGGCGAGGGCGATTATTCCACTGTTCGCTTGTATTTGCAGCTTTCGTTCCAGCAATAACGAATGGTTTCGCCGGTTTTCTTGTTGGTTTTCTCCAGCAGGATGGACGATCCACACTGGGGGCACGGCTCGGCGACAGGCTTGTCCCAAGCCGTGAATTTGCAATCAGGATAGCGCGTGCAACCGTAGAAGATCTTCCGGCTTTTGGTGCGGCGGACTACAATTTCCCCCGTGCAGCCTTTTTCCGGGCACGGAATCCCGAGCGTTTCGCGCTTGACGAATTTGCACTTCGGGTAATTGCTGCACGCAATAAACTCACCGTACCGGCCGTGCTTTTTCACCAGGTTGTTGCCGCACTCGGGGCATTTTTCGTCAAGCGGAACATCGCTGACAGCGGTAGCCGTCCCTTCCTTGACGACAATCTTCTTCGTGTTACGGCACTCGGGATAGCCGGTGCAGGCCATGAAGTAGCCGAACCTTCCGCGCTTAAGGGCCATGGGCCGGCCGCACTTTTCGCATGTTTGTTCCGGGACTTCCGGAGCCGCCACCGCGGGGCTGCCGTATTTTGCCGCAAGTTCGGGAGTGAGATCGCTGGTGTTATTGCAATCCGGATAGCCGGTGCAGGCCAGGAAGCGGCCGGTGCGGCCCAGCCGTACCACCATCGGCTTGCCGCATTTCTCGCACTTGACATCGGTCGGGATGCCTTCGCCCTTCAGGTCCGCCATTTCGCGCTCGGCGGCCTTCAGGTCTTTCTTGAACTTCTTGTAGAACTCGTCGAGTGCCCGTGTCCAAGAAAGCTTGCCTTCTTCGACTTCATCCAGTTCTTCTTCCATGCGTGCCGTATAGGCGACGTCGAAAATGTCGGAGAAGCTTTTGACGAGCAGGTCATTCACTACCATGCCGAGTTCGGTGGGCAGAAAGCGGCCCTGCTGCTTTTCCACATAATCTCGGTTCTGAATCACGGAAAGGATGGTGGCGTAAGTTGATGGGCGTCCAATACCTTTTTCTTCGAGCGCCTTGACCAATGTGGCTTCGTTGTAACGCGGCGGCGGCTCCGTGAAATGTTGTTCGGGACTGATGCCGAGGAGCTTCAAAATCTCGCCCTGCTCGACGGCGGGAAGCTTCGATTCCGCGTCGTCGTCTTCGCCCTCCGGTTTGTCATCCTGACCCTCTTCGTACACGGCGCGAAACCCTTTGAACTTCTCGACGGATCCGGTGGCACGCAGCAGGTAATCGCCGGCTGCAATATCGATAGTGGTCTGGTCGAAGACGGCCGGATTCATCTGTGAGGCAACAAACCGCTGCCAGATCAGCCGATAGAGTTTGAGTTCGTCGGGCGAGAGATGTCCGCGGAGCGATTCCGGAGGGCGGTCCATTGAAGTGGGCCGGATGGCCTCATGCGCATCCTGTGCGCCTTTCTTGCTCTTGTAGTGTATGGCCTCCGGCGGCAGATACTCATTGCCGTAAGTTCTCCTGATGTAAGCCCGCACCGATTCAAGCGCGCTTTCCGCTACGCGGGTCGAATCCGTGCGCATATAAGTGATCAGGCCCACCGGTCCTTCGCCGAGGTCGATACCTTCGTAAAGTTTCTGCGCCAGCGTCATCGTTTTCTTGGCTGTAAACCGCAGCTTGCGAACAGCTTCCTGCTGGAGCTTGCTGGTGATGAAAGGCGGGACGGGGTACTTGCGCCTTTCGCGCGTTTCAACGGAACTGACTTGGAAAGTGGCCTTCTCCAGAGCAGCACGGTGGGCGTCCGCCGCGGCCTGGTCGGGCACCTCCAGTTCTTTGTCCTGAAATCTTACCAGGCGCGCTTCAAAAGGCGGGGGATTCTTGCCCTCGAGCTTTGCAACGATTGTCCAGTACTCTTTTTTCTGGAACGCCTGGATTTCGCGTTCGCGCTCGACAATCAGGCGCAAGGCCACCGTCTGCACGCGGCCGGCGGAAATCCCCCGCCGAACCTTGTCCCACAGCAACGGGCTGACCTGATAACCCACCAGCCGGTCCAGAACGCGCCGGGCCTGCTGGGCGTCCACCAGCCGTGAGTCTATTTCCTGTGGATTCTTAAAGGCCCTTTCAATCGCTTCGCGGGTAATCTCGTTGAAGAGCACGCGATAGAATTTGCGCTTCTTCGAGTCCAGCAACTCTCGTAAATGTGCACAGATCGCCTCGCCTTCGCGGTCTGGGTCTGCCGCCAGATAAATTGTGTCGGCGTCTTTGGCCGCTGCCTTGAGCGACTTGATCGTTTCCTTTTTACTGGGAATGACCTCGTAAATCGGCTTGAAATTATTCTTCAAGTCCACGCCAAGTTCCTTCTTGGGAAGGTCCATCACGTGGCCCATCGAGGCCTTGACCGTATAGCCGGAACCCAGATACCGGTTGATCGTCTTGGCTTTGGCCGGAGATTCAACAATAACCAGCGATTTGCCCATAACTTACAAACCTGTGCTCGAACCAACCCCCTGATCTGTTAATCATCAAGATGCTTTATTTTCGAGCTTGTTACCATCATAGCTTACGAATGAAGTTTTTGCCCGGCAACTGCCGAACCAGGCCGTTCATTTCCAACTCGAGAAGGGCTTGCAGTACCTGTGCCTGGGGCAACGAGACCGAGCCCAAAATCGAATCAACAAAAAGCGCTTCATCAACCCGCAAGGCCTCGAAAACCTTTCTCTGTTCTGGCGTCATCGACTCTTCAAAAAGCCTTCCAACTTCCTCGCCCCCCTGCCCGTCATCCGATGCTTCGCCCGTTGGAAGAAGTTGCATCCGGACTTCCGGAGGAAACTCATCCACAACGTCCATCCATTCGTCAACCAGTTTGGCTCCCTGTTTGATCAGGTGATTCGGGCCGAAGCTCTGTGCGGCCGTGATATTGCCCGGCACTGCAAAAACCTCGCGGTTCTGCTCTGTTGCAAGCCGCGCGGTAATCAACGAGCCGCTGTATTCACTGGCCTCCACAACCATCACCCCCAGAGAAAGGCCGCTGATGATGCGGTTGCGGATGGGGAAATTCTCCGGCGTTGGGCCTGTGCCCATCGGAAATTCAGAGATTACCGCACCGGATTCAGCGATCCTTTCAGCCAAGCGTTTATTTTCAGAAGGGTAGATGCGATCCATGCCCCTCCCCTGGACGGCTATCGTCTTACCATTCGCCTCGAGGGCGCCATGGTGCGCAGCCGAGTCAATTCCCCGCGCCAGGCCGCTTACGATCACAAGGCCCCGCTCTGCCAGATCGCGCGCCAGCTTCCGCGCAACTTGTAACCCGTAAGCCGAGGGCCGCCGGGAACCAACCACAGCGAGGCAGTGCCCGGACAGTGCTTCAACGTTCCCCTTAACGTAAAGAACCAACGGGGGATCCGAAATCTGCCTGAGCAATGAGGGATAGGCGCTATGCTCATAATATACAACGTGGCAGCCGGCTCTTTCGGCAGCTTCTAATTCCCTTTCGGCTTCCTTCAGGCCAGCCTGAGCGAAAATTGATTGGCATACGGCCGCTGGTAACCCAGACCCTTCCAATTCCGTCAGTGAGGCCATGTAAGCCGCCTTGGGCGATCCCAGATGCCCGACCAGCTTGTGCGCGCCACGTACCCCCAGCCCTTCTACCATCGACAGGCCAAGCCAATAGAGCGCGTCGCAATCTATGCCCATTTCCCTCCACTCCAGCGCACCGTTGCCGCCTTCACGGCGATTAAGCGGAAAGTCACCGACGTGTTACTTGCTGCCCCAATAAAATTGCAGATGCAGACATCAAAAGGCAAGCCCTTTCGTAACCCATTGTAGATAAATGGTTTGTCCAGCGCTGCCGGTATGAGGCATTACCCCATGCTCCACGTCCAAGGCTTGGGGGTTTAATTGTTGTATTCGAAGATCAAGGTTTCCTGCGATGCAGCACCCATTCGCCGACATCGGCCGAGGTGTCTTCTAGAATGTTCAAGCACGCCTTGCCAAGAGCCGCAAGAGTTCCGATACATCGGACGCCCAGCCAGACCAGCAGCCGCTCGAGTGAGCGCGCAGGATCATTAGGATCAAGCCTTAGCTCATAGCGGGTCCCCTCATTTCGCAGGGTCATGACGACGAACGAGACGTAAAGGACTGCCACCCCTGTCAGGAAGAACTTGAGAATGTCCAGAAACAGGATCCGAATCATCGTCCCCCACCTCCAATTACCATGCTAAATTAGATTCGCGCAAAGAAGCCAAAGTTGCAGTCGCAGTACGGGTCCCTGAACTGCGCTGGAATGTGATTCGTGTCACAGCCTTTAGCTTCCGAAGCGCGCGATAAAGAGTGCGGAGAGGAAGGCTGTTTTCCCTGGGCAAGCGTAGCGATAACCGCCAGCCGCTTTGCAAGCCTGTTCGCACAATGGAAGGGGGAGCGAATACGATGGCGCCTTCGGAACTTGGATCAGGCCTCGAACACCTTATTGAGCAACAGATGCGGAAGTGGGAACTCGCCCGCCGGCGACAGAAGCAGCAGGAGCGGCCGGGAAGGGGCAAGCTGGGCCGGCTCTATTTTGGCCCTTACCTTTTGATCTCGCGCGACAAGGGGGCCGGAGGCCGGCAGGTCGCAAACTTGATCGGAGAGAAACTAGGCTGGCAAGTCTTTGACCGCCAGATCGTGGATGCCATTGCTGAGCGCACCCAGATGCGGCAGCAGTTAATCGAGACCCTCGACGAAACGACCCGGGGCGGTCTGGAGGACTTTCTCCGGCATGTTCTGACCAAGGAAATCGGCACGACGGACTATCTGGTCCACTTGCGGCAAGTGCTTCTTACTCTTGGGCAACAGGGCGACGTTGTGATCGTTGGCCGCGGTGCGGAGCACATCCTTCCGGCCAAGTTCGGCGTGCGCGCCAAGATGGTAGCTCCGTTCGATTTGCGAGTTGAACGCATCGCGAAGCGGGAAGGTCTGACGATTGAAGCCGCGCACGACGTAGTCATGAAGGTTGATCAGCAGCGAAAGCGTTTTGTCCGCGAGCACTTTCAGAAGGACCCGCGAGAGCCCCTCTACTACGATATTGTAGTTAATACGGAGGCATTGACTGTTGAAGGGACCGCAGAAATTGTGCTGACGGCACTCAAGCAAAAGCTCGGCGTTTTGCCCGCCGCAGCCAAATAGCAGGTCTGAGAAGCTCCCGGCATCACGGCCCTGTTCCACTGAGGGGAGCACGGCTGTCATTTGCGCTCACTCCTTCGTCCGTGGGCGCCTGGGCCGTTTGTTGGCTTCCAGAATTTTCTTCCGAACGCGGACCGATTGCGGCGTGACTTCGACATACTCATCTTCAGCAATGAACTCCATCGCCTGCTCGAGGCTTATCGGCTTAACGGGAACAAGCCGGATGGCTTCATCGGCCGTCGAGGCACGCATGTTCGTCTGCTTCTTTTCCTTGACGGCATTCACATCCATATCGTCCCAGCGCGAGTTTTCGCCAATCACCATGCCCTCATAGACATTTACCCCCGGCCCCACAAAAAGTTCGCCACGTTCCTGAAGGTTATAGAGAGCGTACGCAGTTGTTCGTCCCGGGCGATCGGCGACCAGAGAGCCGGTCATGCGACCTGGAATCTCGCCCTGCCAATCGCTGTACCCGTTGAAAAGAGTGTTCATCACCGCTGTGCCGCGCGTATCGCGCAGCAACTCGCCGCGCAATCCGATCAGCCCGCGCGAGGGAATTACAAATTCCATGCGGACACGTCCGCCCGTTGTTCCTTGCCCCGCCATTGTCGTATTCAGGCCACGCCGGCCGCCAATCTTCTGTATAAGTACACCGACAAATTCCGCAGGGCAGTCGATGATAAGCAGTTCCATTGGCTCCTGGATTTTGCCGTTCACTTGGCGCGTGACGATTTCTGGTTTCCCCACCGCCAGTTCATAGCCTTCGCGCCGCATTGTTTCGATCAGAATGGCAAGTTGCAGCTCGCCGCGCCCAAGGACTTTGAACGAATCCGTATTTCCTCCTTCTTCCACACGCAGCGCGACGTTCGTAAGTAACTCCTTTTCCAGCCTTTCGCGCAGATGGCGGGAGGTGACATAGGTTCCCTCGCGGCCGGAAAAAGGAGAGGTATTCACAGTAAAAATCATGGAAATCGTCGGTTCGTCCACAGGCACATGCGCCAGTGCGCGCGGCGTTTCCACGCTTGACACGGTCTCTCCGATAGCGATACCTTCCACGCCCGCGATGGCGACAATCTCGCCCGCCGCCGCCCGATCGATATCGACGCGCTCAAGCCCTTCGAAGGTGTAAAGTTTGGTGATACGGGTGTTTTCCGCGGCACCATTCAGCTTCACGACGGCGACCTCATCGCCGCGATTCAGCACGCCCGAAAAGATGCGCCCGATCGCCAGCCGGCCGTGATATTCGCTGTAATCAAGGTTTACTACCAGCAATTGCAGCGCCTCTTTATCACTGCCGCCCGGAGGAGGAATGTGCTTCAAGATGGCCTCAAAGAGCGGCTTGAGATTTTCCGATGGAGCGTCGAGGGCTGTCTTGGCGATGCCCGCGCGGGCGTTCGAGTAAAGAATGGGGAAATCAAGTTGCTCTTCGGCAGCATCGAGATCAATGAAGAGATCGTAGATCTCATTGAGCACTTCCTGCGGCCGAGCGTCAGAGCGGTCAATCTTATTGATCACGACGATCGGCGGAAGCTTGGCTTCGAGGGCCTTGCGCAGGACGTACCGTGTCTGCGGCAGTGGCCCTTCGCTGGCGTCAACCAGGAGCAGCACGCCATCCACCAGCCTGAGCGCACGCTCCACTTCGCCGCCGAAATCGCTGTGGCCCGGCGTGTCCACAATGTTGATCTTGACTCCTCCATAAAAAACGGCGGTGTTTTTGGCCAGAATCGTGATTCCGCGCTCTCGCTCCAGTTCATTGGAATCCATCACGCGCTCGACAACTTCCTGATTGGCCTTAAAGACGCCGCTCTGCCGGAGCATGCCGTCAACCAGCGTCGTCTTGCCATGATCGACGTGCGCGATAATGGCGATATTGCGAATGAAATTGTTCATAAATGCCTTTCTGAAACTTTTGCTTAAAAATCCGTGGTCAGGTTGCGCGATGAGATCTGCCGCGGCGACGGCTGACTACTCTGGCAGCAGTGCGCGCTGAATTAGAAAGCTGACAAGGTTACTGAAGCAGCCAGACCAAGCTACAGACCATTCAACTCTCAGGCAGGTTCTAGCAACCGGTAGCCCCTTGCAAACCGTGAAGCGCGAATGCGACTCCACTCTTTCATGTTAGTTCATAATTCCGGACCGGGAAATTCCCTCAAAGCGAAAGGTCCTTCCTTCCGTTGCCGCGTGCGATCGGTAATCGTGACACCTCTCCAGCTTACCAAAATCCACTAGGGGGTTTGCCGGCGACTAGAAACCTTGACTGTAAGGTTTTACTACCGCCTACGCCTGTAAGACTCCGTCCACGGGAACCTTTCATTCGGCAGAATGAAAGCTTCCTCGCAACCAACGGATTTTCAATGGGTTGATCGCACGGTAGCCGCTCGAAGGTGATCCGTGCTCACCTAGAAGTTTTGTTTATCGTCACGGTTAAAAATCATTCTGATTCAAAGGCTTGACTAACGCCTCAAGGCACGATATGTTGACTCGCTCTCATACGAGTTCAGTAGTTTCTGCCGGGGTATGTCCGACACTGAAAATTTCCTTATGGAGGCTAAATGAATCCGAAGTCTGTCCTTGAATTTGCCAAGGCCAATAACGTGAAGGTGGTCGATGTTCGATTCACCGACCTGCCCGGATTGTGGCATCACGTTTCTTTCCCGATACACCAACTGGAGGAATCTTCTTTCGAAGAAGGATTCGGAATGGACGGTTCCAGCATTCGCGGATGGGCGGCCATCCACGAGAGCGATATGCTGCTGGTGCCTGATCCCACAACCGCCATGCTTGATCCTTTCACCGATGTTCCCACGCTGGTACTGATTGGAGACATCGTCGATCCGGTCACCAAACAGCATTACCTGAAGGACCCCCGCCACATCGCCAAGAAAGCGGAGGCCTACCTCGCCTTCACGGGCATCGCAGATACCGCTTACTTCGGCGCCGAGGCGGAGTTCTTTATCTTTGACAACGTTCGCTTCGACCAGGCGCAGCAGCACGGTTACTACTTTATCGACGCCGAGGAAGGCCGCTGGAACTCCGGCCGTGAAAAGGATAACCTTGGCTACCGACCGCGATACAAGGAAGGATACTTCCCGGTCCCGCCCACGGACCACTATCAGGACCTGCGGTCGGAGATGATGCTGGCCATGGAGAAGGCCGGGCTCACCATCGAGTGCCACCATCATGAAGTCGCTACGGGCGGCCAGAGCGAAATCGACCAGAAATTCAACTCGCTGCTCAAATCGGCCGACGCGATGATGGTTTACAAATACGTCATTCGAAACGTCGCCCGCCAGTACGGGAAGACAGTAACCTTCATGCCCAAACCGATCTTCCAGGATAATGGCTCCGGCATGCACACGCATCAGAGCCTTTGGAAAGACGGCAAGCCGCTGTTCGCGGGAGATCTTTACGCCGGACTCAGTCAGATCGCCCTGTGGTACATCGGCGGCCTGCTGCACCACGCGCCTGCCCTCGCAGCATTGATTGCTCCCACGACGAATTCTTATAAGCGCCTCGTGCCGGGCTTCGAAGCTCCTGTGAATCTCGCCTATTCTCGCAGGAACCGCAGCGCGGCCTGCCGCATCCCGATGTACTCACCCAGTCCCAAAGCGAAGCGCGTCGAATTCCGGCCGCCGGATCCCTCGTGCAACCCGTACCTTGCTTTTGCTGCGATGATGATGGCGGGACTGGACGGCATTGAGAACAAGATCGATCCCGGAGAGCCACTCGATAAGGACATCTACGATCTCGGCCCCGAGGAGCTTAAGAAAGTGCCATCACTCCCCGGCTCGCTCGAGGAATCGCTGAGGGCCTTGGAGAAAGACCACGACTTCCTCCTGAAGGGCGATGTGTTCAGCGAGGAACTGATCCAAACCTGGATCGATTACAAGATGAAGAACGAGGTACAGGCTGTCAACACAAGGCCGCATCCTTACGAGTTCGCCTTGTATTACGACATTTAGTCGAATTCCTTCCCCAAGTTATCGGCGCGGGTCTCTTTCAAAGGCCCGCGCCGTTTTTGTCATTGCGTACAGGGGACAGCAACAATGCCTTGCGAATCATTAAAATATATTCCGTATTCGCTGTTTTCTCTTCCACCGCCAAAAGCATCGCGCAACTTTTCCCGTCCGTATGTGTTCAATGGAACGGGAGCCTAACAGGTCCAGCGTGCGTCATGCCGCGCTCGGCATGGGACGCAATACGCTCCGGCAGGCGTTGCGCACGCAAACGCCCGGCGCATTGTGCAGGAAGGCGAATTCGTTCTTCGGATTTGCCGGTAGACTTTCATTTTTCATCGTCAGAAGGCCACGGTCCAAAAGCCTGTGGCAGGTCTGTTGTCGCTTGATGAACGAACTCGACACTTGAATTATTGCGCGCCGAACCTGACAGCAGCCGAGGAGGAACATTTATGCGGAAGCACCTTATCTTCTTCTCCATTCTGATTGCCGCAGCACTTGCTATTCTTAGTTGCGGTGGCTCGTCTAACATGAGCCAGACTCCTTCAACTCCATCGGGATCAGGGCAACTGGCCCTGGTTGGAACCGACGCGCCCATCTGCGGCGTGGACTCATTCGATGTGACGATCACCAGCGCGACGCTTACCCCGCAAGGCGGTGGGACGCCTGTTTCCGTCGTCGATTCGTCGAACCCTGTAACAGTCGATTTTGCCTCGCTGATGGGTTTCAACACGCTGTTGAACCTCAGCAGCATACCGGCGGGGACTTATTCTCAGATCACTTTCACCTTCATGCCAAACGCTTCGCTGGTAGTCTTCGATGGCAATCCGCCGGTGCCCACCACGATCAACGCCACGCTGACACAGACGACGGTAACGGCCAATATCAATCCTGCATTGCAAGTGTCTGCCAGCGGGTCCAGCGGGCTGACGCTCGATTTCCGGCTGTTCCAATCGATCCAGGTTGACTCCACTGGCCAGATTACCGGCCAGGTCAACCCTTCCATCCGCGTTACCCCTACAGTGATCACATCTGTCAGCAGCTTGGGAGATATTGACGATCTGAATGGCATCGTCGAATCGGTCACAACCACCACCAGCAATTCGAATTTCACTGGCAGCTTCACGATGCGCGTGAGAAGCACGCGGACTTTCCAGATAAACGTCACGAACAACACGAAGTTCGAGGGTGTATCGGGACTCAGCGCGCTCACCCAGGGCCTGTTTGTCGAAGTGGATGCCAAAGTTGACCAGAATGGCAACATCGTTGCCAAGGACGTGGAGTCTGAGGCCGAAACGGACGCAACTACTGCCGCGTTCGTGGGGCCAATCCTTTCGGTGACCCCTGACAGTAGCGGCAATGCGACCCAACTCACCATGTTTGTGCGCGCCGAGCATCCCGATGTAAGCTCCACAATCCCTCTGCGTTCAACTGTTACGGTGAACATCTCCACAGGGACCGAATTCAAGATTGCAACCTTCGGCGCCGACCTCAGTGATTTCCTCTTCAATGCCTCGGCTATCGCACGCGGTCAGCACGTTGTCGTGCACGGGCCGTTCACAGGTGGGACAAGCCCTGCTGTCACGGCCAACATGATCGTGCTGCGGCCGCAGCCGGTACTTGGCAACGCCCTGGCCAGCCCGCCGCCGGTGATCGGTTCCGACGGCAAGACCGGGGGCTACTATCTTCAACCCTGCAACCCTCTCTTTCAGAACCAGACCGTCAATATTGCCACCTTCAGCACAACCTTCTTCAACGGCCTGACGGACCTGAACAGCTTGGACAGCACTTCGGTTTACCTGAATCGGGGTTTCCTGCTCTACACGACAAACTCCGGCTCGTTGAACGGCCTTACGTGGACGGCGCCGGCGTATGTCTTCCCTGCCTATGTCGTGCGCAAGCTGAACCTGCCCTGACCTCTGATTTTTCAACCCGCACGACCGAAGCGGCCGGCACGAATGTTCCCTCAGGTTCTAAACTTGAGGGAACATTCGCGTTTCCGGCACGTATGATTCATCAGGAGCACGGTGCGATGGTCAAGTTTCTGCTATGGTGCATTCTGTTCGTGCTTTGCTGGCCGCTTGCAGTGCTGGCGCTGGTGCTTTATCCATTGGTGTGGCTCCTCCTGTTGCCTTTCCGGATTCTGGGAATCGCGGTCGAGGGCGTGCTTGCCTTCTTAGCAGCAATCATCATGTTACCCGCCAGGTTGTTGCGAGGTCGTCGACCGGCCACGCCGCGTTAGCTGGCCAGGTTCCCGCCGAACCGCAAAATTCCATTCCCGGAAATATCCATATATCTGGCTGGGCCCGGAGGTCACGGGCTTATAATGTTGATTTCCTGAAAGTGGGTTCTCGCGCGCCCGATAAGAGTTCTGCGAAAACGGACAAAACAAGAGGAGAGCAATGGCATGAAATCCAGGCGACAGTTTCTGGGTGTAATTGGAGCGGGGCTTGCGGGGGCCGTGGCGCCTGTCAAAGAGACTCTGGCTGCGCAGCAATTGCGCCCTTTTCGCGGGCCGTTCGGGCTTGAACTTTACAGCCTTCGGCATCAGATCAAAACCGGTGATGCGGCATCAGTGAAAGCCGCCATGTCATACGCCAAAAAAGTCGGTTACACAGAAATCGAAGTGCCGGATTTGAGCGGCCTCTCGGCGAGGGAATATCGCTCGCTGCTCGATGAAGTCGGGCTGCCCTGCACGAGCATGATGGCCGGCTACGACCAGTTCTCGACGGAGCTTCGCACGGTGGCTGCAAATGCTCATACGCTGGGTGCCGCGCACGTGGTGAATGCATGGATTCCGCATAAGGGTCCTTTCACTATTGAGCTTTGCCGCGAAACCGCCAAACTCTACAACGAATGGGGAAAGAAGCTTCACGCTGATGGTCTGCGCTTCGCGCATCATACGCATGGTTACGAATTCCAGCCGCACCTGGGCCGGCCGCTCTTCGACACGCTGGTTGAGGAGACCAACCCCGAGTACGTGGACTTTGAGATGGACATTTTCTGGGTTGTCGATCCCGGAGAAGATCCCGTCGCCTACCTTAAGAAGTACCCAAACCGCTGGCGACTGATGCACCTCAAAGATATGAAGAAAGGTCCGCCCACGCGCAACTTCACAGGCGATGAGCCGGTCAACTGGGATGTCGCGCTGGGTACTGGCCGCATGGACATGCCGGCGATTCTCGCAGAAGCCGAGCGCGTCGGCGTGAAGCGCTTCTACGTCGAGGATGAAAGCGACCAAGCCCACAAGCAGGTTGTCGAAGACCTCCGCTTCCTCAAAACCGTTCGCATTTGATACGCCGAAGCATCCTCAACTCAAGGTCGGTGCCAACTGATTTCCGGCCCTGTTGTCCCGCAGGAAAAATCAAACTGAACCCCGGAATTCACTCTATGGTCTGCCGGGAGAATGGGGAAAGGTCGGAAAACGTGGAAGACGCGATGGCCCAACCAACGTAATTGCACACAATTGTTATGGATTCAGCCGCATTGGTGAGCAGCACGGCTTACGCACGGGTGTGAATTCCATGAACTCCACGCGAGTCAGGTCGGGATCGTAAAGATTCAGCTGCCATTTCCCATCGCGGCCGATTTGAGGTTGTCCGGCGTTATATCCGCGCGCCCTAACCGTGGAATAAACCTGCTTGATGTCCTTTACTCCCAGCGCCAAATGGTGCATCACGCCCAACTGGCGAGGCGAGGGACTATGGGCGTTCAGCATGTATTCCAGCCAATTCTTGCCGTTCGGAACGACCATGTCCACCCAGTCCGTACGGTTGTCTGTCATACCGCCGTGCCACATTTCGCGAAATCCCAGGATGCCGTTATAGAACCGGTCGGCGGCTGCCTGATCCTGCACGGTCTCACCGGCATGAATTATCTCTTCGGACGTGCGGTCAGGCGAGAGGAACTTCCCGAGATTGCGGCTTTCGATCGAGCCCGGCAGGTACTGAATAAACTCCGCGGTGTGGCCCGCCGGGTCCTGCACGCTGAAGCTCAGATCGCCAGCGGGGTCCTTCCGAAGTTCTCCCGGAACCTCTACGCCATGGCTGGCAAGGTAGGTGCGCAGGGCGCGCGCGTCCGTTGTGCGATAGGCGATGTTGATCAGGCGGTCCTCTGTGTCGGAAGTGAGCGTGGGAGAAACTTCGATATATTGATTGTCATTCACCTTGTAATAGGCAAAGCGCAGGTTGCCCTGAGCCGTTTCTGCTGAGGGCAATTCATCGAAGCCAAGAACGTGATCGAAAAACTCGCGGGCCGCCGCCGCGTCCTTCACCCTGAGCGCGACATGAGCAATGCCCAGGATTGGTGGGCGACTCACGGCGGGAGCCGCCTTAAGCGCCTCCGTCACTCGGATCCCTCCGGCGACGGCCCAAATCACAGCGAAAATTCCTGCAAAAAAGAATGTGGCTTTCATGGATGAGGATTATGTCTCCGACTCAGGTCCGGGTCAAGGTTAATTGGAAAAACATCTGGACGAACGCTGGTTCCCCCTGCCATGCTGAAGCTTGGTATTGAAAAGACCCCATCCTGGAGTTGCTATGCGATTCCTTGTTCTCTTTTTCGCCTTCGGGCTGCTGACAACGGGTCTCCGCGCATCCGATCAGCAATCCGGGAAAAATGGGCCGGCGCCTTCAGCGACGGACGAAATCCAGACGGAAACCATCAAAATTCCGGAATATCTTCAGTCACCACCCCGCTCAATGGCAAACCAGCCGGGATACATGGAGCCTGACCAGACGCATCAACTGCTTGCGAAATTGTGGCAGGCGGAGGCGCGTGTCAAGGACCTGGCGACTCAGGTCCACCCGGAGAAGTTGAAAATGCCTCCCGCCGTGCTCGCCGGGTTCAACGGCAATCTGGATCTGCTGCGGAGCAGCCTTGATGCGCTTGAAAAAAGTCGTCGCATGTTTGACGGCAGGGTGGACAGCGAGTACCTGGGGTTTGAAACATACGCAGGAATCAGCGAGGTCTTGTCGTCGCTTGAAAGGCTCACCTCGATGGTCTCACGCATCAACAATCCCAGTCTCGAGGCGGAATTCAATCAGGCGTGGAACGACATGTTGACGCTGCAACGCTCTCTTAAACCTTATCTCTCTTTCCTGCTTCGCAACCACGACCGTATCTTCGTGACGATGGAAAGCAATCTTGCGGGATGTCAGAATCAGTTGGGCTATAAAGACTACAACGTTAACGGCGCGCCCAAAAACATGCGAAATGTTCTGCCGAATTTCAAGGGAAGACGCGTTCAAAAGAAGCCTGACAACAGTGAATCCGCACCCAAGGCCAAACCATAAGGGCCGCCAAAGCTGGGTATGCTTCTCGATACGGCTGCAGTCGGAAAAGGTTTCGCGCTCTGGCTGATTCCCGAGGAGCCGATCTTCAGCCTTCTGGCGCGCGAGATTTGCCGCCTCAGCCGGCTTCATTCCACGCCCATGTTTGATCCTCACATCACTTTGCTTGGAGGAATCTTGTTGCCAGAGGAAGAAGCACTGGCGAAGGCAACTTTATCGGCCAGTTGTCTCAAACCCTTCAAGGTCAAACTGGGAGAGATAGGCTACCTCGACGAGTACTTCCGCTGCCTGTTTGTGAAGGTGGTTCCAAGCAGCCCGATTATGCAAGCATATCAGGCAGCTTGCGAGACCTTCGGGAAACACGGCGACTCCAGTTTCGTGCCCCACATAAGCCTCATGTACGGGGAAATTCCGGTGAGAAGCAAGAAAGAAATTGCTGCGAGGGTGGGGTGGCTTTCGGGTCTCACGTGCGACATACGCCGCCTGATTCTTTATCGCGTCAGTGGGCCGACCGAGAACTGGAGGCCCATCAAGGAATTTATCTTAAGTCAGGATTTTCCCCAAGCGGAAGTCCGTCGCTGAAACCGCGAAACTCCACACCGGCAGATCCAAATAGACCAACAGCAGAAAGTCTTTTAGGTTTGACCCGTGCGTCCCCCTCCCCAAACCTTACTGATTTACCGTAACCCTCAGCGGGCTGCGCAGCGTGAAATCGATTTTCGTTTCAGGCGGTATTTTGACAGCCTGGGCTTTTGTCGCCATCTGGACCCCGGTTCCAGCGCCTGCCCCGACGCCAGCGCCGATTGCTGCCCCTTTGCCTCCTCCAGCGATTGCACCGATAATTCCACCAATTGCCGCTCCAATTCCGGCTCTTTCAGCGGTTTGTTTGCCACGCGAACTGGACGCCTCCTGCTGGTAGGTTCCTGTATCAACGGCGTAAGTTTTCCCACCCACGGTGACGCTAACCAGTTGAAGCTGGACCTCCGACCGGCCCTTAATATGACCAGCGTTTCTGACGCCGACAAGCTTCAGACGCGCCTTGGCATATCGCGGAATGGCGATCTGGCCCTCCTCTGACACCGGCGAGTCGATAGTCGCGGAGAACTCATCGCCGACTTGGTTCGTTGAAGAATCAACAGGATCCACCGTGCGCACGGTGATTACGGTTCCCGCGGGAACGGTAATTTCCACTGGCTGGGGTGGCGCAGAGGGCTCTGAAGCAGGAGCCGATGCTGACTCCGGTGGCGACTGCACAACGGGCGCCGGAGTGGGTGCGGACTCAGAAGGCGACTCACTCTGTGCTGTGGTGCGCTCGCGGCGCCGCGGTCGGCGGGGTTCGGGCTGGGCCGGGGCTTCCGGGGCCTGCGCTGCGGCCTCTTGCGGAGAACCAACCGTCAATTCGTCAATGACTTGTTTGACGCCGTCCGTGCTGTGCGCAATTTGTTCAACCGCAGATTTTTCCTGGTCGCTGCCCACCGTCCCTGTCAGGACAACAACCCCCTGCTGAGAAACCACACGCACGTCGCGTGTTTTCAAAACAGGGTCTTGAAAAAGCTTGGATTGGATCGAGGAAACTATCGCCCCGTCGTTCGGAGGGCTCGAGCTCTTGAAAAAACTGCAACTGCTCAGGGCGAGCGCTATGGCCACTGTTAAAGCTGCCATCCTGGCTTTGGGATAAACCATAATCACCTCTCAGCCATAGTGAAGCCTGCCGCTGACAACAATCTGGACGATCTGCCCTAACGGCTGGTTTCACTTCCAAAGTCTACGTGCAGTTTAACCTTTTTGGAAAAGTAAAGTCCAATGTTATCGTGATGTTGCGCAGTTGGATTTTCTTAAGGTGTTCCGTCCGGGCGTGCTAGAATTTCTCATGTCAGGCGGGGTCGCCGAAGTTCGCTGCGTTTCAACAAGTTGGCATGCGTAATTCCACTTAGATACCCTACGCCAAGCCTAGGAAGCGATGCAAAGTCTCTCCATAGTAATCCCGGTGTACAACGAGGAAGGTAATATCGGCCCGCTTATGGCACGTATTACAGAGGCGATGGCCGGATGGTCAGGCCCGGTTGAAATCCTTTTTGTCGATGATGGCAGCACGGACCGAACTTTGGAACTCTTGAAGGAAGCCCAAACGAAAGACGGGCGCGTCCGAATCGCTCATTTCAGGAAGAACCTGGGACAGACTGCTGCAATGGCTGCGGGATTCCGCCTTGCACGTGGGGAAATAGTGGCGACCATCGATGCCGATTTGCAAAATGACCCGATGGATATACCGTGCCTTGCAAGAATGTTGAACGATTGGGACGTAGTGTGCGGTATCCGAACGCAGCGCAGAGATTCCTTGTGGAAACGCATTTCATCGCGCATCGGCAACGGCTTTCGAAACTGGCTTACCGGAGACAACATTATCGATACAGGATGCACCCTCAAGGTTTACAGGCGTGAATGCCTTGAAGGGCTTGAGCTTTACCAAGGGATGCACCGGTTCCTCCCAACCCTTTTCAAAATGCGGGGCTACCGTGTGACGCAGGTGCCGGTGTCACATCGGGCTCGCTTCGCGGGAAAAACCAAGTATGGAACATGGGGCCGGCTGGTCAAGGGTCTTGGAGACGTGTGGGCTGTGCGCTGGATGAAGAAGAACTATATCGATTACGGACCTGATCTCCAGTTAATCGAAGGAGACGCAATCGATTATGGAGCAGTGCGCCTGGATAAGGCTGCGAGGAAATGATCCAATGGCATGGCCAGTTGGGAAAACGCCGAGAAAAGAATATAGCTTCAGACGTTTTCCCTGTCGCTTTGAGCACCGTCTGCATACCTGAAATACTCAGCCTCCAACCGCATTTATTTTCATGGTGATTTATATGTTTTTGACCGCATTCTTAATTTTCTTTTGCTTCATAACGGAGGTATGGAGCTTGTATGAAGGAAGTGGAGAGTTGAGAGAACTTTGAAGACTGACGGCCTTCCAGAACTGGATCGAACTGCTTTAACGAATTCTGCACGTCGTTGGCACCCGTCCATACACTTCCTCATATTGCTGACAGTGGCCGCCTGCATGTTTTTTGCGGGGATTGGCCGTCTTGCCCTTATTGAGCCGGATGAAGGAAGAAATGCAGAAGTTGCGCGGGAGATGTTAGCCCACGGCGACTGGATTACTCCGCACTTCAATAACCTCGCTTACCTTGATAAACCTCCAGTGTATTTCTGGGCAGTGGCATCTGCGTTCAAGGTGGCCGGCTTATCGGAAGCGAGCGCGCGGTTTCCTTCCGCGCTGGCTGCACTGTTCATGGTCTGTCTTGTCTGGCTCCTGTCCCGCCGGATGCTGGGAGGTCTCACAGCACTCTATGCGGGAATTATTCTTGCCACTTCACCTTTAACGGTCGTGTTCGCGCGGGAAGTAATTTTCGACATGACCCTGAGCCTTTTTGTCACGGGGGCCATGGTCTGTTATTGGCTACGGGAGGCAGGTGTCCAAAAGCGGAATCTTCTCGACATACTGTTTTTTGCTTGCATGGGGCTGGCGACATTAACAAAAGGCCCTGTCGGCTTCCTGCTGCCATTACTTTCAATTGTTGCGTACCAGGCATTGCGCGGAAAGCTTGCCCGGTTGAAGGACCTGAATTGGGGGTGGGGTCTTGTGGTCTTCTTGGCGATTACACTGCCATGGTTTATTGCTGTGTCTTTCCGGCACCCCGATTTCCCCAGGTACGCGTTTTGGAATGAAAGCCTGGAAAGATTCGCCACAGGCCGATCACATCGCGCCGGACCGATCTACTATTACCTGATTATCTATCTCGCGGGGTTTTTCCCCTGGAGCTTTTTTCTCCTATATGCAGCCTTTCACCGGATGAAACAATGGAAAGAAATACTGCAGGAGCAAAACACTCCCGTTTTGTTTCTATTGTGCTGGGCGGGTGTGATCTTCGTTTTTTTCTCGATTTCGCGGTCCAAGCTGCCGGGCTATTTTCTTCCTGCAATGGCGCCGCTAAGCATTTTGATGGCAATGGTGTGGACAGGACCAAAAACAGAGAGTGAAGCGCGTGCTCCCGATTGGCTCACGGGTGGTTTTGCGACCCTGATCGCATTGGGCATCATCATTGCCGCGGCCCCTCATTTCAAAAACTACTTTTTTCCTCACGGCGGGCTGGAGAAGAAAATGCCGAGGGATGTTATCACATTGCTGAACGCAACCATGCTTTACTCCGGCATCATGCTGGGCGCACTGGGCGTTATCGGCCGCGACCTCTGCGCCCGCGCGCGCGGAAAAAGTCCGACAACGATCATGTTCGTGGTGGCAGCTTGCTGCTTCCCCGTCATGTTGACCCGCTGGTTTCGGCCTCTCGAGTTATTTGCTTCTTCAAGTTCAAGCCGAGGTCTTGCCCAAACGATCCGCGAAAGTCCACAGAGAAATCTTCCTGTTTATGGCTACTACTACTTTCGAACGAGTTTGCCGTTCTATCTCCGGCGGCCGGTGGGGTTGATTTCTTCAACCGCAGACGAACTGACCAGCAACTACATCGTGACGCAGTGGCCGAAAATCAAGAAAGAAATTGCGGCGGGCCGGCTGCCCACGCAGCTTGCTCCGTCCGCGACAGATGGGATGCCGCTGATCATGGAGGAGAAAGAATGGCTTGCAAAGCGGAGTTCGACTGCTGTTCTTTTGCTGGTGAGGAATAATCAGGTGGCACAATTGGCCAGCGCGGTTGACTCGATGGAGCCGATGTGGACGGGGTGGCAATACTCCGTCTGGGAGATAGCCGCCAGCGGCAGCCGGGCCAACAAACCTGAGAAATAAAGCTGATCCTCGTGCGAATAGCACGCAGGCTGGCAATCACAAGTCATCATGTGCGGAATTTGCGGTATTCACAATCTGGACCTGCGGCCCCTTGAGTGTCATGGGCTGATCGACCGAATGTCGGCCCAGATCAGGCATCGAGGGCCGGACAGCGCGGGCAAATTCGAGCGGCCTCATCTGGCGCTTGCCATTCGCCGCCTGAGCATCATTGACCTCGAGACGGGCGACCAGCCGCTGTCCAATGAAACCGGCGACATCACGCTGGTTTTTAACGGCGAGATCTACAACTACCGCGACCTGCGCAAAGACCTGCTCGCACGCGGCCACCGGTTCAAGACTCAATCTGACGGGGAGGTCATCGCCCATCTTTACGAAGAGAAGGGTACGCAGTTTGTGCGCGACCTGAACGGCATGTTCGCCATAGCCCTGTGGGATGAGCGCGCGAAGCGGCTGGTGCTTGCGCGCGATCGAGCCGGCGAAAAACCCCTCTATTACTGGCAGCATGACGGCACGCTGCTTTTCGCGTCGGAAATTAAATCGCTTCTGCAATATCCTCACGCCAGTCGACGCCTCGATCCGGAGGCTGTTTCGCAATATTTCTTCTACGGGTATTTCCCCACGCCGCGCTCCGTCTTCGCTGAGATCAGAAAGCTCCCAGCAGCGCACATGATGATCGTTGAAAATCAGGACACCCGCATTGAGTGCTACTGGAGTTTGCAGGATTATCTGCGGCCGCCGGAACTGGGAAGGCTGACTCGAGAGCAGGAAGAGGCCGCGTGCGAAGAGTTGCGGGAAAAGCTGCGCGAAGCAGCAATATCACGCCTTGTCAGTGACGTGCCGCTGGGCGTGTTCCTGAGCGGCGGAATTGATTCTTCCACGATCGTGGCGACAATGAGCGAACTCTCGCCCGGAAACGTCAACAGTTTTTCGGTTTCTTTTCCCCAGCGTTCCTTTGATGAAGGAGAGTACGCTCAGTATGTTGCAAGGCACTTCAAGACAAAGCATCACGTCCTGATCGCCGACGACAAGAGCATGCGGGGCGCACTCGAGACCCTGGTCAACCACCTCGATGAGCCGATGGCCGACCCTGCGATTATCCCGACGTATCTTCTGTCATGTTTTGCGCGGCGGCACATTAAGGTTGCGTTGAGCGGTGAGGGTGGCGATGAGTTGTTCGGAGGCTACCCTACTTATCTGGGAGCCCGCGCGGCGGAATACTACCTGAAACTTCCCACGGTGTTGCGCAGGCAGGTTTTCGACCGGCTGCGGGAACTGTTGCCGGTAACTTCAAATGCCGTGCCCAAGGGGCTCTTTCTTCGCCGCTTCCTGACCCATGCAGAAAAAAACCCGGCCGTTCGTCATCATACCTGGTTCGGCATGTTCTCCCCCACTGAACTCGACCAACTTTTCGTTCCCCGCTGGGAGGGACCTCAGCCGCCGAGCAGCGTAATTTTCAATCCACTTCCGCGGATCCTCGATGGTGCGCGGTTCGATGAAGTCCTGGCGGAGATGCTGTATCTGGACTTCCGTATGTACCTTGAAGACAACCTTCTCGTCAAAGTCGACCGAGCGAGCATGGCATGCTCACTCGAAATGCGGACGCCATTTCTTGACCACCGTCTGATCGAGTTCGCCGCTGGCCTGCCCACCGATCTCAAGATGCGCGGTTTCAAAGGAAAATACATACTGAAGAAGGCCGTTGAAGAGTGGCTTCCACGCAAGATCGTTTACCGGCAGAAGCGGGGATTCACAGTGCCTATTGCAGGCTGGCTTCGCAATGAACTTCGGCCGCTGGTGGCGGAGGTGCTGAACGAGGAAAAGCTCCGGCGCCAGGGGCTTTTCAATGTTACCTATGTTCAGCAATTGATTCGTGAACATTCTTCCAGGCGGGCAGACCACCGTAAGGCCCTGTGGACACTTCTTTGCTTTCAGCTCTGGTATGATCGCTGGGGAAGGGGAGATTAAAGGGCTTGCGTCGCCAGGATAGCGGTTGGAAAACATCTTGTGGGCCGCCCCCTCGCGAAACTTTCACGCCCAAGGAATGGGGGATTATTCAAAAGTTTAGGACGCCCCGACAAGTCTAGAAATTTCTTCGGAGGTTCACATATAATCACGAGAAGGGCGGTGAAACGCTACGAAGTTTTCGCGGGGCGCTGCGACATAAGACCTTGCACTGTCTCGAGGCCGCGCTCGTGGCGGCAACCATCCTGGAACAACACGGATACCCACCGCTGCTGCTCGACATTACGTCCAAAGACAAACTGGACCATGTTGTGTATCCGTTTCGCGAGCACGGCCGGTGGGGAGCAATCGGCAGATCGCGAGATTTCAGCCTTCAGGGCCGGAAGCCGGTCTATCGGACCCTGCGCCATCTGGTTATGAGCTATGTCGATTCTTATGTGAACGAAAGGGCGAGGATTATTGGTTATGCGCTGGCCGACCTTCGCACCCTGGTGAAAACGGACTGGCGCTTTTCGAGGGAAAATGTCTGGAGCGTCGAGAGGGCTTTGGTTCGCCTGCGTCACCGCAGACTGAAGACCTCAAATCACCGCTACGAAAAGGTCCTGCGACGCTACCTGGCAATCAAGCAGAAGTCCCCGCACCGCCTTGCCAGCATTTACAAGGACCGCCATCACTGGATGTAAGCCTGCCATTCAATACTCCGTGATCCCATCGGGTTTCGCGTCAATGTCGATCCGCATGATCCATTCGCAGTTGACGAGGTGCGCTTCAAAGAACTTTTCAAGGGCCTGGCGGTCAGGAGCTTCCGATTCGATGAGCATGCGGCCCCCTACCTGACTGGAGACTGCGCGGAGGACTTTCACCTCCGTTGCGGCCAGGAGTCGCAGCATCAGTTCTTTCAGGGCCTGCTTGGTTAGGCAGGCTGTTGTGTGAGCAGAAAAGTAACGCGCCATGTCGCCTCTGGTATCACTCGAGTTGAGAGTTCAAAACAAAGCCACATATCATAGCAGGAAGGAAGGCATTTCCGCTGGTGACCTTGACATGAATCTATTTGAGGTGCACCAAGATCAAGCGATTCAGTTTGCTTTTATCGGGATTGTTCAACGGAAGTTACCAGAACATCGGCCTTATGGGCAAGATTGTCAGCCCGTTGCAAATCCGACTCCTGGAGCGCCTTCTGCGACTGCTGAAGAAACCCGCGCGCTCCTTCCAGCGTACTGCGCTCGCCGGGCGACAACCACTCCTTGCTAAGAAGCGTGATTCGCTTTTCAATCCCTTCCTGCAACCTCAACACCCGGCTGCGCAACTCTGAGGCTTGACTCGGGCTCAGAGCGGATTGCAGCGCAGGGACCTCAGCCGTTTCTTCCTCCGGGGGACTTTTAACTTCTGCGCGTTTGGGGTGGGGAGGTCTGCTGGGCGGAGGCTCTGGGGTGACCCGCGGAAGAGTCTGGGGAGCCGTCTCCGTGGGAGTCGGGGGCGTGGGAGCCTGAACAACCATAGTCTGATCGGGTTGCGTAGTCGCGTTTGCCGGAGGCGGAGACGGGACGTAAATAATCTGCGGCCCGGTCTGCCTCTTTGGGCATCCTCCAAAAATGATAGCAACAGTGCAAACTACCGCTTTCCAAGTCAAGGCGTCTTAAATTCTACCACCTCTGCTAAAAATGGGACTGTTCTGGCATCGGGCGGCCAGCCAACGCCATATTGCGTCAAGACTCCAAATGGAAACGCCCTTATGGGGTGAACGAAGACCCACCCTCAGCCACGGCGTTGCGGGCCCCGCCTCCCTCACACTGGAATCAACCCCGAAGGGTCCAGCAGAATCAGGCAGATTGATGACTGGCAACGTGCCGCTCGGCAGCCTTCGCCTGCTCCGAGTAGAGTTGCTCCCATTCTTTGCGTTTCTTCAGCACAAATGCTTTGGCATCTTCGAACGACTTGAAGATGCGTTTCCCCTTGATGACATTGCACGGCTGGCAGCAGGTGACAAGGTTTTCCATTTTCCTCGTTCCGCCGTGAGCGTGCGGATGGACATGGTCAACAGTGAGGACCAGCCAGTTTGTGAACTGATGCAAGCCATCCAATCCGCAATACTGGCATTTAAATTGGTCACGAGTGAATACCTTCATGGCATCTTGCCGCGACAGGCGTGGTGCGGGCCCAGCGAAGAATTTCTGGAGCTTACTCAGTGCCATGGTTCCTCCTCTCAAACCGAGTTTGAACGGCGCAGGAAGTTCAAATTCCGTGCACCATTTGGAATCGAAATGGTATTCTTTCCCGCTTGCCTCCAACTCCTATGTCCGTATTCTACTCCGTAAATTGTTCTTAAGATAGCTGCAACCTGTGGGCCGCCCCAACCGGACCGGGTGAGGTGTTCAATAACGACCGTCAGCAAGGCAGTCACGCGGGCAAGGCAATTCGAAAAGTGGTTCCGCGGCCGGGTTCGCTGGAGAAGTCGATCGATCCGTTATGAAGCTGAATAATTCGATAAGCCATGGCCAAACCCACGCCGGAACCACCCGGCTTCGTCGTAAAAAAGAGAGAGAAAATTCTGGGCTGTACCTCAGGAGGAATTCCTACGCCCTGGTCCGCTATTTCGAGTTCCACTCGCCGTTCCGCCTTTCTGGGCCTGACCTTAAGCTTGCCCCCGGAAGGCATGGCCTGGCAGCCATTCAGCACCAGATTCAGAAGGGCCTGTTTGAACAGGTCGCGATCAACTTTAATCCTGGGGACAGGGCCATCTTTTTCAATGATGAGCAGCACATGGTTCTGCTGCGCCTGAGGCTCGGCAAGTGTAAAAACTTCCTGGACAACCTGCTCGAGGTCTGTATCGCTCAGGCGCAATTCTACAGGACGGGTAAAGTCCAGAAAAGTCTTGACCACCCTGTCCAGCCGCCGGATTTCTGATGAAAGGGTGTCCAGCTGCGGCTTGACGGCCGTGCCGTGCTCAGCCAGCTTGGCTTTCAGGATCTCCAATTGAAGGACCATCGCGTTGAGCGGGTTTTTAACTTCGTGCGCAACGCCGGAGGTAATACGCCCCAAGGCAGCCAGTTTTGTAGCCACTGCGATCTGGTCTTCCAGTTGAGCGCGTGTGCCGGCATCGCGTACCGTTACGAGGGCACCAACAGGTTCCCCGCCGGTTTGGGCGAACTGCACGCTCGCGGCAATGCGAGGGCCTCCATCGGTTTCTTCGGCTTCCTCTTCTGACTCCCAGATCACAGACTCCCTCTTCTTGAACGCCTCGCGAAGCACGCGGTCCATGGGCCGGTCCGTGCTGAAGATTTCCTGCGCTGTCTGATGCAGCAATGTTTCCGGAGGCGAGCCCAGAAATCGTTCCACGGCTGGAGTGGCAAGCACCAAATGGTCCTGCTTATCAAAAAGCAAGAGGCCGTCCGCCAGGTTGGCGAAGAGTTGATCAAGGTTCTCCTTGAGCCTTGTAAATGCTGTCTTTTCACCTCGAATCTGTTCTCCCAGCAGGTTCAGCTTGGAAGACAGTATCCCCCATTCATCTTTGCGCTTGACATTTAGCGGGCCCGGGTCTTCTCCGCGGGCCATCCTTTCCACGCTGTGCGAAATTGTCTGGAGTGGGCGGAGCACGCCATATGACATTAGGCTGGCTGAAAGTGTTGCAAGAATAAGGGCCAAAATCGCAAGGAGCAATGCACGACGCAATTCCGGCGTCATTTGAGTGGCAACCAGCAGTGTTGACACGCCAACACGGACATCGAGGGGCTGGTCGCCCACCTTCATGGGATGAACGACATCATACACCTGGGGCGGGCCGTATATGACCTTGAGTTGGTGGAAGATGCTGGAACCGAGGAGTTGATCAAACGGCGGGGCGGGAGTGAACATCTTGCCGACCTGCGTAGGATCGTTGTGGACGAAAATGGTTCCGTCGGTGTCCGTAATAGCTACGTAATAAGTGGTGAAAGAAAAGCCAACAGCGGATTCAATTGCCGAATTCAGGTTGGGGTCTGAAGCCAGGCGCGACTGAATAAACTTCAGGACGGCTTGGGAGTCCGATGGTTCAACGCCTGGCGGAAGATGGCTTTGGGCCAGAACAGTTTGGGCTTGGTGAGAAACCGCATCTGCCACAAACATCCCGCGACGACCGACATCGGCAAGAGCTTCATGCGTCAGGATGGAAAGATAGAGCGCAGAGATGGCCAGCACTACGACCAGAACCAGCAGGCCAATCAGTGCCGTCAGCTTAGCTTTGAGGCTCAGCCTCATATTCTTTCAACTTATTGTGAAGAGTCTTCAGACTGATACCCAGCATCTCCGCTGCCCGGGTCTTGTTGTTGCCCGTAAAGGCGAGCGTCTCAAAAATAAGCCGCCGTTCTGCCTCACCAACAGTCATGCCTGGACGAAGATGAAGATCGTCGCCTGCGCCGGCCGTGGCGGCCTTTCCGAAATCAGCGGGCAGGTCCGTGCTCCGCAGAACCTCGCTTGAACTCAGCACCATCATGCGTTCCAGCGTATTGCGGAGTTCGCGGATGTTTCCGGGCCAGGAATAACGGCGGAACGCTTCGAGCAGGCTGCTGTCCACAGTCCTGACCCGAGTATGATGTTTCCGGTTCAATTCTTCGATGAGAGCTTGTGTTAAAGGTTCGAGGTCGCTCAAGTGTTCGCGCAAAGGTGGCATCTTGATCTGCACAACGTTAAGCCGGAAATACAGGTCGCTGCGAAGCTCACCCTTCGAAACGGCCTCCTCAGGAATTTTGTTGGTTGCTGCGAGCACCCTGACATCAACGGAAATCTCGTTCTTGCTTCCCAAACGGCGCAATTTTGAATCTTCAAGGACGCGCAGCAGCTTGGCCTGGGTCTGCGCAGGCATCTCGCCGATCTCATCCAGCAGCAGAGTGCCGCCGTCAGCAAGCTCAAAGCAGCCCATGCGGCGCTCGACCGCCCCGGTAAAGGCGCCTTTCTCGTGACCGAAGATTTCGCTCTCCATCAGAGATTCGGGGATCGCGGCGCAGTTTACCGCTACGAAAGGTTTGCTCTTCCGCGGGCTGAGCTCATGGATCGTTCGCGCCGCCAGTTCTTTACCGGTTCCGCTTTCGCCGGTGATGAGGACACTGGCACGCGAAGGCGCGACGGTGGCGATGATCGACATGATCTCCTGCATCTTCTTCGATCGCCCCACCAGCTGCCCCAGAATGCCCGCCTCGCGCAAGCGGCGGTTTGCGATTTCAAGTTGGAGCTCGTTTTCACGGCGCTCCAGGCAGTTGCGGAGTTCGATTTCGAGGCGCTTTGGATCGACGGGCTTTTCGAGGAAGTTAAATGCTCCCAGCTTTGTGGCTTCGACGGCCTCTTCAATTGTTCCCTGCGCCGTCAGCATGATGAATGCGACGTCGGGGCGGGACTCGCGCATCTTTCTGAGCACATCCATGCCGCTCAGGCCCGGCATGCGAAGATCGGAAATAACAAGGCTGGGATTGAACACCTCTGCCTGGTCAAGTGCTCGCTGCCCGTCGGCGGCAACTTCCGCTTCGTATCCCCAGACCCTGAGCAGTTCGGCCAAGCCTTCCCGCTCACTTGCGTCATCGTCAACAACAAGGATTTTCGCTTGTCTCGGCACCCCCGTTCTCCTTCCAATCACTATAGTATAGATTGGACAATTGAATTATAGAAAGCGCCCATGGCTGAGTTGGAGCATCGAGGCTATTTCGCCCTCAAGTTGCCCGGGGACAGCGCGTGACGATGGCTGCGGGGCAATTCCCGTTCAGGGAACGGTGCGGCGGGGAAGGCTCCATTATGGGATTTGTTTTGACTTCCTGCAAATATCGTTTTTATACTGGGCACGCTTTCCGCTGTGACGGCCGCCGGGAAGCACACGCAAATGATGGAAATGCAGGTTCTGATCGCATCACAAGATCAATCCCTGCTTGACGCATGTCGAAGAGCAGCGAAGCGGATGAAATGCGAGTTCCGCTCCGCAGCGACTATCTCCGCCGCGATTGAACTTATCAGCGGCGGAGGGGTTGATATCGTTCTGGCTGACGTACAACTTCCGGGTCTACGCATGCCGGAGCTTATCGAGGCAGCCCGGAGATGTTCGCCTGAATCCCACACGATCGCATTGGCCGAGGCGGAAAGTGCCGCCCTGGCGCAGCAGGCTGTCCGGCAGGGCGCCCACGATTGCCTCGTAGGCCCCTTCGAAACAGGTGGGTTGGAACGCCTGCTGGAACGTCTGACTCATGAAAGGCGGATGTCCCGAGAGATCCGTATGCTACGCGAGCAGCTTGAAGCCGGCCAGGGCATGGGAACTCTGATCGGTGCTTCCGCCAAAATGCAAAGAATCTACGAGATAATTCTGAAGGTCGCAAACAAGCGGCATCCCGTGCTGGTACTCGGAGAAAGCGGGACAGGGAAGGAACTCGTCGCGCGGGCGATCCATTCCTATGGACCGTGGCGCGACCTTCCGTTTGTTCCCGTTGACTGCGGCGCATTGTCTCCAACCCTGATCGAAAGCGAGCTGTTTGGTCACGTCCGTGGGGCTTTCACAGGCGCGAACCAGAATCGGCAGGGCCTTCTGGCTGCGGCAGGCAAAGGAACAGTCTTTCTGGATGAAATTGCGGAAATGCCCGTAGAACTGCAGTCAAAGCTCCTTCGCGCGATTCAGGAACGCGAAGTGCGTCCGGTAGGCAGCAACCTGCGAACACCGCTCGAAGCGCGCATCATTGCCGGGACCAATCAGCATCTGGAAGGAGCGATCACCCGTGGGACTTTCCGGAAAGACCTGTTCTTCCGGCTAAACGTTGTGTCGATCAAATTACCGCCGCTCCGAGAACGTAAGAATGATATTCCCCTTCTTGTGCACCACTTTATTAACCGTTACAGCGGGACCGGAGGCATCAAACACATATCCGAGGAAGCCATGAGCCGGCTGATGAATTACGACTGGCCCGGCAATGTTCGCGAACTGGAAAACTGCATCCAGCGGTCGCTCGCGCTTGGGTCTCCGCCCGAAATCCAGGTGAAAGACCTGCCTTCATCTGTTCTCTATTCAATGCAAAATGGAAGCGGGCGGCAAAGGTTTTCTACATTGCGGGAACGAGAGCGAGACGCCATTCGTCAAGCCCTTGAAATGACAGGCGGCGACCGCCTGCAAGCCGCCAAGTTACTCGGCATCGGAAAGACGACCGTTTACAGGAAGATCAAGGAATACGAGCTTGACCATATCGGGAATCCAATGCCCACTTAGCTTCCCTCCGGGGTTCGCAGCGGAAAAATCATTCGACAATTCACGCGATTGAATCGAGAATTCATCTGATGGCCACGATCGCCCTCGACGCCACTTATACCGTGGATCCGCAGCCTTCCGGAGTGGCAGTTTATTGCCGCAGGCTTATCGAATCTCTTTCGGAGATCGAGTGCGAACACCATTACTTGCTCTGTTATCGGCTTTCGCGCATCAAATCACGGCGCGAGTTTCTGCGCCCCGATTCGAGTGCAGGTCCGCGTGGCCCACGATTCTCCGTGCGATACTATCAGGAGCCATGGACCTTCTGGCTTCCATGGCAGACGGACTTGTTCCACAGCCTCGTGCAGAGGCCCCCTGCGTTTCGATTCAGGAAAGAGATCGTTACCGTCATTGATTTGTTTCCACTTACGGGGAAAAACTATTCGACGCCGGAGTTCCAAAGGAAATTCTCTGCCTTACTGCTGGAGGCTGTGGAACGGGCTGTGCGCGTTATAACACCTTCACAGTACACTACGGACCAGCTATTGAAGCACACGAGCGTTCCCCGCGAAAAAATCCGCCAGGTTCCCTTTGGGGTGGACCTTCCAGCATCTACGCTGGGCCCTGAGAGCCGCGCCCTTGAACGCGAACGTCTGGTTGGACGAGGCAACATCATGGTCCTGACCGTCGGGGTGATCCAGACAAGGAAGAACACGCTGAACGCGCTAAGAGCAATTCAGCGTTTGCCGGAGCGCTACCGCCTGGTGATTGCGGGCGGGAACGGCCACGGTAGCGAGCCAATCCACGATTTTATTCGGAGCGAAGGTCTCGCCTCGCGTGTGGTGGCGCTCGGCTACGTGCCCGCAGAACAGCTTCCCATGTTGTATGATGCTGCAAACGTCTTTCTTTTTCCGTCTTTCGAAGAGGGCTTCGGTCTTCCGGTTCTGGAAGCCATGGCACACGGCCTGCCGGTTGTGACCTCAGAGACATCCTCATTGCCCGAAGTGGGTGGCGATGCGGCGCTCTATGTAAATCCTCACGATCCCGACGACATCGCAAGAAAAATCATGATTGCCACGGAACACGAGCGACAAAACAGAATGATGATCGAACGTGGTCTTAAGCGAGCGAGGACGTTCACATGGCACCGCACGGCGAAAGGCTACCTGCAAGTTTATAATGAGGTTTTGGCTCTTTAGCATCGAGGGCATGCCCGAGGCGCTCGGGCAGTTTGCGATTTCGCACGAGGCGGGGTTGGAAGCCAAAGATCATCGGGGCATTTTGTCAGAGGTGACGAAGACTGTTAGGGAGGAGGGTTTTTGATAATGAAAAGAGCGCTGATTACAGGAATCTCGGGACAGGATGGCAGTTATCTCGCTGAATATCTGCTTGGACTGGGGTACGAGGTTTGGGGACTGGTGCGGCGGGAGCCATCGACGCTCCGCTGGCTCGAGCCTATTGCCCACCGGATCGATTTCGTCTATGGCGACCTGCGCGATGCCGAATCGCTTGCCGTCGCATTCAGAAAGGCGTGGCCGGATGAACTCTACAACCTGGCAGGACAGGTTTTCGTGCCCACCAGTTGGGAATGCCCGGCTGAAACATTCGACATCAATGCAGGGGGCCTGGCGCGTCTTTTACAGATCGTCGAACGCCAGAAGCCCGATACGCGCGTTTATCAGGCTTCGACTTCCGAGATGTTCGGAAACACCGGGAGCATGTGCAGCGAGCGGACACCATTCAATCCCACATCGCCTTACGGTGTCTCGAAAATGGCGGCACACCGCCTTGTGGAAGTTTACCGCAGCCGGGGGATCTTTGTTGCCGGCGGCATTCTGTTCAACCATGAATCACCTCGCCGCGGGCCGGAAATGGTAACGCGCAAGATCACCCGTGCAGCAGCGCGGTGGGTAATGGGCGACCGAACGAAGCTCAAACTTGGGAACCTGCACTCCCGGCGTGACTGGGGGTTCGCCGGAGACTATGTAAAAGCCATGCATGCCATGCTACAGAACGGCTCGGCGAAGGATTATGTGATCGGTACCGGGATTTCCCACAGCGTGGAGGACTTCCTTCGTCAGGTGCTGGTGGAGCTCAACAATATTACGAGCGGTGCCGATGTTCCGGCGCTTGAAGACTGGGTGGAAGTTGATTCGCACCTGCTTCGAACCGGAGAAATCCATGATCTGCGGGCGGATGCCAGCCTGGCGCACAAAGAACTGGGATGGCAACCCACAATTGATTTCCCACAACTGGTCCGGATGATGGTGGAAGCTGATATTGGTGCTGCGCGCGAGGCGTTTGGAACCGCTGCGACAGCGTAGGAAAGCAGGCCCGAGGTTCAAAATCGCAACTTAAGATTTCCCAGCGTGAATGAACTTCATCGGCCTGCCCAGGGCCCAGGGCTTGTAGTCCAGGGCAAAACGGATGCGCTGGCTGATCGGCGGGTGACTGTAAAGCCAGAAGACAATGAAGGGGCTGGGATCGGGGTCAGCAAGGTCCTGTTCACCCAGGATCTGGAACGCCCGGGCTTCCGCCGCATTGGGGTCAGGAATAACGCCATGAGTAACCTCGAGGGCAAATTGATCGGCCTGATGTTCATAGTGGCGCGAAATGCCGTTGATGAGAGGCGAGGAGAGAAAGGTCAGAATCGTCAGAACGAAGAGCATCAGAGGCAAGGATGCCAGATCCCCTTCACCCTCAATTCCAGTGCGTTTGCCATATCGGCGGACCAGCTTCCTCACGAAGACGAACCCCAGCGCGAAAAGAACAAGCGCAACGAGTTCAATCAGGACAAATTCCTTGACGATATGATGCAGAACGTAATGTCCTATCTCATGCCCAAGTACTACCAGTGTCTCGTCATCGGATAGCTCATTCAACGCAGTGTCCCACACCACTACACGCTTGCTTGCTCCGAGGCCGGAGACGTAGGCATTGATGGTCTTTGTCTTGGAACTGGCGTTCATTTCGAAAATGCGCGAGCGGGGAATCCTGAGGTCGGCACGCTGGAGCATCTGCTCAATTTGCGTGACGAGGCCCGGCCGCTTTGCTTCAAGCGGCGTGAACTTGTAAAAGAGCGGCTCGACGACAAAAGGCTCGATGAGTACAACAAAGAGCGCGAGAGGGACCGTTGCTGCCCAGAAATAAACCCACCAGCGCCGCGGGCTGTGCCTCACAATCGCGTAAAAGATCCAGACGACCACGACTCCCGCAATGACGAAGAGCACGAGGCTTTTGCCCCAATCCGCCATCCAGGAACCAAAACGCTGGGTCATCAGTCCAAACCGGTGCTCGACGACGAAGTCCGAATAAAAGTCAAACGGAAATAACAGGAGCCTGACGAATAGAAGGAACAATGGAACAAAGACCAGGCATTGCAGGAAGTGGCGGTGGGACGCACGGCGCGCCCATTCGCGGAAAACAACCCCGATTTTCAGCCGCCAGAGGGCGAAGTAAATGAGGAGAGAAAACGCGACGCCTGAAAAATAGAGCGCGTATTGTGTTCGAGAGTACGCTTCGGCTTCGGCCCTCTTCCGGGGCGGAAGTTGGTAACGCTCAGGCGCTGGATTCGCCTGAGCGTTGGACGTCTGCTGACGTTCCAAATGCGGCGTGGAATCGGCCGATACCTGCCGGGATGAGGCGCTCCAGGTGGTGCCGCTAAAATAAAACAGCGCCAGGAGCGGAAGCACCAGGAGCCTGAGGCAAGAATTCCTCAGATTCGGGGCAGGACTATGCCCTGCTGTGCCTGGTACTTCCCTTTCTTGTCCTTGTAGGACGTTTCGCAGACTTCGTCGGACTCGAAAAACACGATCTGGCACAGTCCCTCGTTTGAATATACCCGCGCGGGCAACGGAGTGGTATTGGAGATCTCCAGCGTCACATATCCTTCCCACTCGGGCTCGAGTGGGGTTACGTTTACGATGATTCCACAACGGGCGTAAGTCGATTTCCCAACGCATATCGTTAAGATGTTGCGAGGAATTCTGAAGTACTCGACCGACCTGGCCAGCGCGAATGAGTTAGGCGGTACAATGCAGACCGGTCCCTGGAATTCGACGAATGAGCGCTCATCGAAGCGCTTGGGATCAACGATCGAACTGTTGACATTGGTGAAAATCTTGAATTCATCCGCCACACGCAGATCGTACCCATACGACGAAAGCCCGTAGGAGATGACGCCATCGCGTTTCTGGTTTTCGGCAAATGGCGTGATCATTTGGTGTTCCTGGACCATGCGGCGGATCCAGCGGTCGCTCTTAACAGACATGGAAACTCCCTTGCCTAGAATTCATTTCGAACGTTTCCTGGCCTGACTCCGGTGGACGGCCCCGTGCAAGCAGACAGAGCCTCGAATCATAATACAGTTGAAAACAACTTGACAATGCCGAAGGGGCTTTTTACGATGAAATCCTGTGTTTTGTGGAGGTTTCTATTGATAAAGCTTGATCTCGTCAATGACGTTGTCAACCGGACCGGCATTACAAAGACCAAGGCAGAGATTGCCGTCGAGACCGTTTTCGATTCGATGAAGAAGGCCCTGGCCAAGGGAGAACGGATTGAATTGCGAGGATTTGGCGTTTTCAACGTGAAGCCCCGCAAGACAGGCATTGGAAGAAACCCTCGCACCGGCGCAGAAGTTAACATCCAGCCCGGTAAGGCCGTCCGCTTCAAACCTGGGAAAGAGCTTCAGTCGCTTCCTTAAACGGTCTGTCTTCCAGTTCTACGTTCAGCCGCGGGGCCTTTCCAGAAAGGCCGTCATGAACCGAAGCGATGTTGGGGTTATCTGCCTTGAGAAGCTGATATCGGCCTTGGCTTGTACGCGGAACAATCCAAAACCATTTCACCAAGTTCTCCCACTCCCTGCTAATTATTTTTCTGTCGCGCTTACATCAGGCTGACGGGATCCATATCGATCATCACAGCGCGGGCGTATGATCCCCATTGGTCGCACTCATCCGCCAGCCGCCGAAGGACCGTGTTAAGTCTTGCGCGGGAAGACGCCTTCAAAAGGAACTGAATACGGAATAGACCCTCAATTCTGGCAAGCGGCGCCGGACTGGGCCCGAGAATGCGTATTCCCCGGGCCAACTCGGCGAGATTCTGGAAGAACCTGCCAACTTCCGTCGCAATCTGCGAAGCGTGTTCAAGGCTTTTGTCCTGCACAACAACATTCGCCAACGCGGCAGCCGGTGGATAATGCATCATGCGCCGGAAATGAAGTTCCTTGGCAAAAAACTTCTTGTAGTCCTGTTCGGCGGCAAACCGGATTGCGTAATGTTCCGGGTAGAAAGTCTGCACAAGGACGCGGCCCGGCGAGTCGCCCCGTCCGGCGCGTCCTGCAGCTTGCGTCAGGAGCTGGAACGTCCGCTCCGCAGCGCGGAAATCCGGCAATGCAAGCGAAGTGTCGGCAGAGACAATCCCCACCAGCGTGACTCCGGGAAAATCATGCCCCTTAGCAATCAGCTGTGTTCCCACCAGGATGTCGATCTTCCCGTCGCGAAAGTCCGAAAGTATTTTGAGATATTGGCCCGGCCGTCGAGCAGCGTCCCGATCAAGGCGCGCAACTCTAGCCCGAGGAAACAACTCAGCGAGCTTTTGTTCCAGTTTTTCAGTCCCCTCCCCCACGTAATAAAGGTATTCGCTGTCGCAGGACCGGCACCGAGCCGGAACCGTAGTCTGATAACCGCAATAGTGGCAGATCAAGCGGTTTTCACGCTTGTGGTATGTGAGCGAAATTGAACAATTTACGCATCGTTCCGATTGTCCGCAACTCCGGCAAAGGAGAAACCAGGAGTAGCCGCGTCGGTTCAACAGGATCATGGTCTGCTTTCCGGTTTGCAGTTGTGCTTCGACTTCCTGTCGCAAACGCCTCGAAATCGGCACACTGGTGCGGGTCTGCCGAAACTCTTCCCGCATATCGATGACCTCAACGCTGGCCATGGGGCGGCTGCCGACACGCTCGGCGAGCGTTAGAAGGCGGTACTTTCCTTTTTCAGCGTTCAGATAGCTCTCAAGAGAAGGCGTTGCCGACCCGAGAACGACAAGGGCCTTCGACAGTTGCCCGCGTACAACGGCTGTGTCGCGCCCATGATAACGGGGAGTTTCTTCCTGCTTGTAGCTCGATTCGTGTTCTTCATCCACAATAATCACGCCCAGATCATCCAGCGGCGCAAACAGTGCCGAACGGGTCCCAAGCACAACACGGGCTTCGCCTCTGCGCACTCGCCACCAGGCTTCATGGCGCTGGCCCTCGGGAAGGGCGCTGTGCAGCACAACCATCGAGCATCCAAAGCGTGCCTGAAACTGCTGATGCAGGGCGGGAGTTAAAGCGATCTCCGGGACAAGAACCAGCGCTGTCCGCCCCGCCTCGAGGCACCGTTCAACCAGGCGCAGGTATATTTCCGTTTTCCCGCTTGCGGTGACGCCATGGAGCAATACGGTACTGAACTCGCGGGAATCAAGCCGCCGCGTCAGTTCCTCAAGTGCCCGTGCCTGCGCGACAGTCAGACTGAGAAGAGGCATTGAGTTGTGAACGGTCCCAACCGGAGGAATTGAAGGGGCGTCGAACTCGATCATTCCCTGCTCATTCAGCTTCCTCAGATGCGAAAGTGAAGCGCGCGCGGATTTCAACAGTTCGCGGTGGTCGTTCACTTCGCCGCTCCGTTCGAGCGCCTCGATAATTCGCAGGGCCACTGGCGACAGTTTAGGAGCTTCACGGTGCAGCGCACCCGCCAATCGCACAGCCAACACTTTTCTTACACCACGCTCGCGTTCAGCGCGTGAAACCGACAGCAGGTGCTTCTCTATGGCCTCACGGATAAGTCCCGGCGAGGCCCCTTGGAATTTTCGCCGGAGGGACTCGATCGTCACGCCGGGTCGTTCGGTTACATACTTGAGGAGTTTGAACTCATCGCTCTGCCTGGCTTCTTCCAAAAGACTGTTCGCCATTTCATAAAGCTTTTGTTTGCCGGCTTCCGTCAATTCAGCTACTTGGACCTTCTTGGCATGAGGCCGTAGGGGCAGCATCGCCCGAAAAACCTCGCCAAGAGGTGACACGTAGTATTCCGAAATCCAAAGTCCAAGGGTTAGAAGTTCCGGCGAAAGCACCGGCTCTGGATCAAGAGCCTTAAGCACCGCCCGCGCGTCGATTCCAGGGGGAAGCGGCGGCGAAGCTGAAAGTACAATTCCCGCAACCCGCCTCGTCCCCAGCGGGACCAGCACCCTCTGTCCAATGTGCAAATCCATTGAATCGGGAACTGAATAGGTGAGCGGCTGGCGAATCGCTGCCAGCACGGCAACGTTGACCAATGCGGGTCTGGCGCGGTTGAGCTTTCCGGTTGATTTTTCACCGCTCATGGCTGGATTGTAAGCCACATTCTGATGTGCGGAAAGCGGGTGACGGCCTGAAACATGTGCGAGACTCGGCTGTCGTGACTTCGGTAAGGCATATGGCTTACCTTCCTGCGGCAAGAGTCACATCAGGAAGAATGGTGACACCGTGGTTGCAATAGGATAAGGATTTGGATAGGCTGAAATAATGCTACCCATGATGCATACACTTGATCCTGGTCCGCATTCACCGGAAATCGTCCGGATGATCGTGGAGATCCCGAAGAATTCGTCTAATAAGTACGAGTACGACAGGACGCTTGGCGTTTTTCGACTCGACCGCACTCTTTATTCGCCAATGCATTATCCGGGAGATTACGGGTTCATTCCTGGGACCCTGGCCGAAGACAATGATCCACTCGACGTTCTGGTTTCCGCGGACGAGGCGACCTTTCCCGGATGTATGCTCGAAGTCCGGCCGGTGGGCCTGCTCTCCATGGTTGATGAACATGGCCCGGACACGAAAATCCTGGCCGTGCCTGACCGCAATCCTCGGTATGATCAGATTCATACTATTGATCAGATTTTCCCCCACATCTTAACGGAGATCGAACACTTCTTCACCATCTACAAAGAGCTTGAGGGCAAGAAGACGCGCATGGAGGGCTGGAAGGGCCCCCGTGAAGCCCGCCAGGCTATCATCGAGAGCCGCAAGCGCTATCTCGAAACACAGGAACGGGGTGCACAGGAACACGCTGCTGCCAGTTCATCTTGAGGATGCTCCTGTCCTCCTTGACCTTCCATCGGCTTCTCAATTTCGATAATTTCCAATCTGCTGTGAGGGAATTATACGGTAAACCAAAACCAGCTTGCGAACCGCAGTCAGACAACACCCGCGCGCCTGCGGGCGGCCACAAGATTAGAGTAGAATGTCCCAAGTTTATCCAGCATCGCTACTGCGAAGTTGAAGTTGCGCCGATTGATGTGCTCGATATTGATACCCAGAGGCGGCGGGTCAGGGGGCAGATTATCGAAAACATCCATCAGGACCCTCTGCGCGAGACTCAGGCAGCGCTCAAAGGCATCCGTTCCTGGATGCTGCGAGGGTTTTCCTTCCCCTTCCCCATGAATCAGGAAATGGTCAAGGTCGGCAGGGACATCGGCACCCAGCCAGCGCAGGAATTCGATGTCGCGTTGATGACTGACGGGCGCAAAGCTCAGAAATATTCTGGCCTCAACGCCATTGAGCCGCTGTACCAACCAAACAATGTCGTTCGAGTCGAAAAGCACCTGAGTCGTGAAGAAACACAGGCCTTCCTCTACCTTGCGCCGGATACGGTCGACTTCATGAGCGCGGCTGGGAATGGTGATCCCACCCAGCGTCACATGCAGTCCCGCATCACACAATCGCCGGGCCGTCTCTACTACGCTGGGTCCGGGATACTGGATTTGGCTTGATTCTCCACCTACAAGAATAAAGTTGTTGATGTCGTATTGGTCCAGCGTTTCTCGGAACCAGCGAACCTGTTCGGGCTCATAAACCACGCAACGGTTGAGTACAACGTCAAGATTTAATTCTCTCCGGATCTTGCCGCCGAGAACTCGCGGTTCGATCCGTTCAACAAATTTGAACGTCCTGTCCCCGCCCCGCGATTCATCGTGAATTTCTGGAAGGTTGATAGCGTCAGCTAGGTCCCGAATTCGTGCAATCTCCGCCATGGCTGATTTGATTGCTTCTGGCTTCCCTGCGGCGGGCGGCACCATTTCAAAAAAAGTGACCGGCATGTGCGGATTCAGGATTTTAGTTTTCAGATCCATCGAACTTTAGCGCCGACTGCAACATGGAATTCTTACCGGACTGGCCCCCGTCAGCAACAGGCTACGAACATGATAGCACTTTGAACGCCTGGACATTACTCCAGAGCATGATGACAAAGTGTTGTCGCTCGGCGCGTACTGTGTGTACCGAGACAGAAATATCAGCGAAGCATTTTCAGAAATTCTGCGATCTTTTGAAAGTCTTCACGGAGGACCTTTTCTTCGCGCGGGTTGCGGAGAATGTATGCCGGATGAAACGTTGCCAGAGCCTTAGTGCCTTGAAAGTCGTAGAACCGTCCGCGGATTTTCGTGATGCCCTCTCTGATTCCAAGCAGGGTTCTGACAGCGGGCGCACCGAGGCAGCAGACGAGCCGGGGCCTGATAACCCTGATCTGTCGCAGCAGAAACGGCGAGCACATCTCGATTTCGTCCGGCAGCGGTGTGCGATTGCCCGGCGGACGGCATTTTACGACGTTGCAGATATAAACTTCCTCGCGCTTCATACCAATAAACTGAATCATCCGATTCAGCAACTGGCCGGCGCGTCCGACAAAGGGCAGCCCTTGCGCGTCTTCATCGGCGCCCGGTCCCTCGCCGACAAAAACAAGCTCCGCGTGTGGGTTTCCCTGCCCGAAAACAATGGTGTGGCGGCCAGCCGCCAGCCGGCACCGATGACAATCACCGAGGTCTTCTCGAATCATTTCGAGCGTTTCATTTTCCCGGGCCGGGCTCGTCGGCGAGGGTGAGTCGAAAAGATTCAGGAGTTGGGGAGGAGGTCCCGGCGCAATGGCCGCTTGCAACATCGCGGCGTCATTCAATGGTGGAGTTGGCAGAGCCTGGTCAAAGACAGGGTCAGGCAGTGGAGACTCGCTTTCAGCGATTGGTTGCACCTTCGGTGTCGCAGGTCGAGTATCGCCAGCCGCCGGTTCCTCGGAGACTGCAGTGGCCTTCGGCGGGCTGGGCTGCCGGACATAGAACTCTGCAAACCCTAATTCCTCGTAGAATTCAAGCAGGTCAGCAACTTTTCTTCGCAGTTGCTCATCCATTGTTTCAACTTCCGCAGGCAATCAGATTATTTCTCAAGTGCCGCCACGCGTTTCGACCGGAGGCCGACAACTTCGTCGAGGATGGCGTTCGCAACATCAAGCTTGCTCATTTTCTCAAGCGCTTTCGTTCGGCCATCAGGGAAAATAAGCGTGACGATATTCGTGTCAGAATCAAATCCTGCGCCTGCCTGCGTCACGTCGTTGGCCACGATCATATCCACGCGCTTTTCTCGAAGCTTGGCAGCCGCGTTCTCTAACAAATTCTCTGTCTCTGCGGCGAAGCCTACGATGATTTGACGGGGCTTACGCCGCCGTGCAATCTCTGCAAGGATATCAGTCGCGGGCTTGAATTCCACTGTGAGATTTCCCTGACGCTTCTTGATTTTTTCGACTTCGAATCGGGCAGGAGTAAAGTCCACGACGGCGGCTGCCATCAGAACCATGGTCGCGCCGTCAAGATATCGCAGCATCGCTTCGCTCATTTCTGCCGTCGTCCGGACGTTTTCGACTGTGACGCCGGTGGGCGATTGCAGCCGGGTGGGGCCGCTGACGAGCTTGACTGTAGCTCCGCGCCTCCGGCTGGCCTCCGCCAGCGCGTAGCCCATTTTCCCTGACGAGCGGTTCGTAATGTAACGAATGGGATCAAGCGGCTCTTCGGTCGGACCGGCACTAACCAGAACAGTCTCATCCCTGAGGTCATCACGAATTTTCAGCGTTTCGAACACAGCATGGGCGATCGATTCCACTGATGCCAGTCGTCCGGCGCCAGTCATGCCGCAGGCCAGATAACCTTCGTCCGGTTCGATGACTTTCACCCCACGCGCCCGCAGAATCTCCAGGTTCCGCTGCGTCGCCGGGTTTTCCCACATGTTAACGTTCATAGCGGGTGCGACGATGATCGGGGCTGTTGTGGCGAGGCAGAGAGTCGTCAGGAAGTCGTCAGCGATGCCGTGCGCTATTTTGGCGATGACATTTGCCGTGGCTGGCGCAATGACGAGGGCATCGATCGCCTGCGCCACGGCAATGTGCTCGATAGCGCTCTCGACATTGGGTTCTTCGGCGCCTTCACCGAACATCTGTGTGATGACCTTGTGGCCTGAGAGCGCAGCAAATGTAAGCGGTGTGATAAAGTTACGCGCGGCCGCGGTCATCACCACCTGCACGTCCAGGCCGCGGTCCTGGAGAGCACGCACTAATTCCGCCGCTTTGTAAGCGGCGATTCCTCCCGTAACTCCAAGTGCGACGCGCATCAAACCTGCCTTGTGCGAAATATCTCTCCACTACGCTCCGCCACAGCCCATCCGTGCGCCGAGGCTCGAATTGGAAGAGATTCACAGGGCATATCGCAAATGTTCATATTGGGTAGCACTTTAGAATGATATCCCTATTCATTTTCGTCTGGAGTTTTGACTTCAATGATTTCAAACGGAACCAGGCCGGCGGAGACTTCCATCTGTGCGATCTTTGTGGGCTTTTTCGTCTGCGCCTGCACCAGCGGCCTGGCGCCCGACTGAAGCTGCCGGGCCCTTTTCGCTGCAATTAGAATGTAGCGAAACTTGCTGTCGATGTTGTTGGGTAACTCCATCTATCCTCCAAGAAAGGTTTCAATAATTTCCCTTATGCGCCGATACTGGCACTGGCGGCGCAAGCGTGAAGCTAACACGATGTTGCGAAGACCCGCGGCAGCGGCTGGAAGGCGGTCATTCACAATCAGGTAATCATACTCTTTCCAATGTGCCACTTCTCGGCGCGACATTGCAAGTCTTTCGGCGATCACGCCCGGGGCGTCTGCGTGGCGGCGCCGCAGCCGCTCCTCAAGTTCCGCAAAAGACGGCGGCAGCACAAATATACTTACAGCATCGGGAATACGCCGCCGCAGTTTCCTGTGTCCCTGAACGTCGATGTCGAGCAGAACGTCGCGCCCAGTTTCTCTGATTTCCTGAAGTTTGCGCTCGGAAGTCCCGTAAAAATGATTGTGGACCCGTGCCCACTCAACAAACTCGCCTTTTGCTCGCATCTGTTTGAACTCGAGCGGAGAGACAAAGAAATATTCACGGCCGTTTTTCTCTCCAACTCTGGGCGGCCGCGTCGTGTAAGAAACGGAGAAGGCCAGCCCCCGAACGGATGCCCTCAGTTTCTTAATCAAAGTCGTCTTGCCTGCACCGGAGGGCGCAGAAATCACGAAAACGCTGCCCAGCCTCTCCGGACGCTTGATTGGTCCAGGCAACTTCACTCGATGTTTTGCACCTGTTCCCGTAGTTTTTCGATCTCGGACTTCATTTCAATGGCCTGGCTGCCGACCTCGATGCCAACCTGAGGAATATCGGAGGTTTTTGACAGCAGGGTGTTGGCTTCACGGTTCAATTCCTGGAGAAGAAAATCGAGCTTCTTACCTACTTCTGACGTACTGTCCGCGATGAGTTGGCGGGCCTGGGCCAGATGGCTTTGAAATCGGGTCAACTCTTCCGTGATATCCGACCGTGAGGCCAGATAAGCAACCTCCTGCGCGAGGCGGGCGGCATCGACGTGCACTGCCCCCAGCAACTCCCGCAGTCGGTTTTCAAGCCGTTGCTGGGTGTACTGTGGGATCCGCTTCGCGTGCTTTGAGATTGCTTTGCGAAGGGACTCGAGGCGGTCCAGCCGCTCCATAATGTCTTTTTCTAATGCCGTACCCTCGCGATCGCGCATCGTATTCAGTGTTTCCAAGGCGCTTTCCAAGGTGGGCTCCAGAATTTTTCGAACAGCCGCCAATTCTTTCTCCGACAGTTCTCCATCGCTTGTGAGCACGCCCGGAACTCGCAGAAGCTGCACGACATCGGGAGTGCCGCCCGGGGCCAGATCCTCCTGCAATTCCCGGCAAAGGGTGGCATAAGCTTTCAGCAGCGCCCGGTTCACCTTGATCTCTTCCGTCCCCGTCCTTTCCAGGTTGATGCTGACCTCAACGTGGCCTCGGGTCACGTAGTGCTTTACAACGCGGCGAAGCGCAGGTTCCATGGGCATGAGTTCGGAAGGCATCCGGAACTGCAAATCAAGAAAACGATGATTGACGGACTTTACGGCGACATCAAGAGAAAATCCCGACTCCTCACGGCGCACCTTGCTGTAACCCGTCATGCTTCGAATCATGTCAGCTCTTACCGCCGCTCCTCTCGGCCTTCCTTCTGACTCAACCGTCGCGATACTTTCTGCTCGCGGTCAGGGTTCGGCGTCAACGAACTGGAGTTCATGGAGCCGTTGATAGATGCCGCCGCGCGTCACAAGGTCCTCGTGCGTACCCACTTCCGAGATTGTCCCTCGGTCAAGGACCACGATGCGGTCAGCCCGCCGGACTGTGGTGAGCCGGTGCGCAATCACCAAGACCGTGCGTCCAGCCATCAGGTTTCCGAGGGCCTTCTGCACCAGGGCCTCGGCTTCGGTGTCAAGTTCGGAGGTCGCCTCGTCAAGGATCAGGATGGGTGCATTCTTGAGCAAAGCCCTGGCAATCGCCAGACGCTGCCGCTGCCCTCCGGAGAGGCGCTGGCCGCGTTCACCGATCACGCTCTTATATCCTCCGGGCCGTTCCATGATGAAGTCGTGCGCCAGGGCCGCGCGCGCGGCCTCCTCCACTTCGGCCTGGCTCCTGGACCCATTTCCATAGCAGATGTTGTTGAATATCGTGTCGTTAAAAAGAATAGTTCCCTGGGTGACCATCCCAATTTGTGAGCGCAAGGAGGCAAGTGTGACGTCACGAATGTCGCGTCCGTCAATCAGGATCCGGCCACGAGTGACATCGTAGAACCTTGGGATAAGGCTGGCCAGGGTTGACTTGCCGGCCCCGCTCGAGCCCACCAGCGCAACGACTTCGCCCTTCCGAATCCTCAAATTAACATCGCGAAGCAGGGGGACGCCGGGTTCGTATTCAAATCCGACGTTGTCAAAAAGAATCTCCTGCTCAAAAGGCGGTAACTCTAAGGCCCCCGGCTTTTCCTTCACTTCGGGATTGACCTGCAAGAATTGGAACACCTGCTCAGATGCTCCAACGGCCTGCTGGACGGCGTTGTTGATGCCCGTCAGGCGCTTGATGGGTTCATACATTTTGATCAGGGCGTAAAGAAACACGAGGAAACCGCCCATGGTCTGAGCATGGTGGAGAATCTCGTTGCGCTCGTAAAGCAATAGCCCGGCGATGGTGATGGCCCCAAGCAATTCCATCAGAGGAGATGTGGCCGCCTGGGCCCGCACCCATCGCATATTTGTATGGAGCAACCGATGCGTCGCCGCTTTAAATCGGGCGACCTCGAAATGCTCCATGACGAAGGCCTTCACAATACCAATCCCCGTGAACGTTTCCTGGACCAGATTGTTGATGTCGGCCATTCTGTCCTGGCTGGAGCGGCTGGACCGCCGGATAGATCGGCCAATATTGGCGGATGGGAGCACGACAAAAGGCACCAAAACGAGAGAGACCAGGGCCAGCTTCCAATCCACGGAGAAAATAACGGCAAGCAACCCGAGCAACGTAAAGGAATGTTTCAGGAAATCGGCGGAAACCTGAGAGACCACATACTGGATTTTGTCTGTGTCGTTACTGATCGCTGACATCAGACGGCCCGTGGGATTCCGTTTGAAAAACGCCATGGATTGCTGAACGATTTTGGCATAAAGCTGATTGCGAAGGTTGCGAACGGCGGATTGACCAATAAAATTGATGCTGACCGTCGCCGTATATTGCGACAGCCCCTTGATAAGCGTTACACCGATAATCGACAGGGCTACGATCGTCCATACATTGTGGATGTGGCCGGGGAAGAAGTCCTGTAGAAATACCTGATGATGGTTCCAGGGAAGCTGAAAAAGCGCGATGCCGGCAGAATCGTCACCCGGCTTGAGAACTTTGTCTCCGATCGGCTTCAGCAAAAGGGCGGTAATCGCCTCACATGCGCCGACCACAGCCATTAGAACAACAGCCATGAAAAAGCGCAGTCTGTAAGGTCGGAGAAATCCTAGCAGGCGTTGAACTTGGCTCATCCGGCGTCCTACCCTCAGGCTGAGAGCCCGCCGGGCGTGAAAAGCAGAATCATAATCTTCCCCAGAAGCGAAGTCAAGTTGAGGCGCTACGCACGGGCTCTAAGTTCTATACTCTACCATATTAGCAATCTATTGAAAACATTGGCGTTATTGCGCTCTGCTCAACCATGGAGTACGCCCGTAATAATTAAACGACCTCATTGGCCAGCGCTGCGCCGCCAAAAAGCGGGGAATACCTCCCCAGTTCCGCCTGAACAACTTTGGTAGAGTGTTCAAGCATCGGTGCAGAAAATTCATCGAGGTATTCATGGACCGGGTCGAGGAGGATGTTGCCGGAGAGTGCTACGCCACCTCCGAGAATGATCACGTCAGGGTTCAAAATTCGGATGACAATAAGAAGCACACGAGCCAGCGCACGGGCCGCTTCGCGGACAATGAACAGTGCGCCCTTTTCGCCCTCGCCTGCCGCGCGAAATACGGCTTCAGCTGTAATCTGCTCAGGATCGCCGGAAGAGAGTTCAATCGTTCTCGACATTACTTCCGGTTTTCTTCGAGCAAGCTCTCGGCCGCGCAAGCCTATGGCTGTTCCTGAGCTGATCGTCTCAAGGCAACCTCGGCCTCCGCAAGAGCATATGGCCCCCGAGTCCGAAACAGGAATATGCCCCAACTCCCCTGCAATCGAATTCTTGCCTCGATGCACCCTTCCACCACACACCACACCCCCACCAATTCCTGTGCTGATGGTCATATACACGATGGATTCCGCGCCTCGCCCAGCACCGAAGTGATATTCGCCAAGGGCGCCGGCATTGGCGTCGTTGTCAACGCGGCAATCAAGGCCGAGATTGCGCTCCACCCATTTCGCCAATTCAAAATCACGCCAGCCCGCGACGTGCATTGAGTTGACTCGCTGGTTCCTGTAGTCGACCGGCCCGCCAAAACTGATGCCGCAAGCCGTGACGGGCTCGTTCGATTTTGCAATCAGTTCTTGTGCCCGCACGCGGATCTCATTGAGCATCCACTCGCGCCCGCCGGAAGGTTCGGTCCTGCCTTCCGAAAGAAGAAGTCGCCGCCCCACTTCGTCAAAAAGGCCTATGCGATAATGCGTACCGCCAATATCGGCTGCCAAAACGTTGGCCATAGGTTGCGGCTTCTCCACAATTCTGCTAAACCTTGCTCGCAGGCGCCGAGGAGTTTGCTTCGTCAGGAGACGTTGTGCCGACGGAGGTCACGGTGCACCACTTTGGTCTTGTAACCCTCTTCTTCCAACAGGTCACCGATGCGTTCAGCCAGCGCAACCGACCGGTGGCGCCCGCCAGTGCACCCAATCGCTATGGTCAGATAGCTCTTGCCTTCGCGGACGTAATGCGGCAACAGGAACAAGAGCAGGTCCGAGAGCCGATTGATAAATTCCCTGGTCTGCGCGTGCGATTCAACATATTGCTGAACCTCCGGGTCGCATCCTGATTTATCCCGCAAATCGGCGACATAATTGGGATTTGGAAGAAACCGAACGTCGAAAACCAGGTCAGCGTCATGCGGAACACCGTGCTTAAAACCAAATGACAGGACAGAAACCAGCATCGCCTTGCGCTGGCGGCCGCCGAACCGGTCCTGAATCAACTGGCGAAGCTCATGGACATTCATCTTGCTTGTATCAATCACAGTGTCAGCAAGCCGGCGCATGGGTTTGAGCAGAGACCGCTCCAAGCGAATGCCCTCCCTCACGGGCAGGTTGCGGCCCAGCGGATGCGGCCTTCGGGTTTCTTCAAACCTGCGGATCAGGACCTCATCAGAGGCTTCGAGGAAGACCAGCGAAACCTTAAGGTTTTTGCGCCCGAGCTTCTGATACGCCACCGGAAGCTGGCTGAGGGCTTCACCTTCGCGTATGTCAACGACAACCGCCGCCCGCGCAATGTGGCTTCCAGGGGCTGCGCACATGTCGGCGAACTTCGGGATCAAGCCAACCGGAAGGTTATCCACACAGTAGTATCCGAGGTCCTCAAAAGCCTTCAGGGCTGAGCCTTTGCCCGAGCCGCTGAGACCTGTGATGACCACAAGACGTCGGGTTGCAGTTCTCGAATGGGCCTTTTTCATAGGCTCCGCACGGGTCCAGGGCCTAACCCGCATCGGCTGAACAGAAACCGGCGCAGACCGGTCAGGCCACTTTTTTCGCTCGAATGTTCCGGGGCTTAAGGTACAGGTTCTACCAGGCCGAGTTTGCCGTCAAGCCGACGATAAACAACGTTCACCCGCTCGCTTTCAGTATTGCGGAATACGACGAGGCCACTCCTGGCCGCCCCCAGCGTCTCGATTGCTTCGTCGAGCGTCATCGGCTTGACCGGGAGCCGTTCCGTCTCAATCGCGATGCGTTCTTCATGATTTCCCCGACTTCCGGAGAAAACGTTCAGCAGGACATTCGATGTAGGTTTGGGGCGGCGTTTCTTCGTTCGCCTCCGTTCGAGACGCCTTACCGCCTGCCTCTCGAGTTTATCCAGCGCTCCTTTAATGGCGCTCCGTGCATCATGGGCCTCCATGACGCTGACAAGCGTTTGGTCGCGAAAGCTTGCAGTGATTTCAGCAATGCGGCGGCTTTTCTCAGCCGTTAGAATGACGTGCAGCTTAGGATGGCCGGGAAGAAGACGTTCTAATTTTCTCAGCCGCTCGTGTGTATATTCACGCAGTCCGGGTGTGACCTCCACCTGCCGCCCCGTAAACTCGACATCCATAACAGCACCTCCTTGGATTGTTCTGCGAACTGGCGCTGCAATCGGACTCGTCATCCCTTGACCCGACGCTGGTGTGTACTTGGAATTTTCATGTCCTCACGGTATTTCGCGACGGTGCGGCGGGTCACATTAAAGCCCTGTTCCTGAAGCCGGCGCATGATGCTCTCATCGGTCAGAGGGTGGGCGGGGTCCTCTTCCTCAATCATTTTCTTGACGATCCGCTTCAGGCGGATCAGCGACGTGTTGCCTCCCTGAGGTCCCTGGACGGATTCCGAAAAGAAATAACGCAGTTCGTAAACGCCCTGCGGCGTGTGAGCGTATTTATTGGCAACCGCCCGGCTTACCGTGGAAGGATGGACGCCGACTTCGTCGGCCACTTCTTTGATCATCATTGGCCTCAGATAATCGATGCCTTTTTCAAGGAATTCCGTCTGGCGGCGGATAATGGATTCACAAACGCGGACAATTGTATGTTTGCGCTGCTCAATGTTCTTGATGAGTTGGAGGGCCGAATTGCACCGCTCTTTGACATAGCTTCGGACCTCGCGCGTTGCAGTCCCGTCAGAAAGCAGACGGCGGTAGTGTCGGCTCAGCCGCAACTGGGGCAATCCATCCTCGTTCAGACGGACTTCATATCCGTCGCTGGTTTTCACAATAAAAACATCCGGCTCGATGAGTTGAGGCTGCGTCTTGTTGTAACGCTGACCGGGCCGCGGATCAAGCTTGCGGATGATTTCGACAGCTTTCTCGACAGATGGCAGCGGTCGGTCAAGCGCCCGGGCAATCTCGCGGTAATGCTTGTTCTGGAGGAGCTTCAGGTGATCGGACACAATCTGCTCCGCGAGCGTGCTCTCCGGAGCCATAGCGTGGAGCTGAAGCAGGAGGCATTCGCGCACGTCCCTTGCCGCCACGCCGGGTGGATCGAATTCCTGAATGAGCGCCAGCGCGGCTTCTACGTCATGTAACTCATGTTCCCCGGTCCGGGCGATCTCTTCCAGCGTGGCCGTCAGATAACCGTCCTCGTTCAGGTTTCCTATGATGGATTCGGCAGCGGCGCGCACCGCGTCCGAGCACCTGGACATGCTCAATTGCCATTCCAGATGGTCCGCCAGGGACGACGGTTGCGACAGGAAATTCTCGAATGAGGTTTTCTCGTAGGTTTCGCCAGCGGGGGCTTTGAAACCCGGATCGAGGTAATCTCGGAAGAAAGAACCAAAATCAATCTCATCAAAGGAGTCCTTCTTTCCGTTTTCAGCGTGGTTATCGGAAGGGACTAAATCAGCAGTTCCGTTTGACTCTATCTTCTGCTCAACCTGATCAATCGTCGGGACGTCCTCGGGAACCTCTTCGAGGACGGGGTTGGCAATCATTTCCTCGTTGATCATTTCGCGCAGTTCCAGCCTGTTCAGCGCCAGCACACTGACCATCTGGACAAGGCCCGGCGTCAGGATCTGCTTCTGCGCTACCTTGAGGTTCAGGCCGATTCTTTGTTGCGTTCCACCCATCAGACTACCAGCTTAAAGTTGTCACCCAGATAAATTCGCTTGACCTCTGCATCATTCCCGAGTTCTTCCGGTGAGCCGGCGCGGAAAATCCGCCCATCGTTAATGATGTAGGCGCGGTCAGTCACCCGCAGGGTTTCGCGCACGTTATGGTCTGTAATGAGTACGCCAATGCCGCTCTCCTTTAACCGGACAATGATTTCCTGAATGTCCAGGACGGTCAAAGGATCGATTCCAGAAAATGGCTCATCCAGAAGTATAAACGATGGCGAGATAACGAGGGAACGTGCAATTTCCACCCGCCGCCGCTCACCGCCTGAGAGCAGATAGCCCTGGCTCCTCCTAACCTGTTGCAGCCCAAGTTCTTCAAGCAACTCTTCGAGGCGCTTGCGCCGCTGATGGGCCGTGAGCGGAAGTGTTTCCAGGACTGCGAGAATGTTTTCTTCCACCGTGAGTTTACGGAAGATCGACGGCTCCTGCGGAAGATAGCTGATTCCACTCCTCGCCCTCAAATACATCGGGTAAGCGGTGATGTCCGTATCGTCAAGAACCACCTGACCGGAATCCGGGGTGGTCAGCCCGACGATAATGTAAAACGTGGTAGTTTTTCCCGCTCCGTTGGGACCCAGAAGGCCGACGACCTCGCCTTGCGCGATGGTCAGGCTGATATTGTCCACAACCTTGCGGCCCTTGTAGGCTTTAGTCAGGTCAACAGTGGAGAGAGTATGCATCGTCGCTCACTGCGCGACAGGGTGTTTGGAGACCGCTGGAGCATTGGCACTTCCATCAACGAGCAACCTATCATTGTGGATATAGAATGTCAAACGCTGCCCCGTCACCGACCCCTTTTCCGTGTCGTAAACTGTTGGCGGTCCTCCCGTCATTACAACCCTTCCCGCTTGCGCGTCATATACAGCATTCTCACCCTTAGCATAGCGCAATGGTTGAATAACCTTCACGTGCCCCTCGGCCACCGCGCGCTCGACCTCGGAGTCGGACTGCCTCTTGCCGGGCGAGAAATAAACATCCAGCCGGTCGGCAAGGATTTTGGTGTCCTGAGTGTCCAGTTCGACGTTGCCGGAGTAACGCGCTTTTCGTCCGGCGTCGAAGTAATCCAGCTTGTCCGCTCGAATCGTGAGTGGAGTCGAACCGGTCTGGCCTTGCTTTTCCTCACGGCCCCCGGTCGGCGCCGGCTGCAAGTGAGACGTCAAAACCCGCGAGTTCGTACTGACGCGCCGCTGGCCCTTGTAAACGTCCAGCGACGCTGACTCGATAACATCGGTTCCCCGCCAAGCGCGAACGTTTCCTTCATAATGGACCACCTGGCTCTTGTGGTCAGCGGTCATGCGGTCTGCAACGACATTTGTTGGCGGCGATGACTGATCACGACGGTCAATATGAATCGCATGTACACTCCCTATCGCTTCCGCTACGTCGGAAGCCAGAAGAACTACAACCTGGTTTGCCCGTGCGCGCGTGTCAGAATCCCAAACCTCCGGGTGACCGGTAAGTATCAGCTTTTGTTCCCGTTCGATGTCCCAGGCTTGTTCTCCCTTTGCCTCCATATCCCCGTTCGTAAAGTGAAAATCCCCGCTCTGTTCAACGGTGCGAATGACTTCAGATGCAGGATCAAACGTTGCAGTTAACTCGTTCGCGGTCGAGACAGCGGGAGCCTGATTTCTGGAATTTGCGGGCGGCTCAAAGACGATTCTGGTTCCGCCCGTTCCGCGGATCGATTCCAGGCGGCTTGCAGGATCAAAAGCCATAACAAATTGGGCCGCTGTTACGGTCCGGTTGCCCGCTTTTGGGCTTGCGGGATAAAGGACAAGGGTCCCCGGACCTGCAGTCTCCGCCTCTTTCAAATTCTTACCTTTAGGTCGAAAAGTAAATTCCAGACTTTCTGTGGAAAGCTCTTCCCTGGAAGTCTTTCGCACAACGCTCTGGGGAGGTGCCGGGGTGTTTTGGGGCCGGGGCAGTTGCGTGATCGTCAGGTCTACATGTCCGGACGCTGCACCGTTTGCAGGAGCGTGAGTGACGGGGTCAAAATTCAAAGCTGCCGCTTGAGCTTCAAGATGGGCATTGGCATTCACCTGTGTTGAGTCGCTTTGAACGTGCCCGATCGCCGTCAGTTTATTCAGACGGCCTGTAGCAGGGTCAAGATATCCTCGCAAGGCATCGGATTGCAGCGTGATCTCCCCTCTTGGCGTTTGGTCCTGTATGCGGGCCTGGCCGCTCAGGAGAACTTCCGTGACGCGGTTCTGCGCATTCAGGGAAATCGACCCATCGTTAGCAATGGCCGTTCGTTTCCCCTGGTGAATCTTGACCGGGCCCCAGAGTTGCACCCCTTCACCTGCCCCGCCATACCGAAGGCGACTGGCAGAGAGCTGAATGGGCTCCTCAGGCGGCCTGCCTTGCGCGGGCTGATAGACGGCTTCCACATCCCGCTTCAGCGTAATTTCTCCCCTCTCTGTGCCATAGGCCAGGCCACGTGCCGAGCCTGAAATCTGACCCAAATGAAAACCGACGGGCGTTGTACTCTCAATCAGCGTTCCATGCTCGTGGGAAGTGACCTTTGAAGTCCTAATATAGACGGGCTGACGCCCTCTGTGCACCTTGTTACGGGCGTCCGCAGGCGTCTGATCCGCTCCTTGCAATTTGCCGCGCGGTGCGTTCAGCACGATTTCAACATCGCCGGGCGTCGAAAGATTACCCGTCGAAGGGTTGTACTCTCCCTCCGCAGTCTTGAGAACGTCATACCGATTTCCCGTCTGCCCGAAGTATTCCACATAAACATCGCTCAGCAGGATGGAACCGCTCTGTTTGAAGGCCAGCGTCCGCGCGGCGTGAAGGGCAAAAACCTCCCGGCCTTTCTCGGAGCGTGTAAACGTGACGCCGGATAGCTGCTGATCGGCGTCTCCTGGAAGATCAGCAGACTTGAGAGGGGGCGTCTGTCGCGTTGTCTTTCCCAGCCGATACGTTCCAACGATCACAACGACGGTAACTGCCACTCCAGCCGCGGCGAATATTTCGACCCAACGCCACCCTCTGACGTGCTTTTTAATACCGCCTTCCAAAGTCCGCCTGTTTACCTCCGACTTCTATTCTAAACCCCGATGACGGACGTCCTCCGCAGTTTAAAACGACGAAATTAAGTTCAGGAGGGAAAACTCCTGGAAGGATTTTGGGGGTGGGAGGAGTCTGCGGCGGGAGGTTTTGCGGAGTACGATAGGACTCGAGCGCCGGCCTTTTACATTCCATTGCCATCCAACCGCAAATCTTTGATGACCATCTGGAGCGAAGATGCTCCCTGGTAAGTGTTTTGGTCGAGTGTGAAGGCAAGGTCGACTAAATCGCCGGTTGAAAGCAATTTTGCGTGCTCCCCCTTGCGCCAGCCGATGGCGTCGAATTGCTTTGGGCCGCTGCCAACCCTGAGTTTCAGGTGTTTTTCGCTCAGCACGCGCGGCGCGTATATGAGACGCAGCCCCCGAGCGACAAGCACCGGAGTCGGGTTCCCCATGCCGAATGGCTCCATGCGCGTCAATTGCTCAAACAGCGGCCAATCCATCTGGTCGAGATCAACTTCTGCGTCGACGCGCAGCAGTGGGACCAGGTCCTGCGGCGACAATACTGAACGCGCATACGCCTCAAATCGCTGTTCCAGTTCACCGATGCGCCCGGAGGGAAGGGTAAATCCGGCCGCCGCAGCGTGACCGCCGAAGCGGTCGAAGATATCCCTCGAGTCCGTGAGGGCGTTGAGCAGATGAAAATTCGCGATGGACCTGCCCGAGCCTTGTCCTGTGCCGTCCTCAACGCCAATGACCAGCGTGGGCCGGTAAAGGCGCTCCACTACGCGCTGGGCCACGATTCCAATCACGCCCCGGTGCCAGCCTGCCCCCGCGAACACCAGGCTGTAGCGGCCGTTTACGTCTGGCCGTGACTGTACGATCTTTTCAATTTCATGCAGGATGGATTCTTCCGCGTGCTGACGCTCGCTGTTCAGTGCATCGAGATGGCGCGCAATCCGCTGTGCTTTCGCCGGATCAGGCGTGCGAAGCAACTCGATGACGGAGCGTGCGTCTTCCATACGCCCCGCTGCGTTCATGCGGGGTGCGATACGAAAGCCCACGTCCCCGGCCGTGGGCGCACGGCCATTCAGCCCTGCTACTTCCAGCAAGGCGCTAAGTCCCGGCTGCGAGGGCCGGCGCAGACCCTCAAGCCCCACGCTCGCAATCACGCGGTTCTCTCCGATCAGCGGCACAACATCTGCGATCGTCCCAATGGCCACGAGTTTCAAGTACGAGCGCAGCGTGGCTTCCGACATCCGCTCACCCAGAAGACCCTGCACGAGTTTGAACGCCACCCCGACACCTGCAAGGTTCTTGTCAGGATAAGCACAGTCCGGGCGGCGCGGGTTCAGCAGAGCATGAGCGGCGGGGAGAGTTTCTTTCGGCAGGTGGTGGTCTGTGATGATGCAATCAATCCCCAGTTTCTGCGCGCGGGCCACGACCTCATGCTCGCGGATTCCCGTATCCACGCTCAGCAAAACAGTGAAACCTTCCGCGGCGGCGCGCTCCACGATCGGCACGCGCATTCCGTAACCATCCTTCAGCCGGTCGGGAATGTGCGCGTGCACACGCGCGCCAAGCGATTCAAGCCCGGCCAGCAGCACGGCCACGGCCGTCGTCCCATCCACGTCATAGTCACCGTAGATCAGGATTTTCTCCTTGCGCTCGACTGCCCGCCGCAGCCGCTCCACCGCACGATCCATATCTGCCATCAGGAAGGGATTGTGAAGCTGATCGAGGCAGGGATTCAGAAAGTTGTACGCGGCCTCAGGGTCGGTGATTCCGCGAAGCACGAGCAGCCGCCCAAGCAGCGGCGGGACTTCCAGTTCGCGCGCCAGCGCCGCCGATTTCTCTTCATCTGCCGATGCCAGTTGCCAACGCATGTTGCTCACATGTTGACAGCTTGCGGCGCGTGTTGCAACGGCGAAATGCTCTTGCAATCTGCGCCGTCAACGGTGGGGAGTAACAAGCAGATGCCCGGTACAAGATAAATTCATCTCCATAGGTGCGTTAGAACGCATTGTATAGGGAAGGTCCGCTTCGCAAGCGGTTGTGTTATTCTGGCCGAGAGGCCGTTAGCGGAGTTCAGCCATGGGGCAAAGGATTAAGTTCTCAAAACCGGTTGCTCCATCCCTGCCACTTCTGCTGTTGCTGCTCTTATGTTTTACATCCCTGCGCGGATCGGCACAGACTGTGGAGAGTTTTCTCTCCCGCGCTGCGGCCCTCGAAAAGAGCCAGAAATACACTGAGGCAGAAAGCGTCTATCGGCAGGCGCTCAAACAATTTCCCAACCAGCCCGAAATTCTCAAGCGGCTGGGAATTGTTTACCAGACGGAGCTAAAGTTCGATCAGTCCATCCAGGCCTTTCAACAGGCCCTTCACGCATCGCCAGATTATCCTGGGGTGAATCTTTACCTTGGCCTCTCTTACTACGGCCTCAATGAATACGATAAGGCCCTCGACGCCTTTGACGCGGAATTAAAGGCACATCCTGGCGACCGCCGCGCGCATTATTACGCAGCGATGGTGCTGGAGTCGCTCGGCCGCAACATCGAGGCAATTGAAAACCTCGATGCCATCGTCAAGGCTCACCCCGATGACTCAAAGGCTTGGTATCAGTTGGCCAAAATCTACCGGACCCAGGCTATGAACGCATTTCAACGAGTTGCCGATCTTGCGCCCAACTCCGTCCTCGTTCGTTCCTTAAAAGCGGAGTCTTATGCCGAAGACCAGCAGTATCCAAAAGCGATCGACGAATACAAGGCGATTTTGAAGGAGCAGCCGGACTTTCCCGGAATCCATTTTGAATTGGGGCAGGCGTATTTCAACAACGTGCAGTTTGCTGAAGCGGAGCAGGAACTGCAACTGGCATTGCAGGAAGACCCCAATAATCCTATGGCCAATTACGAACTTGGGGACATTCGTTTGAGAAATCAGAAGCCTGCCGAAGCGCTCCCGCTGCTCAAGATCGCGGTCGCCGGCAATCCGAAATTCCTTCCTCCCCGCCTTGACCTCGGCAAGTGCTACCTTGCACTTGGAAACCTGGAGCAGGCACGAGAAGAACTCGTGAAAGCCGCTGAACTTGACCCGAACGCCAGGGAACCTCATTACGTGCTGGCCCAGGTTTATGGACGGCTGCACGATGCTGAGAACCAGAAACGCGAGATGGTGATTTTCCAGACGCTTGACAGCAGGAAGGAACAAACCCTCCAGAACACAGCGCGGGAATTAATGAAGCGCCCAAACTGATGTGGACCCTTCAGCTTGACAACAGGACCGAGAGAACTCCTCCTTCGCCCCGCTCTGGAAAAAACCCTCGCAAAAAGGAAAAGGCCGCCGCGTTGGCTTCTTCCGAATAAACGCAGCGGCCGGGTTAACGTGAGCCTAAATCGGCACCGTCAGTAATAGAGCTTCAGGCCGAACTGGATAGTACGGGCTCCCTGCGAACTCGTGACTTCGCCGAACCCGGGACCCACCCACGGCGCAGGGCCATTGAGAATGGGCGTGTTGGTAAAGTTGATGAACTCCGCCCTGAAGTCGAGGCGTTTAGTCTCGGTGAACGGGAAGGACTTGGCGACGCTCAGGTCAAACGTGTGAAGTCCCGGCCCGCGGATCGTGGAGTTTCCGCAACTTCCGAATGTCCCGGCGGCAGGCTGCTCAAATCCCGACTGACTGACCCACTGGAGGCCACCCGTCGCAACGGGTGTCTTCGGATAGCTCGGAGGTGCGATGCAGTCAGCCCTCGCATTCCTGGATTGAGTGCCGGAAGCGTCGCTGGCAAAGGCTGTGGTCGGGAACCCGCCACGAAGCTGGAGAATCCCGCTTACTTGCCAATTGCCCAGGACGCCGTTGACCACCGGGTTCCAAGACTTCCCAATCGCGTGCTTCGTCCCAAATGGCATTTCATAGACAGCATAGGCGCTCAGCAGATGGGTAACGTCCCAGTAACAGGGCCCCCACTCAGCAGCAGAGTCGTAGAGGTTCTGCCAGTACGGATTGGTAGGAGTTACCTGACCGCCCCAGGACCCGTAATAGCCGCTGGAGTTGGTCATGCACTTGGAATAAGTATATGCCACCTGGTATTGGAGCCCGTGCGTTGGGCGCTTTTGGACAACAAGCTGCAAGGCATCGTACCGATTGACCCCGTTCGACTCAGTCCCGGAAATCTGTCCGATGCTGGCCAGTGCCGGGTTGCCGGAAAGGTATGGGCTCGGGCAAGGGCTGGTAGCGCTTGACGGGCATCCCGCCTCGCCAGGAAGCCGAAGCTGAAAATAGGGCATGGGAACCATCAGGTGCGTGCTCTTCTGGCCCACATAACCCAGTTGCACCACGGTCTGCGCCGGGAACTGGTGTTCGATCGAGAAGTTCCACTGCTGCGAGAGCGCCGGCCTCACATTCGGATCCCACAGTCGGATGACGGCGCCCGCAAACGGGTCCGTCGGTGAAGCGAGTTTTGAAAAACCTTCGTCCAGAGTCGATCCCGGGAACGTCAGGTTGTCGTAAATGTTGCTGAACTCCTCGTTGAAGGGTGGGTTCAGCGGAAGGCGCAGGTTGGTTCCTGTACCCTCAAGGTAGGTTGACCACGTGTAAGCTCCCCGGACAACCGTCGTTTTGCCCAGGAACTCCGGTGAGTAAGAGAAACCGAACCGAGGCTGAAAATCGTAACCGGCATTGTAGCTGTTGTACAGCGCATTGCAATTGTTGTAAGGGCAGCCGGACTTGCCTGCGAAATATTCAGTTCCGGTGATAGGCCCGAAATTCGCCTGACGGTTGTGGACTTCGCCCCACGGCGTGTGGGTCTCATAACGCAGCCCAAGATTGAGGGTCAAGTCATTCGTGGCCCGCCAGTCATCCTGGATATACGTGGCGATAACATTGGCCCGTTGCCCCCAGGTCCCCGAAATGACCCCGCGCTGAACGGCCTCGGGAAGGCCAAGCCAGAAATCGGCTTCCGGGAAGCCTGCGGTAGCGCTTGATGCTGCGGTCGCTCCGGGCCCTGCGGTCCACCTGCCGTCAAAGTTGATAATTCCCGTACGGCCATAGTTGCCCGCATAGTAGATGTTGATGCGCTGCCGCCAGTATTCGACTCCGGTGTGAATCGTGTGGTGGCCACGCGTCAAAATGAGCGCATCTGACGCCTGGATGACTGTATTGGCGAACAGTTGCTGGGTGCCGACGTTGGCGCTTCCTATAGAGTTCGCGTATGCGAAACCCTGGATGGAGGGCAAGCCGGCAATATTGTCCGCAATCCCAAACTGCTGGCCCAGGTTCCCCTTGCCGATATCCTGGCCACCGTTGTGGAGCTTAACGTAGTTCACACCAAAGCGAGCCTCATTCACCAGCGTGGGAGAAAACATGCGGGTCCAGTCAAGCACGCCGTTGCGCGTTGGTGCGTTGTAGAAGGAACCGTAAAACAGTGGAAATGAGTTCGTGGAGGGGCTGTCCTGCCTGCTCCAGGAGAAGCGGCCGAAGATGCGGTCCTTATCCGTTGCGTTATAGTCGGACCGGACGTCAAACTGGTCGCCCAGAGTTTCGCTCCGCGTCGTATTGAGCTGATTGAACCGGAGATTATTGTTAATGGGCGCAGGGTAAAGACTTGACGTCAGGATCGCTTGCGCTGCCGGGTTCTCCGCCAATCCAGCCTGGGCCAGGTTGTTGAACGGAATGATGGCCCGATTGCCGTTGGAGTCCACCTGGTAAGGGTTGTAAAGCTGAATTCCGTCCGTGCACACTCCGGAAGAGTTAAACGTATTGCAGATTTGTGAAAAACCGCCGTTTCGCTCCTGAGGCGTGAAAACCGTGATCAGGCCCGTTGACGAGGGCGTGTCATACCGCGAGCCCTGATAATCCCCGAAGAAGAACAGCTTGTCCTTCTTGATGGGCCCGCCGATGGTTCCGCCAAACTCGTTCCATCGCAGCTTGGCCTTAGGCGCCGCCGGGCTTGTAATATTGTCGGACCAATTCGCGGCATTCAGGACATCGTTGCGCAGAAATTCAAAAATGTCGCCATGCAATTCATTCGTGCCGGATTTGATCGTGGCGCTGATGATCCCGCCCATGAAGTTGCCATACTCGGCAGGCGCATTCTGGGTGATCATGTTGAACTCCTGAATGGCGTCAACACTCGGCGTGTACCCGACGAGGTTGTCGGACACCTGGTTGTTATCCATGCCGTCCAGAAGGAAATTGTCAGCCTGTTCGCGGTTGCCGTTGATGTACGGCCTGCCGCTTGCAGTCGTGGTTTGTGGCCCCGTAAAGGTTTGAGGATTGGGATTTGTGCTTCCGGGCGCCAGCAGAGTCAGTTCGACATAATTCCGTGTGGCCAGCGGAAGCGCGTCATTGACCTTGCCGGTGATCACAGTGTTCAGTTGCATGGTGTCAGTGTGGAGCAAGGGAGGCGCCCCGGTCACCTCAACCGTCTGCGTGACCGCCCCGACCTTCATGCTGAAGTCTATGCGGGCGAGTTGGTTCATTTGAAGGGTGATGCCTGTTCGTGTCGCCGTAGTGAATCCCTGGGCCTCAACTTTTATGCTGTACGTGCTCGGAAGAAGCTGGGGAAGGTTGTACGCACCGGCGCTGTTGGTCTCCGTCGTGTAAGTGGTGCCGCGCGCCGTATCCGTTGCCGTCACTTTTGCCCCGGGAATAGCGGCGCCCGAAGGGTCCGTCACAACCCCCGTAAATCCTGCCGTTACTGCCTGCGCGTGGACCGACCGCGCAAAGCCCAAAACGAAGAGCCCCAGCATCGCGGACAAAAGCGCTGCCTTCTGCGCCGCGAGCAGGGATCTGCCCCACCTGGACGCATACGTGCCTTTGCATGGTTCCTCCAGATTGCTGAATTACCCTCGACCCTTTATCGCAACGGCCCGTGCGGCCAAAACCTTCCGAGGCAGGAGGTGCTGAGGAATCGGAAGACTGAAGGAGATTTGTTGTGCCTATACAAAAACCGCGGTCGCTGTAGTGTAACTGAGTTGAACCGGCAACCGCTTCCGGCAGACGACCTTAATTGAATGAAAAGGGCTTTCGTAATATGTAAATCACCGGACGACGGATTATCCAAGTGATATTTTCGAAAATGTGAGCTTGCCCAAAAGCGAGTCTAAGGTGTAAAACTGACCCTTGGTTTAGGCTTGTAAAGATCGTCTTGGGCTGTTTGTTCAGTCGCATTTGATGAGGGTGGGCAATGGGAGACGAAACGACTGTCCCCATTGGCAGGAAACTCTGATCCGCCATAAGGGTTTCGATCGGAGGATTCGACGGCGGTGATAGTTTCTGGGAACCGGAGAGCACGCAGGAAAACTGATGCCATCCAAACCTCGCACGGTCTGGGCCGTGGATCTCGGCGGCACGAAAATCGCCGCCGCTCGCGTCAGCCGTAAAGGAACTATTTCCGGCTACGTTGAAGTTCCAACGCCTTCAGCCGGCGGGTTCAAGGTCGTCGAAGCGATCATCGAGTTGCTTTGCGGCATGCCTTCAAATGGCATCGGTGCGATCGGGGTAGATGTCCCGGGGCTCGCCTGGCCAACGGGTCATGTGTGGGCGCCGAATATTGCGGGCTGGCGGCGCATGCCGCTGGGGCCGGTGCTGAAGAAGGAGTTTGGCCTGCCCACGCTGGTGGAAAGCGACCGCAACGCATTCGTGGTGGGCGAGGCGTGGCAGGGCGCCGCGAGAAACTGCCGAGACGTGATCTTTCTTGCCGTGGGAACAGGCATCGGTGCGGGCATCCTTGCAGACGGCCGGCTTGTGCGCGGCCACGGCGAACTGGCCGGAGCGGTGGGCTGGATGGCGCTGCGCGATAAGTACGAGTCGATTTATAAATCCATCGGATGTTTCGAAGCACACGCAAGCGGCACGGGCATCGCGCTGGCAGCAAAAAAGGAATTCGGCAAGCCGCTTTCAGCCCGCGACCTGACCGCAATGGCGCGGAGAGGCAATCGCAAAGCAAGGACGGTGCTTGAGCGCGCAGGCTACTATCTCGGCCTCGGGTTGGCGAACCTCGTGGACGTGCTTAATCCGGAAATGATTGTGGTCGGCGGCGGCGTGGCAGCAGCAGGCAACCTGATTCTGAAACCGGCACGCCGCACGATGAGAAAGTGGGGACAGCCGTTGGCCGTTAAACACGTGCGTGTGGTGCGGAGCCGGCTGGGCACGCGGGCGGGCCTCCTGGGTGCAGCCAGGCTGGCATTCGATTATTGCGACCGACTGGCGATGCAGGAAGGAAATCTCAGGAATCACAATCTCACGCAAAGACGCTAAGGCGCAAAGGCCCAAGGCTTCAAAGGCGTTCGTTTTCGGGCGCGTGAGGCGTGGCTCTTTCATTGCGCCTTTGCGCGCCGGAGTGAATCTCGCGTCTTTTCTAAACTCTATGGCTCCAACGCCGACAGGACGGCCGCTCGCCGCCCGAACGAGGCAGGATCTGGCATGACAGGACTTTCCAAGGGCGAAACGACAGGCGCGGTTGAAGTTGGCCGCCTCGCCCTCATCCTGACGGCCAACGCCTGCATGTTCATTTTTGGAGTCGTCCTGCTGCTAATGGGCTCGCTCCTGCCGTCGCTTGAAGTGAATTACGTGCAGGCGGGCGGATTGGGATCACTGCCGCTGGCGGGCATCTTGGTAGCTACGATACTGGTCGGGCCTGCCTTGGACACTGTGGGCGCAAAGCCGGTGCTGGCGGTGGGTCTGGCAATGGTGGCGGGAGCCATTGGCCTGCTGCCATCTCTTCATTCTTATTCGGCGCTGGCAACAGCAGCGCTGATTTATGGGTTCGGCGGAGGCGTGCTCAACACTGCTACGAATGCGCTTGTGGCGGACCTGAGCGCTTCGGGGCGCGGCGCGGCTTTGAACCTGCTGGGATTTTTCTTCAGCCTGGGCGCGCTGGCGGCGCCGCTGCTGATGTCCACCCTGGGCGGCAGCTTCGGGACGGCATCCGTGCTGCGTATTCTTGCCGCTGCCACGGGTATCATTCTCGTTCCAGTGCTGGTCTTTCGTTTTCCCACTCCCACTTATGCCGGAACGCGATTGCGCGAACTGCTGCGCGTACTGAACCATCCGCTCGTGTGGCTGTTCGGCGCGCTGCTTTTTTTCGAGTCGGGCAGTGAAAACAGCATGTTCGTCTGGTCGGGAAAGATTGTCGCCGGCATTTTCCATGCCACGCCTGGCCGCGCCAACTGGGCGCTGGTGGGATTGAGCGCGGCGATCGGCATGGGTCGCCTGGCGGCAGCATTTCTGCTCTGCATTCTTGGCAGCCGCAGGATGATTCTGATCTCGAACGCCATCACGGTTACGGGCGGAATGATCGCATTCACCAGCCGCGAATTTGCCGTCGCCGTCGCGGGCATCACGCTGATCGGGCTCGGTCTCGCCGCTATCTATCCCACGGCGCTCGGCGTTGCGGGCGACCGGTTCCCGGAAAGAACGGGAACGGTATTCGGAGCGATCATGGCGATATCGCTGGTGGGCGGGACCGCCGGCCCCGGCATCTGCGGCGCGCTCGCCGCGACCGGGTTGCGGAGTATATTGTGGATGCCGGTGATTTGTGCGGTCGCCGTCGCGACTCTGACGATCAGAGTAGCCCCGCGGGAGAACGTTTGAAACCGCAGGCTAAGACCGAGGAAGGCAACAGCCTGGCGGACACACGTCCGTGCACGGGCCGAGCTTTCCAAGGCTTGGCCGTTCGGGATTTTCGCCGGTCCTTTCCAGAATCAATTCGCGAACCATCGTGACAAACCTGGGATTATTCCCTACGGCCGCCGCGCGCACCATATTCAAGCCCAGTTCATCGCAGAGACGGCGCGCTTCGGTGTCGAGGTCGTAGAGTACCTCGATGTGATCTGAAACGAACCCGATGGGAACGATCACCACGTCTGTGGTCTCTCCCCTGGCTTTCATTGTGAGAAGGTGCTCAAGAATATCCGGGCCAAGCCAGGGCTGCAGTGGCGGACCACTGCGGCTCTGATAGACGAGTGGGTCCCCGGACCTTCCAAGGTTCGCAGAAACCAGCCGGCAGGCTTCCAGCAGTTGTTCTTCGTAACGGGAATTGCGCGCCATGGAAAGCGGAATGCTGTGCGCAGTGTAAACCACATGCGCGGCACGGCGCCTTTCAGCGGGGACCTGTTCAAGGGCAGCGCGCACCTGTTCCGTCGTGGCCGCGATGTAAAGCGGATGATTGTAAAAAGGGCGGATTTTATCGATGACGGGCGCGCCTTCGCCCGCAGCCGCCCGCGCCTTTTCGATATCCTCAAGATATTGCCGGCAGCTTGAATAGGAACTGTAAGC